>OBVB01000009.1_pt1 | contig 309045 bp, 248 predicted proteins | sample 1475891 | NCBI WGS metagenome assembly OBVB01 (sample SAMEA2579943, study PRJEB22360) | human gut metagenome | biome: human gut; feature: human-associated habitat; material: faeces | place: Denmark | collected 2008/2010 | reverse complement strand
GTCCGAATATTGTTAACATGCCCAGTAGGATTTGCTGGCAGTAGATGGTAGCCCATTAGCCAATGTATTGAAACGAAGGGAAAATAAAAACAGATAAAATCTATATAAATACTGATTATCAATGTATTATTAACTAATGATGATTTCTGTTGTATTCCTTAAAAATCTCTATTATTCGACATTTTTGTTACCTAAAACGATACTTATATCCGGATTATTTGTTACCTTTGTATATGGATATAAATCATTGATATACAATGGGAAGAAAAAAGAAATCATTAATAGAGAAATCTCCGTTCAAGTTACGTCACCGTAAACTGGCGGACGGACGTTTATCCCTGTTTCTTGACCGTAGTGTAGACGGCGGGCATGAGTACGAGTTTCTGCAACTCTACCTCATGCCGGAAACATCTGCCAAAGCAAGGCGGCAAAATGCGCAGACACTCCGCAAGGCGGAAGATATTCAGCGAGAACGGACAGAAGCCCTGCTCAATGCGAAGGTGGGAACAGTACCGGAAAGCAAATCTTCCGATATGCTGCTGTCCGGCTGGATGACCATTGTCCGCAAGAACCACGAACACCGGGAAGCACGCGACCTGAACGGAATCGACAACGCCCGTAAAAACTTGCTGAAATTCCGTGCAGATGTCAGGCTCTGTGATGTGGACAGACAGTTTTACATTGATTATATCGACTGGCTTCGTTCTTCCTGCAAGACCGCATGGGGAAAACAGATTACTCCCAAGACGGCTCATTCCTATTATACCACTTTGCGTACCGCTTTGAACGAGGCTGTACGTGAGAGACTGATTGAATCAAATCCTTGGTACAAACTGGAGATGACCGAGAAAATCAAAGTTCCCGAAAGCAAACGGGATTTTCTGACCATCGAGGAGATAAAGAAAATGATAGCCACGCCATTTTTTAACGAGCAGGTACGGCAGGCATACCTGTTTTCCTGTTTTTGCGGACTTCGTATCAGTGACATACGGAAATTGCGTTGGCGTGACATTTCCATATCAGGCGGGCAATGGCTCGTGTCGGTAGTAATGACAAAGACCACCAATCCCGTTTATATCCCCCTTTCGTCCCAAGCGGTAAAATGGTTGCCGGAACGTAATGGCTGTACACCGGATGGCCTTGTCTTTGGAGGGCTGCCCAATACAAGCAACCTTTGTGTCAGTCTCAAGAACTGGGCTGATAAGGCAGGCGTAAAGAAGAACGTGACATTCCACACGGCACGTCATTCATGTGCGGTGCTGCTGCTGACGCTCGGAGCGGACATCTATACCGTTTCCAAAATCCTCGGCCACCGTTCCGTGCGTGCCACACAGGTTTATGCAAAAATAGTAGACAAGAAAAAGGACGATGCAATCACCTTGGTTGACGACGCATTCTAAATACATTATTATATATGGCAACAACAAAGAAATCGACCAGACTCAAGGAACCGGTAAAGGTGCGCACGAAGAAGCTCGCCGACGGTTCGGAATCCTATTATCTCGACATCTATGTTGACGGAAAACGCAGTTACGAGTTCTTGAAACTGTACCTGTTGCCCGAAATCAATCCTATGGTCAAGGAGCAGAACCGGGCCACAAAAGCGGCGGTAGAGGCCATCAAATCAAAACGCATCATCGAACTGACTCACTCGAAGGCCGGACTGAAAAAGACATCCGTCCGTTCCAAAATGCTACTGGACGACTGGATGGAAGCCTATCTTGCCGAACAGGAACGAAAAGGCGCGAGAGGACTGAAACTGTTACGAACAGTCTGCCGGTTACTTCCCCTTTACAAGAAAAAGGTGAAGATGAGAGAGATTGACAAGGACTGGTGTCTGGGTTTCATCGACTGGATTCAGCACACCTACAAGACCCGGTGGGACAAGCCGCTTTCACCCAAGAGTGCAGCGGACTACGTGGGTTATTTCTCCACCGCACTCAACGCCGCCGTCCGTGCCGAGGTTATCCCGGAGAACCCGATAATGACACTTGCAGCCACAGAACGTATCAAGGTGCCGGAATCCAAACGGGAATACCTGACCATTGACGAAATAAAAGTTCTGATTGACACGGAATGCCCCCGCGAAGACGTGAAACGTGCCTACCTTTTCGCCTGTTACTGCGGTTTGAGGTTGAGCGATGTTTATGCCTTACGATGGAAAGATATTGTTCAGGACGGGGAACAATACCGGATGTCAACCGTGATGCAAAAAACTACCACACCGATTTACTTGCCTCTTTCCCGCCATGCCGTCCGTTGGCTGCCTGAAAGGAACGGTGCGGAAGACGGGCTGCATGTCTTTGCCGGACTCCCGGCAGAACCCAATATCAACAAGGTACTGGCCAAATGGATGGCAACGGCAGGAATCAATAAAAAAATCACCTATCACACGAGCCGCCACACGTTCGCCACAATGATGCTTACCCTCGGTGCGGATCTTTATACCACGAGCAAGCTGCTCGGCCATGCCAACGTAAAGACTACGCAGATTTACGCGAAAATCGTTGACAGCAAGAAAGTTGAAGCGGTGAATCTGGTTGATAACGTATTTGGCTGACATCCTGCGTTGTACTCCATTACCACCGTTTTCAGCCTTATTTGAATAATTGCCGAATTTTGACCTTTCCGGCCAGATTTCAATCCGAAGAGGTCAAAACTCGGCATATCTGTTTATCAGATACATAAACCTGAACTTATCTTCTTGATTTAGATAGATAATTTCAGATTTATGGACGCAGTTCATAAACCTCACAAAACCTTATATCTGAATTTACAGCGTAATATTTCATAGATAATATCAAATAAGTGGTTCTAAAATTTGCTTGGGCAATTCCAAATGCGTAATTTTGCATCAAAACATGAAAGTATGGATAAACTTATTGGCCGCGACAAAGAACACGCGGAACTGGAAAGATGCCTGAACTCGGACAGATCGGAGCTGGTCATAGTCTACGGCAGGCGGCGTATCGGAAAGACATTCCTGATTGAAGAATTTTTCGACCGGGAGTTTGATTTCAAATATGTCGGTGCGCATGGAATGACCACCCGCAGACAGTTGAACAACTTCCTGAATGTGCTCAACAGTTATTCGGGAAAAAAGTTCTCCCATTTAAGCAACTGGGATGAAGCCTTTTATGCCCTTGAAGAATACCTGTCGTCCCTGCCCGCTGACCGTAAACGGATTGTGTTCATAGATGAAATGCCTTGGATGGATTCGGGAAAATCCATATTCGTGTCGGCCCTTGAAAACTTCTGGAACGGCTGGGCCATGTCACAGCGGAACATCATGCTTATCGCCACGGGGTCCGCGACCTCATGGATGAAAGACAAGATTGTCGCCAACAAGGGAGGCCTCCATGCCAGAGTGACGTGTAACCTGCATCTGTCCCCGTTCACCCTGAATGAGACGGAGCGGTATCTCGCTACCAGAGGCATCGAATGGGATCGTTACCAGCTTACCCAGACATACATGGTGCTTGGCGGTGTTCCGTTTTATTACAGCCTTCTTGACCCCGCGTTGAGCCTTTCCCAGAATATAGACCGGCTGTTTTTCAATGAAGGCGCACTTTTGAAACTGGAGTTCGAGGAGCTATACAACGCCCTTTTCGACAATGCCGACCTGTACACGTCAATCGTACAACTACTCAGCGAACACGAATCGGGAATGACAAGCAAGGACATATTCCAGTCACTATCATCGAAGAGCAGCAACATAACCAAGGCGATAAAAAACCTTGAAAGGTCCGATATGATAGAGAAATGGCTTCAGTACGGCAACAAACGTCGCGGAGCCGTTTACAGGCTTACGGATTTCTTTTCGCTGTTCTATTTCAAGTTCCTTGCCGACAACCTCTCACACGATGATGAATGGTGGAGCAATCATCTTGATTCCGGAAATGTATTCGACTGGATGGGTAGCAGTTTCGAGCTTGTCTGCATGAGACATCATAAACAGATCAAGTCGGCTTTGGGAATAAGGGGCATGGCTACATCCTTGTCCACATGGCAGGTCAAGCCCAATAAGGAGGAAGGAATGCCCGGCGGACAAATAGACATGATAATAGAGCGGGCTGACCGGATCATACACCTGTGCGAGATGAAATTCTGCATGGACACATACCGTATCAAGCCCGAATACGAACGCCGGTTGCGTGACCGTTCCGGTTTGTTCAGGGAACTTACCAAGACCAACAAGACACTGGTTCATACCTTTATCACGACGTATGGTGTGGCCAATGGCAAGAACAGAAGCATCGTCCACAGCGAGGTGACGATGGACGACCTTTTCAATTCCTGACGATTATGATGATACGGCAAATAACACAACGGTTGCACGAAGTGAACACGCTTCTTGCAACTTACGGACAAGGCGTCTTGTCTTTTGAACAGGCCTTGCCGCCGTCCCTGTTCTATCAGGATTTCAACGACACGAACCTTCTTGTCAAGGAGGCAGCCTGTCTGGTAAAGGAGAACCCCGGACAACTTCTGGACTTTTCTTCTTCCCTTCTTTCGGAAACGAACAAATACCTTTCACTCGACAGGACACCGTTGCAGACAGTGAACTTTGAAGCCCTTTTCGAGGAATATCTAAGCCCCTTTGAACACCGGTACGAGGAAGCGAAAACAGCCGCCACAGAACTTTGGCGCGAGTATTCGGCAATGAGTAACCGGTTGGATTTCCTGCCTCTGGATTCGGAAGAATACAGGTCGCTCGACACGGAGTGCGGAGTAGCAAAGGCAAAATATGACCAAGCTCATGCACACGCAAACCTATCATATAAGGAATGGCAGCAGGAGCGTGACCGGAATTTCTGTGTCTGGTGCTTCAAACCGGTATTCCTCGACGTGCTGGTGGAGCGTCTGCAAGGAATCGCCGGAAGCATCATCTCCGACATCAGACGCGTGAAGGAGGGCAACCCATGAACCGTGCAGGCCTGCTGCAAGAGACCACCGCATGGATGGATACCGTTGACCTCGCCCTGTGCCTGTTCATTTACGAGGTGTGCAACGACTACCAGTTCGAGTATCTGTCGGGCAGCGACTTCGTGAACTTCCTGAACCTGAAACCCACCGAACGGGAGGTCATCGTGCGCCCGAAAGAGAACCTTCGCATCTGTTACATGGTGTTTTCCATCGCCCGTACCATCAGGCCGCGAGAGCGCGGGAAACTCTGGTCGGAAGAGTTCCTGAAACGCTGCGGCATATCCAAATCCTACTACGACAAGCACCGCAGCGATGTTTGCAACAATGCTGCCACCAAAGAGAATCAAGATTTCCGCAAATCCATCGACAAGGCCGTTGAAAACGCAAGACGGCTGAAAGGTACCCCATAACCGCCCGTCGTTTCCCCATTCAGCCCGGTATCTTCCCATTATAGCTATGCGCTATACCGTTCATACACAACGGTATGGCGCATTTTCTTTTCATGCACTTTCCCCATTCGTCCCCCATTGGCCCACCTTGGAGCAAACTTAACTTTGCATCGGAAACAGAAGAAAGGAAAAGTCTGAAAAAACAGCAGATTCCGATTCTACGAAAGTACAAGTAACAATAAAAATGAACGTATATGGAAAGTGAACGTAATTTGATGACCACCACGGAAGCAGCCCGTTACCTCGGACTGAAGCCAAGCTATCTCTACAAGATGATGATGCGCCGCGCAATCCCTTACTACAAGCCGGGCGGCAAGCTGTGCTTCTTCGCCAAGGAAGACCTCGACGCATGGCTGAAACGGGTACGGGTGAAATCGCAGGTCGAGATCGACAGCGAGGCATCCCACTATCTGGTAACACATGAGAAAAACAAATGATTCATCAACCTTTTTTAGAACAATGCAGTTATGGACAATTCAAAGAACATGGAACCGGGTATCAGGAATGCCACGGTTCAGGAATCCCCGAACAAGGAACAGAGAAAGAAAGAGAGCAGACCCGTAATCAGCGCGAAGGTACAGACCATTCTGGACTTTCTTCGCGGCTGTTCCCCCTACGAGGCCGATTCCATACGGGTAATGGTCGGTTACGGGACGGGCAACGGCGATACCGCAACGATTGAGGCGACGGACATGTTGGCTGTCAACCGCTTTCTCAATCACGGGCTTGCCAAAGAAAACGGAACAAGTAACGAGGCCGTGATGAAACACCGTCAGGAACGTGCGCAAAAACTGTTGGAAGCCGTCAAGGATTTCGTTGACATCGGCCAGCTCTGCCGCGTCAGCATCGTGCTGATGAAAATCTCTTCCGACTTCAAGGCGGTGGAGGACGCACGGGGACACCTGCAATCCCAACCCGCCGCCAACGTGAACCGGAACTGATGTCAAAACCGGAACGGGGTATCGGACGGACAAGGAAACTCCCGCACGCACTATCTCATTGAAACTGTTGTAGGTTTTCCGATACTCCATTCCCTTATTTTTTATTGAATTATGCAAGAAAACAAGAGGAACAAGGAAACATCCCTTTTCAAAAAGCCGCAGGGCTTCCGTACAGTCCGCATCCACTTTACCGCAGAGGCAATCGAATGGCTCGGAGGGACAACGAAAGATGACGACGGCAATACAATCGGCAACCATACTCTTTTTTATGACCTGCTCTCACGGATGCGACTGTCCCCCGGCAGGGGCGATTCATTCCGCAGGCCGCAGGAATTGCAGCCCGGACAGTTCCAGTTCTCGGAAACCAGACTCGCGGAGGAATGGAACATAGGGAGAAAAAGAATCCGCAATCTCCTTGCAACGATGGAAAAGCTGGGCATGATAGCGGTGGACGCTTCCAAAACCGCTTCCGTCGCTTCCATGACCTGTGTCGAGGAATGGACGGACTTTCAGAACTTCCACGTCGTAAACCTTTGCAATCCCGCCCTGAATGGTATTCGAACGGCATCTGAACGGCCTTTGAATGGCATTTTATCCGGCAGCGGAGGCACGCCGCAGGAGAGGTGAAAACGTCTTTCAGTTTCGAGATATGCCAAGGTATCACCTCCCTTCGGTCAGTCATCCCTTGGCGCTCTCGCGGCTCACTGGCAGTTCGCCGGTGGCGGCGCTCGCAGGCTCGCACCGCTTAACCCTTATAAAACAACAGTTATGACAGAAGACAATAAGCAAGACACATCATTTCCGTCCGGCGGCAGCCGCACCGAATACATCGGAGCCAAAGTCACCGTGGAACAGAAACAGTACATCCGCCGCCTTGCCGCCGAGTGCGGCATGACCGTCAGCAGCTACGTGCTGGCAAGAGCTTTCAACTACAGGCCGAAAGCGAGGCTGACGGCAAGGCAGGAGGCGGTCATGGAGACCCTTATAGGATGCCGCAGCGACCTCGTGAACTACACGTCCGCGCTCCGTGGCATGAACCCCGAAAAGCGCAGACAGATGTTTAACAGTTACCCTTTCATGCTCGAATGGCTCAAGGAACTCGGCAGGCTGGCCGAGCGTGTCACGGACGTGCTCGACAAGGTACGGTTTTCCAACCGCCTGCCCGACGGGACAAGGAACGGTGAAGACAGGGAGGACGAGCCATGATAGGGAAAGCGAAATCCATCTCCCACGGGATAAATGACATCAGGTACATCACGGGAGAATCGAGGAACAAGAAACATCCCGAACGCATCTTCCACGTGGGGGACAATCTGCTGCCGCCCGGTCTGGATGCCACGGGTATATGGGATTCTATGCGGCTGACGCTGGAGAAGTCCAAACGGGTCAAAAATTCCGTCATCCGCATCGAGGTCAGCCCTGCGCCGGAACACACCAAAGACTTTACCATCGACGACTGGCAAAGGTTGTGGGACGACTTCACGGATGAGTTCGACAACATCGAACTGCTTGACAAGAACGGCAAGACCTATTCCCCGAAAACCGCCCTCAAAGGCAGCAAGGGCACGGTGTGGCTGCATCTGGAATCCAAGAGCGGCATTCCCCACCTTCACGGTGCGTTCTGCCGTATCGACGAACGGGGGAATATCAACAACGACCATGACATACACCTGCGGGCACAGCGGGCAGCCGAGCGTGTGGCCCTGAAACGGGGCTGGACGACTGCCGCCGAAGTACGTGAGACGAACATCGGGCAGGTGAACCGGGACTGCATGGAAACCCTGCAATCCATGGAAAGCTGGTCATGGGACGAGTACGTGGCCAGACTCCGGAGCAAGGGATATGAGTTTTGGGAGCTGCGCGACAACAAGAAGATATTGCGCGGTTACGTGCTGAAGAAAGGCAACGCCAGATACAAGGCTTCCGAACTCGGCAGGGGGCGCAACCTCATGGCGACCAAACTTGAAAGCACGTGGAAAAAGCTGCACGCGGCTCCCAAGACAAGGACTGTTTCGACACAGCCCGCCGCAGGGAAATCTATACCGACTACACCCCGGACGATTCCGGTTCACGCACAAGGAACGACACCGGTTCCGCAATACACCGGCTATCGTCCCGGTACCAGCCCGTACCATATCGACATCGACGGGGAAAGCCGCCGGTTCTTCATTCCCGATGAAGCGTTGGACGTATTCAATGACGAGTTCGACTACCGGGAGACAGCCAACAGCCGTGACCTCACGGACATGGCTGCGGCACTTTTCGTCGGGATGCTCGATACTCCGGCGGTTCCTTCGGGAGGTGGTGGCGGCAGTTCCAACGACCTGCCTTGGGGAAGACGCGAGGACGAGGACGAACGGGAATGGGCACGCCGGTGCGCCCGTGAAGCGGCAAGGGTAATCGGAAAGAAACCGAAGACAGGACGAAAAAGATAACAGCCTATGAATAAAAAATTCGATTTCTCGGAAATAGACGGGGCACTTCCGACTGCCGAAAAAATGCAGGAGCAAGACCGCATAATCGATGCGCTGAAAAACAATTATGAAGCTGTCCGCATTCTTAGTGCCAACGTGGAAAAGCTCGAAAACAGACTTTCGGAAGCCCTGCCCAAAATGGACGGGGCTGTTTCTTCCCTGCGTGGGGCAAGCACGGTCACACTCGGCGAGGAAGCGAGAAAGACGCTTGAACAGGAGGGAGAGAAAATCTGCCGGAAGATGGCCGACAGGATGGAACGGGAATGCGCAAGGCTAGCCGGACGCCTCTCGGCGAATGACCGTGTGCTTATCTCCGCAACCGCTTTCTGGTGTATGGTAGAGGCAATCATCTCCCTCGCGGCGGCTTTCGTTTGTACCTGCGCCGCGAACGCTCGTCTTATACATAGCATATTGCTGTGGGAAGTACTCGGCTGTACCGCTGCTTTTCTCGTTGTCTGTGTCACGTTGACCATTTTTATATGCCGCAAGTTAAGACGAGAATGAAACATTACCAATTAAATAAATATAAGTATGACAACAGTAAAGGTGAAATTCCGCCCGTCAACAGTCGAAGGCCGTCCGGGCACTATCGTTTATTTTGTAACTCACCGCCGTGTCGTCAGGCAAATCACAACCGGTTATAAGGTGTTCTCTCATGAATGGGATGATAAACAGTCAAGACCTGTTTCGGCACCGGCTGGCGAACGGATAACCGTTATTCAGACAATAATCCGAAAACTGGAGGAGAATTTGGAAAAGCTGAACAGGATTATTGAAAGATTCGATCTGCTACGACGAGGTTATTCATCTGAAGATATAATTATGGAGTTCCGGTGCACCGAAAAAGAAAATACCCTTTTTATATTCATGGAGAATCTCATCGAGCGACTCTGCCAATTAAATCACATCGGTACGGCCAAGAACTACCATACCGCACTCGGCAGCTTCAAATGATTCCGGGATAACAAGGACGTTCCGTTGGCAGTAATAGACCAGATGATAATGGAAGATTATCAGGTATACCTGAAATATACATTGACTGTTATAGTAAATAACTAAATATTTTTAGAGCATTGCGTATCAGTAATATATTAAATGTGATGATTTCTAGGTCTTAATAAAGAAGCAATAGTTATTTATGAGATATAAAGAACTTATCATTTTACAAAAAATAGGAAGGTAAAAATACATATAATACCCCTTTGTAGGTAATATTTCCTTATCATAAATGATTATGTATAACAATCTAATATAAATTAATATCAACTGACTACTAATACGATAGCTACACACAATAAATAGAAATATATAATTTAAGTAATATTATATGCATACAACAATTTATTAAAAATACCTAATAATTGGTATTGATGGATTTAGCTAAACAAACGAACTTTGCGGGCAAAAAATAAAGCAAGATGGAAAACCTATATGAATTGTTGGAAGAAGCAGCACATAAAGTGCCGACAAAAGGAATTGTTATTGTAAATAATAGTCAATGTGATCTTTTTCTAACTTATTCAGAGTTACGAGAAAAATCTAGAAAAATAGCTTTTATTTTAAAATCTTACTATCAAGTAAAGCCTGTCAGTAAGATAATAATCTCTGTTGAAAAATCCGAAAATTTTATATTATTATTTTGGGGATGTGTTATGGCAGGTTGTATACCCGTTTTAATGCCTTCTGTACAATTCAGTAATAAGAACTCTATTGCTTTTGAACGCCTAAAGAATGCAATTGATATATTAGGTGTAGTTACACTTATAACAAATGATATTAATCTATTTGAATATTATAAATCTTCATTTCATAAAGCTGTGTGTGTTGAAGATATTATGAAACAATTGGATTTGTTGCAAGATTATTCTTTACACATACCTAAAAGAGATAGTAAAGATTTATGTGTTATTCAGTTTTCATCAGGAAGTACAGGGGCACCCAAAGGAGTCATGCTTAGTTTTAACAATATTTTAACTAATTTGAAAATAAAAACTCTTGCGGATGAAATTACAACTGAAGATACTTTGATTCACTGGATGCCATATTTTCATGATTATGGTCTATTTGGAAATCATTTGGTTTGTTTGTATAACCAAATTACAGAAATAAAAATAGAGCCTTTTTCCTTTTTAAGAGATCCTTTGATTTTTCTAAAGAAAATTTCCGAATATCAAGTAAGTATTTGTGGCGGTACGACACCTTCAGGATTGGATTTGTTAATTCAAAAGTTAGAACAATCTAATGACATAAAAGAATTGGATTTATCTCAAGTGAAGACTCTTTCAATTGGAGCAGAAATGGTTCCATCTAATTTATACGTCCGATTATCCCCCCTTTTTCAACTTGGGTTTAATCGAAATGCATTCCGCCCTTCATATGGAATGGCTGAAACAACATTGATTGTTTCTTCCTGTTTACCGGGTTATGGAAATAAAAATATAAGAATAAATAGAGAGGCGTTCTATGAAGGGATTATCAAATTAGTCGATAAACAACAAGATTTTTGTGAATTTGTTAGTGCAGGTAGAATATTACCAGGCTTACAAGTACGCATTGTTAAAGACGGTATTCCTCAAAATAATTTAAATTTAGGAGAGATTCAAGTAAAAGGCGCTTGTGTCATGTCTGGTTATTATAATGACATACAATCAACAGATGAAGTATTAAAAGACGGTTGGTTAAGTACAGGAGATTTGGGCTTTTTTGATTATAACAATATTCTTTATATAGTAGGTCGAAAAAAGGAAACAATTATAGTAAATGGACAAAACTTTCATCCTTTTGATTTAGAAAATTGTGTCTTAGAGAAATTTGGTCTTTCAATTGAAAAAACTGTATTTACATCTTTTTATTCTTCTACAGAAAATCGTGAAATTGTACTTCATTTCTTTGTGTTATCAAGAAAAATGTCGGAAGAACAAATAAGACAATTAATAAATGAATGTAACGCATTTCTAGCAGACAAAGTTGGATTTGCTCCAGAATACTCTATAAAGATAAAAAAAGGAGAAATACTCAGAACTTCTAGCTCTAAAATAAAACGTCGATCTATGGCAAAGTATTTTGAGCAAGGACAGTATAATAAATCAATTGTAAAACTAAACAAAGAATCTCATAATATGGATTATTTATTGGTTCTCAAAAAAATATGGTCAGAAGTTTTAAAAACAAACCTCATTCATATAGAAGATAACTTCTTTTCTTTAGGAGGAGACTCAATACGCAGTATGATGGCTGTTTCTAAACTTGAAGAACTGTTAAATATTAAATTAGAAAATAGTTTCTTCTATAAATATCCGACCTTAGTCTCTCAAAAACATTATCTTGAACAATATTTATTAAAAGAACTTCAATCTCCTTTAAATGAATATGAACTGTTAGTTCGAGAGTTTATCAGCGAAGAAATAGGAATTCCCTCTTTAGAAATACAATATACAGAAAATATTATAACTAAAGTGACTTCTTTTGCCGCTGTATATCAAATGATGAAGCGCTTAACTGAAGTTTTTGATAAAATAACATTAGATGATATAAAAGATAAAACTTGTATACGAGATATAGCACAAACCATTAAGGAACGCTATGTAACTCCAGAGGGGTATTCTTTTCCGTTAATGGATTTCCAAGAAACATTATTCTATCACAGTAAAAGTTTTATCCGTAATGAACCGACAGGATTAAGTTGTTATATCATTTGTCGGACACAATTGAAAGGTTTTTTTGATCCAGCATGTTGGGACAAGACGTTAAATCACATTATTAACTGTCATCCATTGTTACATTCTATTCTTTCCGAAGAGTCGGATAAACCTGAGATGATAACTCTTCCTGAATATCCGACATTTAAAAGTTCTTATGAAGATATAACTTCAATGAACAAAGAACAACAGGAAACATTCTTTTTACAAAAGGACGAAAAAGATCATGATCACAGATTTGACCTTAAAGAGTATCCTTTATTCTATTGTAATATTTATAAAACAGGGGAAGATGAACATGAATTAATTATACATATTGATCACCAGATAATTGATGGTTTCAGCTTTTTTCAATTCCTTCAAGAATTAACATCAACTTATGATCAGTTTATCGCTGGTAAAGAAATAACTGTTGAACAAGAAAAAGGTCTAACTTTTTCTGACTATGTTTTTGTGGAGAGATTCAGAAGGCAAACAAAGCGATATCAGAATGCAATGGATTTTGCCCTAAAGGTGTTTAAAGATTTACCAGAGAAAATATCTATTCCCACGAAATGTCAGCCATCTTTAATAAATAAAGTCCATTTTAATACCTTACATACGGAATTGGATTCTTTATTGATGAATAAAGTTCTTGAAATCAGTTCTCATACTTCTGGTATATGCCTTAATTCCTTACTTATGGCATGCTATTTTAAACTGATGAATTTGTGGTCTGGACAAAATGATCTCATTATCAACATGCCTGTATTTAACAGGGAACAGCATTTACCTAATGCAAAAAATATAATAGGTAGTTTTCTTGATATTTTCCCTGTCCGTATCCAAACATCTCCACAAGAACCGATTGTTTCTATTGCACGTAAGATAGAACAATTTGTACGAACCATGCTTGAGTATCCAATATCTTCAATAGAATTGTCCAGAAAAATCGCAGAACAGGAAGGCTTAAAACAAAGCTCTTTGAGTGCAATTATTTTTAGTAATTCTATCAATATGCTTCCCAAAGGTATCAGTCATTCATCTAGATATTTGACAATTGGTGCGCCTAAAGTACAGACAGGTGCACCTGGTACTTATATAGACCTTGTTATGTATACATGGGAAAATAAATGGTGTTTTGATTGGAATTATGTTCGTGAGCTATTTGATGCGGAATACATACAACTACTTTCTGAACAATTCACGTCTATGCTTAACCAATTGGTAGATGATACAAACACTAAGGGATACGAAGAGCGTTCATGTTCAAATATACTCCCTCTCTTCTATATAAAATTATTGGAGCAAACAAATAAAACAGAACATGCTTATCCTCTTAAAACAATATATGAACAGATCAGTAATACTGTAGATTTGTATCCTAATAGAGAGGCGATCTCTTATCAAGGAGTTTCTTTAACTTATACAGAGTTTTGGAAAAAAGCTAATCAGATGGCGCATTTCTTACGTTCTCTTGGAGTGGTACGAAATTCTAAGGTTGCTTTATTACTGAACAGAACGCTTGATTTGCCTATAGTACAACTTGGAATTCTTTTAGCAGGTGGGGCGTATGTGCCAATTGACCCTTCTTATCCTTCGGATAGAATACAGTATATGATAAATGACTGTGGAGCAGAAGTTCTTGTAACTCAAGGAATACATGTAGACAATATTAATAGTTCATATACCCCCAACATTAAACATTGTGTGTTACTTGATGATGATTCTATTCCTTTACCTGATACATATCGTCGATACACCGTAAATGATATAAATAGTCAATCTATGGATAATATAGTACCTTGTAATACTCCTGATGATTTGATTTATATGATTTATACTTCTGGTTCAACAGGACAACCTAAAGGTACAATGCTTAGGCATAGAAATGTATCCAATTTTTTGAATTATGAGAAAGAAGCGTTTAATGTAAACTGTAATAACAGGTTTGCTTTAATAACATCGTATTCCTTTGATATGACTGTTACTTCTAATTGGCTACCTTTCATTGCCGGAGCTTCTTTACACATTCTTTCCGATAATGCAACTAAAGATATAGAGAAACTTCTGTATTTTATAGATGAAGAAAAAATCAATTTTTTGAATGTAACTCCCTCTCATTTTTCAATGTTGGTAAATATGTTGGGATTTTTGGAGAGACCTGTAAACCTATCACCCAATATGACTATTATGCTGGGTGCTGAAATTATCAATGTTTCGGATATAAACAGGTGGTTAGAAAATTATCCTTTGCACAAATTTATTAATGAATACGGCCCTACAGAAACAACGGTGGCTTCCACTTTTTATCCTATCCCGATTGAAGAAGACGGCAAATGTCATTTAAATATAGTTCCAATAGGGAAACCGATTTATAATACACAAGTATATGTATTAAATGATAATTTAGAATATACACTACCAGAAGTTCCTGGTATCCTTTATATTGGAGGCGAGGGAGTGTCATGTGGTTATTTGAATAAAGAAGAGAAAACGAAATCTGTATTTATCAATAATCCTATTACTCATGAAGGAATTGTATATAATACAGGAGACGTTGTAAAGATGACTGTAACTGGCGATATTGTATTTGTAGGACGTAAAGATTTTCAAGTAAATGTCAGAGGGTATAGAATTGAATTAGGAGAAATAGAGAATGCTTTATTAAAAGTATCAGGTATTACAGAGGCTTGTGCAGAGATTCAATATGATGTAAACAAACAGCCTGTAGTTGTAGCTTTTTATGTTACAGCAAATAATTGTGATTTAGAATACAAGGATATAATGTCTGTTCTGCAAATGAAGATACCTCACTATATGTTACCTTCCGCAATGGCTAGAATAGAGCAGATTCCAATTTCTGCCAATGGAAAAACAGACAAGAAGCAATTACCCAATATTGCGAATCAGAAACAAAATTTTGTTAAAAGGGATATTGTAGGTCCAAGGAATGAAAGGGAAAAACAAATAACCTTAATCTGGGAAAAGGTATTAGGGATACCAGAGGTAGGTGTATTTGATAATTTCTGGGATATAGGAGGCGACTCTATCCGATCTGTAAGGTTAATAAAAGAATTAAAGGAGGTCGGATTAACCAACATCAAATTAAAAGATTTATTCGATAAACCTACGATAGCCGAACTGCTTGAACAAGAAATAGAGAATAATAAAGTTGAGAATCTCATTTGTATGAAAAAGGTTTCTACTCCATATGCAAAACTTATATGTCTTCCATATGCAGCAGGAACCCCTGGTATGTATAGTACATTTTCTGGGGATTTTACCGGAGAAATCAACTTATATACAGTACAATATCCGGGACATGGAGATGGACGTGAGATAAAGTCCTCTGTAGAAGAAGTTGGTGCGCTATTAGCCAATGAACTGAAAGAGGCTGATAAAGAGATTCCTTTGTTTATCATGGGATATTCTTACAGTTGCTATATTGCTTATGATATCTGTAAACGATTTGAACAAGAAAATATTCCGATACAGGGTATTATAATGATTGGTGGAACTCCTCCTACATTGCGTGATGACTTAATGCAATTCTTTTCAAATGACGATAATGCCCTTTTGGATTATTCACGTGCAAAAGATCTGTTGAATGAAGAATTGATCGCAACTTTATCAGATGAAGAAAAACATGAATATTTGCATGAGTTGAGAATGAATACTGTAGCAATGGTAAATTACAAGTTTCTTGATTGTAAATTGAAAACCCCATTATGTTCCATCGTCGGTAGAGAGGATGAGCCTACAATTCGAAACAATCAACATCTATGGAATAATTACTTTCAGAAAGTTTCTTTCCACCAATTGCCAGGAGGGCATGTTCTTATTACAAAATATCATGCGGAATTAGCTAAGTTGATAATGAATTATATAGAATTGCATGTATAAATATGCTTGTATTACCCTTTTCCGATATAGCAGTAGAAATTGTGGAAGATAGTCCTTTTGCTACTTCAGATAATCTCTTTAATGAGGAAAAAATATTCATTAAAAGAGAATGGTCTGAAATACGTCTTAAAACTTATATTTTGGGACGTTGTGCCGCACATCGTGCCTTACAGACTTTACAAAAGGAAATAGTTCCCATTTTAAAAGGAAGAGATGGTGAACCAATATGGCCATTTGACATAGTTGGTTCTATATCTCATAAAGATGCAATAGCAGTTGCTGCTGTTGGAAAGAAAAAGAGGTATAAGGGTATTGGAGTAGATATTGAAGATCAAACGACGATATTATCAAAAAAGGAATATTCTCTTTTTTGTACACCCCAAGAGATAGCGTGTATAGATAAGAAAGAATTTTCTCCTATTGACATTTTTTCACGTAAAGAAGCTATTCTAAAGGCATATTATACAGCATATAGTAAATTATGCAATTGGATTGATATTGACACGATAAATGTATCTAAAGCTTCCAATGTAACTATAATATGCATGTTAAAAAAAAAATTTATTATAAACCTATGTTGTGTAGAAAAGTAAAAACAATTTTAGTCATTATGGGAATATGTTGTTTCCCTATGATATCTTGGGCACAAGTTTTTCTTTCTGGTCGAATCGTAGATAAAAAGACAAATGAACCTGTTGTAGGAGCTTCTGTATATATACGAAAAAATCAGGTTGGAGATAATGCAAATGATAATGGGTTATACAGAATAAAATTACCTCAAAACGGAACGTATCTTGTAGAGGTTTCTTTTATCGGATACAAAACAATAAAACAGTCTGTTACTGTAAATAGAAATACAACTAAAAATTTCTTTTTGGAAGAAAGTACAGAAGTGTTGAATGAGGTCGTGGTAAAAGCATCCTCACAGCAGGCAGAAATAAATCATATACGTAAAAGTCCTATGGCTGTAACGGTTGTTGATGGAGCAAAATTAAGAGGTCGTTCAACTGGAATTGAAGAAGTACTTACTCGTACTTCTGGAATCAAAGTTAGAAAATCCGGAGGTTTGGGTAGCTCTTCTAAAATGTCCATACATGGTCTGGAAGGAAAAAGAGTAGCTATTTATATAGATGGTTTTCCTTTAAATAGCCCCGATGGTTCATTTGATATAAACGACATACCTATTGATGCCATTAAATATATTGAGATATATAAAGGAATAGTTCCTGCTGAATATGGCAGTGATGGTCTGGGAGGAGCGATTAATGTTGTTACAAGAGAGGACGAGTGTGACTTGGTAGGCTTTACTCAGGAGTTTGCTTCATTTGGTACTTCCAAAACGTTAGTCAGTGTAAAAAAAATGTTTGAAAAACCAGGGATTCAAATTGGAGGAGGTTTTTTTCATAATAAATCGGATAATAATTATAAAATGACTTATCCTGTTTTTGAAACAAATTTACCTTCAAGTGCCTACCAAGAAGTAATAAGAAATAATGATTATTATAGGTCCACAATGTATAATGTAGGTTTAACATTTACAAAATTCTGGTTTGATAAGATTGAATTAGAATGTGCTTTTTATAACAATAAAAAGGGAATTCAGGCCTTAGATTTTGATTCACGTTTTTCTCATACACATGGGACAAACATTATGCCTACTTTAACTTTAGAGAAGAAGAATTTCTTATTTAAAAACCTTGAATTCAAGTCAGGTCTAGTAACTCCAATCATTCATACGCATTTGGTTGATACCGCTAGAACAAAACGGCAATGGGATGGAACCATAACAAATACAATGGGAGAAACTGATGATAATTTATTAAACTATTCAGATGACAAACAATTTGAAATCAGACATAAATTGAATTTAAAATACAAGTTAAAGCAACATACCTTTAATCTTAACAATCAATTCACATATTCAAGGTATAGACCTAAGGATGATTATACAGCAGAATATGTTGGTTTTGACCCTAGTGGTTTTCCCAGTAATATGAAGGGAAATACTTTGGGGTTAGCACATGAGTATTCTTCACGTAATAACAAACTTCAAAACTCTTTAATGTTCAGTCTATACTATTTAAATTCTGGAATATATAGAACAAGTGATAAAATTGTAGATGAATCTGAAAGTGTTAAGAAAGAACCGAAAAAAACAAAAATAAACAATTTTTACTATGGAATAAGTGAAGGAATCAGTTATGAATTTTTCAAAGGGGTGAGAGGTAAATTTTCCTTATCACATAACGTGAGGCTTCCTGATACGGAAGAATTGTTTGGAGACGGAGTGACAGTAAAGCCTTCAGTTGATTTAAATCCCGAAATAAGTAATAATATAAATTTAGGGTTAATCATGGATAAAAGTAATTTTATGGGGTTAAGTCGTTTTCAGTTAGAGACAAATTTATATTATATGTATATAACAGATATGATAAGTTTATTTCCTGCTGATATACGAATGATTTATACGAATTTGGGTAAGACTCAGATCATGGGGGGAGATTTTGATTTAAAAATAGATGTGACTCCACAGCTTTATAGTTATTTTAACTTAACCTATCAAGATATTCGGGATAAGCTAAAATGGACTACTAATGACCAAAGTGTGAAAAACCCGACTTATGATAAACAGGTACCCAATATTCCTCGTTTTTATTTTAACTATGGTTTAGAGTATCATACAGAGGGATTACTTGGGAAACATGAAATATCTAGAATCTATATAGACGCATCTTACGTTCATGATTTTGATTGGAGTTGGCAAATGAGTAACTTACCAGAACAGCGAAAGAAATGGTTAATTCCTCGTAGTCATCTTTTTACGGCAGGATTCCAGCAATCTATTTGGAAAAATAAAGTATCATTAGGGTTTGAAGTTGAAAATATATTCAACAAGGAGAGCTATATGGAATTTAAAAAGCCTTTACAAGGTCGTACTTTTAAAATTAAATTACGATTTAATTGGTTTGGTGATGAATCTTCAGGGGGAGCGATGAGTTTGTAATATTATAAATAATTATTTTAACTAAAAAATAAAAAAATGAAAAATCAATGGTTTTTATTGTCGCTATTAGCGACCTTTTTAAGTTTTATTTCATGTAGTAAAGATGATCCGTTTCCAACAGATGAAGAAGACGATATGAGTTTTGTTCATAGTGTCACGGTGGGTGATAATGCTTATGTTAGTCTATTTAAAGATTTAAATGTAGAACAGACAAGTACACAAAATTCTTTGGTCTTTGCAAAAGAATCTTTTCTTTTTACTTATGGGGGTAACATTTATGTCTTAGAATCGATGAATGCCCGTTTATATAAGTACAGAGTCGAGAATGGTTTGCTAATTCAAGAAAAAGAAACGATGATTCTCCCTTCCGGTTCTCTTCCTGCATTCCTTACATTTGATTCAGAAGAAAAAGCTTATATATCATGCGTAGGATTGGGAAAATTGTATATAATAAATCCTACGACAATGCAAAAAACAGGTGAAATAGATTTATCTGAATATGCAATTGGGAAAGAAAGTGGTGATAAAAATCCTGAACCTGGTGCTTCGGTTATTAGAGATGGTATTTTATATGTAGGATTAGCTCAAGATAAGTCCCAGTTTAACCCTAATACTGGAGCTTATGTACTTTTGATTGATACAAAGACAGACAAGCCTATTAAAATGATATCTGATAATAGAGCTACAATGGCAACCGCTTATGAGTATTCAGGTGATCCTTTCATTGATGAAAAAGGCGATCTTTATATTTATTGTGTAGGAGGCTTCGGATATTTTGCAAACTGTACAGAAGGTTTCTTGCGTATAAAGAAAGGAGAAACAGACTTTGATCAGTCATACTATTTCCCAATAGAAACAATTAGTATACCGGACATAAAGGGTAATAAAGCAAATTATATTTATAGCAAAACATATACAGGAAATGGTAAGCTATATGGATATTTCAATGTTCCGGGATATGTTAGTAATCCACCTGATTATGTAAATGACAAATCAATGCAAACATTTGAAATAGATGTTTATAATAAAACTGTCAAAAAAATGAACTTTGACGGAACTACGGGTTGGTCATGTAGTCAATGTAAAGCAGGAGACTATATGGTGTTCGGGATGGCTTCTACTCAAGGAACAGGTTATTATCTTTACAACTATAAAGAAGATAAGTATGAACCTTTAAAGATAAAAACAGAAGGTAATCCCTTCAAAATTCAATATTTAAAATAAATAAAGACTGCCGGAAGCTAAAAGATTCCGGCAGCTTTTTAATTTTTATGGAATGAACAATCGTAATTATGACTGTATAATCATTATAAGTGTAATCTCAGGTTTATTTATCACAACCTGCGACTATCTAGTACAGATGAAAACTGTTGAAACAGATTATTTTGTTTCAAGACTACTTTCTTTAGAAGAAACTATTTTAAATTTATCATCTTTTGGATGTATTTTTACTTTTCCTTTTTGGATATTAGGGACATACTTCATATACACAACAATGTGTAAAGTTAATAAAAAGCTTGCGCTTATTAATACATTCTGTATATCTTATTCTTTATTGATGTTGGGGTTTTATCATTACAGCTATGCCATAATATATAGTATTGGTACATCAAAAATGATAATGCAAACAAATATAGATTGGCAATTATTAACAGGATCTAATATACCTTTTTTCCCCTTTATGTTTATTCTACTTCCAGTGACCTGGCTGATTGTTGGATTTAGTAACTTTTCATCCAAAGCTATAGTTCCTCGATGGTCTATAGTTGTGAACCCTGTTATACTAACAATTATTTTATCTATTGTCACTTGGATAATTCCCAAGACCGAATGCTTACTACCAGGCATTTTTAGTTTGGGGATCACTCTGTATTATATAATTTGTTGGATAAGCTTAAAAAAAGATAGAAATTTATGTCTAAAAAGAAAGTTTTAGTAATTGGTGGCACAGGGATTGCGGGACAATTTATTACAGATTACTTGCTACATTATCATGATATTTGTGAATTATTTATAGCATCAAGAGGTATTCATAAGATATCAGAGAAGAAAGTAAAGTTCATAAAAATGGACATACATGATACCCAAAATATAGAATCTGTTATTAAACAATTTGATATTATAATTTTGGCACTTGGTCCTTTTTCATGTGTAGGAACAGATATTTATACAATTTGTTTAAGAAATCACGTAATATGTGTTGATATTAATGATGACTATGGACATAGTGGACGTGTACTAGAAATAAAAAATGAGAACATAACAAATTTTCGGGGAACAATTTTTACAGGAATGGGATTATGTCCAGGGTTGACAACATTCATGCTAGAATATGCTGCAGAACAATTAAAAAAAACTGTTTTAGAAGCCGAATTGAGAATCTATTTTGGAGCAGGTGTTGTTTCTGGAACAGCTTCAATAATCAATATGTTTGAGGGTTTTAAAGATGACCTGATGCTCCTTTCAGAAAGGGAAATCCGAAGAATAAAACCAACTAAATATCATTCAGATAGAACTTTTACTTTTGATCGTTTTCATTCCAATATGCCATTAATATTCTTTTCTAGTCCTGAAATAAGGACTATACAACGAGCTAGTCGATTTGAAGAACTACAAAATTTTGATTGTGCTTTTCATCTGCAAAATCTTCCTATGGGCATAGTTCCCTTACTAAGAAAGAGCTCTTTTATTAGAAAATTGATTTGTAAAATGGTCAATAAACAACAGGGGCAATTGGAGAAAAATGAGAAAAACGAGAAATCTGTGATAGTATGTACTTATGTAAGAAATCAAAATTCTATTGTAAAATGTTTATTGCACTCAGATTCCTCATTTAGATTAACAGGAGTATTTTGTGCGGTAATTGTGCTCTCGATAATAAAAGGATGTATACCAATTATGCCTGGCATCTTTACTTTTGAAGACATAAATATCAATCTGCACATGTTAAACGAAATATTAAAAAACAACAACATAAATATATCTATAGAGGAATAGTATTATGGTTTATAATAAATATATAGGAATAATAGGTGGAACTGGAACAATTGGTTCTATTATAGTTAAATATTTATTACAACTACAAACTCACTTCCATGTTTTAATTGGTGGTAGGAGATCCATAAAAGAAATATCTATGTCTACATTTTATAATAGTGAGCGACTTAAGTATAACCAAATGAACTATAACAATGATGTAGAATTGGATAATTTTTGTTCTCAATGTTTGTTGGTTATTAATGCTGTTGGACCTTCATTTAAAATAAATGACAAGATTGCCTTACATGCATTAAGAAATAATTGCCACTACATCGATATAGGAGGATATGGCATTTTGCGTGATTTATTAAAACCATATGAAAAAAGCATTGAAGCTCAGAAACTTTGCTTTATTATAGGTGTTGGTTGGATGCCTGGTATTTCAGGCGTATTTTCTAAAACTATTATAGAGACTCATTTAAACAGCCCAGAAAATACTAATTTTAATATCTATTATGGTGCTGTTGATAATTGGTCATATAGTTCAACTTATGATCTGGCAGCATCATCTATGGGAAAAACACGTTCCTATGTTTATTCTCATGGAAAGGAAATACAGGTGTCTCCTTTTCGATATACACATCACAAATTTTTTCCTTTCATTGGACATAAAAAAATATGTATGCCATCATTTGACGAACAATTAACTCAATTGGCTACTTCTTTAAAACAAATAAGAAAGATATCAACATTCATTATGCTAAATGACTATATCTCAATGGGGAAGTTTATGTTTATAAAGATCTTTTATAAACATAATTTAAATAAAGCAACACTTATGTTGCAAGATGATTATCAACGTCTCGTTAAGAAAGAGAATAAGTGGGGAAGTGTAATTTGTCAAGTTTCTAAAATAGAGCCAGAAAGAAAGATAGATACCTTTTACTATTTATATACAAAAAATAATTTATTATATACTGCATTACCTGCTGTTATTACTACTCAATACATTTTAGAAGGTAAAACAAAAATAGGATTAAATTGTCTTTGTGACTCTTTGAATTGCCAATCTTTTATGTCGGATTTAGACTTTTACGGAATAAAATATTCATATTATGAACATAAAAATTAAAAAGAAAATTCTTGTGTGTATGTTGTGGTTATGTGCCATAGCATGTTTCACTGGTTTTCCCTGGATATTTTTCTCATGGGATGTAATTCACTCTTACATGGGAATCCATGATATACCATCAGACTTGACAATTGTCTTGTTTCGAGAAGAATGTTTGTTCTTCGGTTTTTTCTGTATTTATTTTCTCTTTCTTAGAAATATCGAAAAATATAAAGGACTTATTAGCTTCTGTTCTTTCTTAGTCGCATTTATGGGTGGTTTTATGTACTTGCTAAAACTTCAAACAGGGATTGTACATATATCATCAGATTATGAACCTTTTATTTGGCTTATAATTGGAAGTTTCATATTTTATTTAAATCATAGTATTAATGGTATAGCACCAAAGAAACAAAAACTTCCCGTTTTAAGTTGTTTATTCCAAGTGCAGGCAGGAGTATTGCTATTGAACATTGTAAATATTTTAGTCCCCGAACAGACTTGGGAAATAATGTTCAATATTTCTTATTCTACAGTTTCACCTTATGATAAATATACATTTGGAATGATAAGTGGTTTTACTGCTTTCTCTTCTATTATTATATATTATATCAGTAATAGGATTCTTTTTTTTATGAATTTATCTAAAGCGATTCTCATTTTCTCTTTTCTTTATTTCTTAGGTTTCTTTGTGTGGGGAAACTTTAGTGAGTTGTATAAACCTCTATTTATTTTATATGTAGTATTAGTTGAGATTTTAAATATTGTAGGAATTAATTATATATTTAAAAGGAGGATATATGAGAAATAAAGAAGGGCTAGTCGATGATTTGATAACATCAATTCCAGGAGAATGGAAATTTGATGAACAAGTATCACAACATTTCGACACTCATGTAAGAAAAAGTGTCCCATTGTACGAGGAAGTACAAAAGGCTGTTATCGAAATAAGTGAATGGTTTATTAGAGACAATAGTGTTGTATATGATTTAGGTTCCTCTACAGGAGAAACCATTTCTCTTTTATTACAAAAGCATTCAAGAAAAAAGAATGTGAGATTCATCGGAGTCGAAGAAAGTTTACCAATGATAGAGATTGCAAGAAAAAAATGTAGTAGCGAATTAGTTCAATTTCTACAACAACATATAGAGGAAATAAATGAATTTGCTAATATAGATTTAGTTTTATCATTGTATACGTTACAGTTTTTACCTTTATGGAAAAGAAAAAAAGTCTTACAACGGATATATAATGGATTAGTAGAAGGTGGAGCTTTTATATTTGTAGAGAAAATAAGGGCAGAAAATTCACTGTTTGAGGATATATGGAATGACTTGTATTGGGATTTTAAGCAAGAAAATGGTTTGAATGAACAACAAGTTATAAAAAAGGCTCAAAGTTTGAGAGGCGTTTTGATTCCATTGAGTCTTACAGAGAATTTGAGTCTACTATCTGATGTCGGTTTTCAATGTATGGATACTTTCATTAAATGGCACAATTTTGCAGGAATTATAGCTGTAAAAATGCCTTCGAAAAATGATATAGAAGAAAATACTTATTTAAATACAGATAAAAATAATAAAATACAGCAATGAATACAAAGTTGATAATTCACATAGTAATTAGTTTGATCTCATTAAGTGGATTAATTGTTTATTATTACGCATTTCTACTAGGTTACAAAAAACATAATTCTCAATTAAAAAAACAATCAAAGCTTCCGGAAAAGTTATATTTTATGAGCACTTATCCAGCACTCATATGGTATGTATTACCCTTTATAGAGCAACCAAGGATGCATGGAATATATGACTGGTTAAATGGCGAATTTGTTTTTTTTAATGTTTTGTATATTCCAGTTTCTTTTCTGTTGTTTGTATATTTCTTTGGCATTTGGGGTAAAAAGTCTGTTTCTCAAAATATTGAAGCTACTAAAAGTGCATTTTATGCCCCAAGTAAATTGTTAACAGAAGGAATATATGCAAGAGTTCAACATCCAATGATCATAGGGGATATATTAGGACATTTTTCTTTGGTGTTATTAACAGGTGGAATCTACACTTGCATTTTATTCCCTATATATGTATTTATAGATCTCTTTATGATAAAAATACAGGTTAAGTATTCTTTAGAACCATATTATAAATCAGAACTTATAGTTTATAGAAAGAAAACCCCTGTTCTCCTTGATCAAAAACTATTATTTATAGTTTTATTTATGGCATTGTTGGTTATTTGTAATTTTTTAAATTATACAAAAATAATATGATTTATTTTAGCTGGGCCACCCAAATTATTTTGGCCATAATTTCATTTCTTTGGTTGATTCCTTATTATATAGCATTTAAGGTTGGGAATCGTAAATATATGTCTAAAACACTAGATTTATCTTGCAATAATAGATATACATTAATGTATTATTCGGGCTTTTTTATATCTATTCTTTGGTATATTATGCCCTTCTTAAATCAACCTCGCTTCAAACTAAACATTTTTTCTTTGTTTGACATAAAAGTAATACTGTTGGAAAATGTTCTTTACAATATTATCCTTATTGCATTAATTGGATATTTTATGTCTGTTTGGGGTACTAAAGTGGTAAATTGTAATCTGCAAGCAACCAAAGATAGGTTTTTGCATCCTTCAAAGTTAATAACGGAAGGTCCCTATAAAAAAGTGAGAAATCCGATGATAATGGGAGATCTATTTTGTCATTTAAGTTTTATTCTTCTGCTTGGAGCCATACATACATTATGTTTATATATAATTTATATATGTATTAATCTTGTAATTGTATATATAGAAAATAAATATTCATTATGTATACATTTCAAGAAAGAATATGAAGAATATGCTAAAAAAACTCCAGCTTATATGAATCAGGAATTATGGCTGTTTGCTATTTTTTACTTGGTAATTATTGTGACAAATATTTGTCTAACTACGACAATATATATTTAAATAAATAATGAAGAAAAAAGAAGGATTATCTAGGTTACTGGAAATTGCGGGAGAAAAAAAAAGTTTATTGCTTTTCTCCGGGTTATTTTCCGCTATAAGTGCATTATGTATACTTATACCATTTTGGTCTATATATGAAATATTAAAGGAATTGCTTGTTCATGCTTCTGATTTATCTACGATAGATTCTGAGCTAATGATCAGTTGGGGGTGGCTTGCTTTTATTGCTTTGATTGTGGGTGTACTATTTTTGTATGCGGGATTAATGTTATCTCACATAGCCGCCTTTCGTATTTTATATGGGTTAAAAATAAAACTTTCAGAGCATATAGGTCAGTTGTCTTTGGGATATTTAAATTCGACATCTATCGGTTGTATAAAGAAAATCATGGAACAAAATGTCGAAAAAATAGAGCATTTTATAGCTCACACTATTCCCGATTTGGTGAATGTGTTTGCAACCATAACTTTTATGTTTATTATCTTTTTTTCTTTAAATGGTTGGATGGCATTCACCGCTCTATTATGCATACTTTTAAGTATAGGAATGCAATTTTCTAATTTTGTAGGGAAAAGAGCTACTGCACTTACGAAAATCTATTTTGATGTCCAAGAACGCATGAGTGCTTCAGCTGTTCAATATGTGAGAGGTATGCCAATTATAAAGATATTTGGACAAAGTATACGTTCTTTTCGGCAGTTCAATGCCGAAATCGAAGCGTATAAAACATTTGCTTTAAAATGCTGTAATAACTATCAAAATGGTATAATTGCATTTATTATTCTGTTGAATTCAATAGTCACGTTTATTCTTCCTGTAGGAATATTAATAATGACCTCTGATCCTAAAAACATCTCATTAGCTGCAATTTATCTTTTTTTCATCGTGATGGGGCCCGGAGTAGCTTCCCCTGTATATAAACTCGCATTTTTAGCTTCAGGAACTGTAGAAATTAATGAAGGAGTAAAACGTATAGACAAAATATTTGAGGAAAAAAAACTATGTGAACCAGTTGTTCCTCAAATACCTCAGACGTATGATATTGAATTCAGAAATGTAAGTTTTGCTTACGAAGATAGAGAAAATATGACAAAGACAGAAGCGCTGAAGGATATCTCTTTTATCGCTCGACAAGGTGAAGTAACAGCTCTGGTTGGACCTTCTGGGTCAGGGAAGTCAACAATAGCCAATCTCATTCCTCGCTTTTGGGATGTTTCCTCTGGAGAGATTTTAATAGGGGGAATAAACATAAAAAATATTTCCTCACCCCAATTATTGGAGATCGTGTCTTTTGTATTCCAAGATACGTTTCTTTTCAATGATACCATATATGCCAATATTACAGCAGGAAATACTCAAGCTAGTTTATCGGATGTTATACAAGCTGCTCAAGCTGCCCAATGTGATGATTTTATTCGAAGTCTTCCTAAAGGATATGATACGATTGTCGGAGAGAGAGGCGTTTTTCTTTCTGGAGGAGAGGCACAACGAATTTGTATAGCTAGGGCTATTTTACGAAATTCTCCTATTTTAGTATTAGATGAAGCAACAGCTTTTGCTGACCCAGAAAATGAATATAAAATACAACAGGCCTTACAAAAGTTAATAAAAGGTAAAACTGTTATTATCATAGCTCATAGATTGTCTTCTATCACCTCTGCTCATCAAATTCTTGTTTTTAAGGAAGGATGTTTAGTTCAAAAAGGAAGACATGACGAACTTCATGTTACTACAGGCATATATAAAAATATGTGGAATGCTTATATAAATGCACATAACTGGAAGTTAAATCTAAAAAAATGAAATAATATGATTACAAAGGCTATAAAACATATTACTATAGGACAAACCAAACGTTTATACAAGCCTGTGGGGTATACAATGCTTGCAAACTTTATAAATATAGTTCCCTTTTGTCTTTCAATAGAAGTTATAAATACCCTTTTTAAAGCTTTTGATGGAACTGGAACTCCTCTAAACATATCTAAATTATGGGGGCTGATTGTGATAATGTTTGTATACATAATTTTTATGATTTTTGGAGAAAAGAAATCCTATAATGCAAATTTCCGGGAAGCATACAATATTAGTGCAGAAGGTCGTATTGCTTTAGCCGAACATTTACGCAAGTTGTCATTAGGTTTTCTTTATAAAAAAGATTCTGGAGAATTATCTTCCATGTTAATAACTGATTTTGCTATGACAGAACAAGGGATGTCGCACCATCTTCCTCAATTGCTTGGTGCACTGGTCATGCCTATTTTTGCTTTTTTAGGTTTATTGTTCGTAGATTGGCAGATGTCTATTGCTATGTTTTTATCCCTTCCTATTTCTTTTTTAATACTTATTTTCACTTCTAGTATTCAAAAGAAACTAGGGCAAACTCAAATTCTGGCTAAAATACGTGCCAGTAGCAGAATGGAAGAATATTTACAAGGTATACGTGTTATCAAAGCATATAATATGACTGGAATAAAGTTCATCCGTTTACAGGAAGCATTTAATGATCTCAAACGTGCGAATATCAAAACAGAAGCTCTGATTGGACCTATTGTCATGTTGTCTGTAACCCTTCTTCGTATGGGACTTACTTTGATGATATTATGTGGTACATACCTTTTAATTGGAGGAAAACTTTCTGTTGCTATTTTTGTGATGTTCCTTATCGTTGGCTCCAGAGTTTTTGACCCACTAACATTAGCACTAATCAATCTTGCAGAATTCCGTTATTATTCTATTGCAGGTGAACGTATTTTGAATTTACTAAATGAACCAGAAATGTCAGGAACACAAGATGCTCCGGAACAAGGAGATATTATATTTAGAAATGTATCTTTTGGGTATAATGATAAATATATCCTACATGATATAAGTGTTACAATGAAACAAGGTTCTTTAACTGCTATAGTTGGGCCTTCTGGAAGTGGAAAAAGTACATTGATGAAACTTTGCGCTCGGTTTTATGATCCTGATAAAGGTGTAATATTATTAGGTAACAAAAATATACGAGAGATTGATCCTGAGAAACTTATGCAACGCATTTCAATGGTATTTCAGGACGTATATTTATTTCAGGATACCATAAAGAATAATATTCGATTTGGTAAAGAGAATGCTACAGATAATGAGATAATAGAGGCGGCTAAAAAAGCTCAATGTCATGATTTTATAATACATTTACCTCAAGGATATGATACAATGATAGGTGAAGGTGGATGTACCTTATCTGGAGGAGAAAAACAGAGAATCTCAATTGCACGTGCTATATTAAAAGATGCTCCTGTAATTTTATTAGATGAAGCAACAGCTTCTTTAGATCCAGAAAATGAAGTGGAAATACAGTATGCAATCAATTCTTTAATACAAGGTAGAACTGTTATAGTTATAGCGCATAAACTAAAAACAATAAGTGATGCTGATAAAATTATTGTTTTAGATGGTGGAAATATTATAGAACAAGGGACACATGAACAATTATTAAAAGATGAGGGATTATATGCTCATTTATGGGATATTCAAGAAAAATCCTGTAATTGGAAAGTAAATGTATAGAGATGGCATAAGGAAAATCAAAGCCGACTCCGGAGCTTTTTGGGGGGAGGCGGTTTGGCGGCGTTTCCGCCGTTAAACCGTCCTGTTTTCGTTTAACGAAAAGACAACTTGCTGTTTGCAGGAGCAGACCACGTTTATCCAATAATTATTGTGTATCAGCCCATTGTATGGCTATTCTCCTGTGATTTTCGGGGCATTTCCATCAAATATTTGCCGACAGCTCTCCCCATTAAAGGGTGGATATCTCTCCATAATTATGTGACTTACGCTCATAATTCAGGAATAAGGAGACGAATATACGGGAAATCTGTCCTTTATATACCCTATTGTCCATTAATGGATTGTTACTTTCACACATCTACAAATGGAGAGTGGCAGTGAGTCGTATATGCTTCATGGTTTTTCTGCATTATCTCCATTAATGCGTACATTTGTTTATATTCAAATGAGAGCATTTGCTACAACGTACAAATAAATTATATCATTGTTGCTTTTTTGTTATCCATTCTAATAAAGTAAGAATTAATTCGCTTATTTATAATGTGATAATGTGTTTAGTAGGTTAGTTGCCCACCATCCGATACGATACACAATCAGAGCGATAAGCATGATGATTTTATCGATACCTACGATGACTCCTGCCGTCAGTGAGGTAAACCACAGTTCGGCTGCGTCTTTCTCCATTTTCGTCACTTCGTCCACTCCGGTTTGTTCCATGGTCGCTTCTACCAGATTCGGGTCTGAGGTACCCGTGTGAGCGACATCTGCCTGTGCTTGCAAACTTTGGTACATCGTGTCACGTACATGGATAAGTTGCTGCACTTCCTCGAATTTGTCCGCTATTTGGGTGGCTTCTGCCTCGTACAGGTCATGCGTGTACGAGCCGATGCAGTTCGGGATGTAAGACAGGAAGTCAAGAAAACACCAACTACTCCCACTGCCAGCCATACCCGTGTCTGCTGGCGGATACCACCAACAGAGGATGATTGAAACAGCCAAAGGACGGAACAGCTTCAGTACATCCAGTGGCTCATGTTTCACCATCATCTTGTACGCCATTCCCGCTGCCATCACAATAGCGAACAGGGCAGCCAGTGCCATGCACATTTGTAGTATCCACCAGAACGGTCCCTGCGAGCCGGTAAAAGTCGCATCAGTCAGGAACTCGTTCGTTTGAAAAATCACATCGTCTATCTCTTCTTCAAGGATATTGATACCGAAATCCGAGAGTATATTTCCGTCTGCCATACGTTTTTGTTTTTTCAGTTCCCTTTGCTTACTGTTTCATCTCCGTCACCGCTGTCGCCCGTGTTATTGCCCGATTGCGGGCCGCGCACGGCAAAGCGCGATTCGTGCCACCGGCTCACCGCATCGCGGACAATACTCTTCTTATCCAGAGTACGGTCAGCGGTAGCGTTCAGTAGCGTACTTGTTACCGTAGTATTCTGCCGTTTGGCAAGGTAGCCGACAAGGATTTCGTTCTGTCGGGTTATATCCTCATAGATGCGCAGATACTCTTTTTTCCGCTGTGCGTTGGGCATATAGGCATCTTTCGTTGCATCAATGGCGCACTGGTAGATATGGTAATATTCCGTCCATCTGTCTTTATCCTCCGGTGTCCCCCCGACAGGCAAGATGCGGTCTATATTTCGTTTGAACCGTACCATCTGTCCGTTGACCTTATCGCCTTCGGCGAGCCATGCGATGTCCGCTTGACGGTCAGCCACGTTCAAGGCCTCTATCTTTGCCCGGCTCACCAATGCCGAGTCGATGGCTTCAGCTTCGTCCGTTTGGTTGTACAGGTTGACGCCCGCCAGTGTGCGGAACGACAGTTTGTTCTTGGCTGCTGCCGACTTTTTGTACTTGTTGTGCAGTATGGAATAGTAGAGGTCGGGCGAGAGTGCTCCCGTACCGGTTTCCATTACTGTTACTTGATTTTGTTTCGGCGAATCGTGGTTATAGGTCACGGATTGTGCCTTTGCCGCCGTGGTTGCAATTATTGTAACCGTCACGAGTAAGAGTATTCTGTCCATATTTACTTTCGGTTATTTTGTTACTAATCTTTCAATACTCAATGTGCTTCAATCAGTTAATCACCGAGATTATTCCACATTTCTTTTTATATTATATTCATTTCTAATCCTTTCCTCTCCCCGCGAGAAGTGCATGTCATCCTTTTCAATACAAATACATTTTCTATTCGTATGAATACAGGCGATTGCAGTGCTCATGCTTCCAGAGGCAAAATCAAGGACTGTGTCACCCTCTTTCGTGTATGTTTTTATCAGATATTTCAATAATGCGACTGGCTTTTGATTAACATGAATCGTTTTGCCCTCTGATTCCGCAGTTTTGAAATATTTCACACTTCGTGGGTATCTCGTTCCTTTGTTTTCATTTCTGAATGTAGGATTTGGTACCTTGTTTACTCCTGTCCAGTTACTCCCTCTCTTTGTACGATTTTCATAAGGCTCACCTTCTTCCATGATTGGATAATAAGGAGTTCTGCCGTTACAAAAGATACTGATTAGCTCATGCGCTTTTAGAGGTTGCTTTTTAGCAAGAAGGAAATTGCTTGCTTTTGACTTTTCCCATACCCAGTCATATTTAAATTCGGCTAAATTGCCACAGCGTAAAAGGCTGCTGAACGGTTCGCTGCCAAATAAAGCCGTAGGTGCATTATCCTTTCTCACCCTTCTAATCTCCTCCCACATTTTCGAGAATGGTATTATCTTATCCCATTGCGAAGCTGTAATTCCAAAAGGTGGGTCGCATAGAACTAAATCAATACTTGATTCTGGGAGAAGAGGCATTACTTCAAGGCAATCGGCTTTATATAGCGTAATGTCTTTTGCAAAAACGATCTTTTTCATTACATCTTTTATTAATCCAAATGTCCATTTGCCTCTTGGTTATAGGCCGGATAGACTTGTTTGTACTTAAAGTTTCTTTCTCTGTTTGTACTTCTCCGAACATCCAGGACGAAACGCTTTTCCTGCGTTTTAAGATATTCCTTAGCAATTTCGGTGCATAGAAGTCATAATCTAACTTGTGGCATTATTTACCTCCTTCCTCTTTTACCGTCAATAATCCAGTCGTCCCGCATTGCGCCACCGTCCGAAAGCACCGTCAATAATTTCCCGTTTGGTACGTTCCCGGTAAATCTTCGATTTCCAGTAGCCGATACGTACCTGTATGTATCTCCATGTCTCGATGTATGCCCGGTTCAAGTGTTGCTCAATACTGTCCAGCGACTTGTTCACGGACTCCAGTACCATCAGCAGGTCGCTGGTCGAGCAGGCCGCTGCGCCCGTGGCATACAGCACGAGGTCGCTCACCGACTTATAGAGGTGTTCTCCCTCGTTGGCGATGTCCCGTATTGCCTTTTCATTGATAGTCAGTATCAGTGCGTCTGACGGCTCGATGTTCCCATGTTTCAGGATTTTCTCATGGAAAGCCTCCAGCATGGTCTTATAGTCACCGATACGGTCACTTACCGAACTGTAGGTATCCTTCACGTTCAGCACCGTCCGTAGGGACTGGTACATCACGTCGATGACATCAAAGGCACGGGTATAGCGGTCAAGGTCGATATTCACTTCCTTGTATTTGCCCGTCTCCTCACGGCTGTACTCGTGCAGCAGTTGGTTGCTGTATTCCAGTGTGCTTCGGGCCAATAACAGGCTGCGTTGTTTCTTGTGGTCGTTGATGTACGCTTCCACCGACATGATATCGAATGTCCATTGACCCTTGGCTACATCGGGTAGTAGCGCAAGCAACGTGATGGCTATCAGCATAGTGCGTTTCATGGCCGTACCTCCTTTCTGCCACTTCGGGATGTCCGTGCGTTTTCTACCCAGCGGTCATGGCACTCTTCCACGAGCGTCAGCCTACGACCCTCGTCCGTATCGAGTTCCGGTAGCACATCCTTCAGTACGTCGATGATGTTCCGCTTGTAGTGCATCATCTTCTCCAAGGATACGAGGTCGGCGTATATTTTCGTGATACGTGAATCCACTTCTCGTGCGATTTCGAGGCGGTCACTTGACCAAAGCAGGTGGTACACGTCGCTGTTCGGTACTTCTTCCATAGGTTCTGTACGGGCATACTCGGTAGTGATTTTACAGTTGGGATATTCCCGTGCAATTTCCGATATGCGATTATTCACGATTTTAGTCTTTTCCTCGTTCGGCAGGTTCGGATCGAGTGTCAGTACATCGGCAACGTGCGTGTCTGTGTATGCCGAAGTCAATTCCCAACTGATTTGGATGATGGCACGGTGGATTTTGATACCCAGAAAGTATTTCGGCTTCCGTGCGATAGAAATAGTCGCACGGAACGTAATGATACCATTGATGTTCGGCATCGTCGCCTTACGGACGAACGTATAGCCGCTCCATGTACCTCCGTCCTGCCAAGTGAGGCTGTAGGCTGTCTTACAATCCTGCATGATGGCCGGTAGGCGGTAGTAATCATCTGTCGGCACATCGTTCTCAGCTTCCGCTTCCTGCTTCGCATCTGCGTACTCCTTCTGCTTTTGTTGCCACTCGGCAAGTTCGCTTTTCAGTTCCTCGATACGTGTCCGGTTGGAGTTATATTGTTGCCGGTAAGCTGCTGCGTCTTCCACGCTCGCCTCGGCAATTTTTTTCAGAAGGTCGGCGTTTTCCTTTTTCAAGGCACTAATCTGAGATTGAAGAACGGCAACCTGATTGTCCGCTTCCCGTATCAGTGCGTCCAGTTCTGAAAGGTCCAGTTCGTTCTCCGTTACCGAGGTCTGCATGACGCACTCTTTGGAGTGGGCATCCAGTGAGCCGCCACACTTACGGCACTTGTATTGTGTCGAGCCTTGTCCCAGCGTCGCCCCGTCTGAACAGGTTACACTGATGGTCACGCTTTCACATCCCTGCAATTTTGCGGCGTCCGTCGCCTGATAATAGTTCCGTGCATCGGATGCTATGTAATAGACATAGCCTTCCTCGTTGTCATTGAACTCCGAGAGGCGGGCATTGAGCTGCGCTTTGAACGTGTTCAGATCCATCGAATAGGAATCGAAGACATCCTCATAGACTACCTCCGTCCGGTTCCAGCTCTGTGTCACATGTATCTCATAGGCGTATGCCTTCTTGGTTTGCTTGTTGCCTTTGCTGATGATGTAGGCCTGTTGTCGGGTATTGATAGTATAGGTGTAACCGTCGTTGCTGTTGTTGAGCTGTTGTACTCGGCTTCTTGACCATCCGGCATACTGTTCTGAGTTGGCAAGGGCCTGCTCCCGTTGCGAAGCGTTCGGGTAAAATCCCGGATCGCTCGTATTAAAGCGTGTCCATGCGCCCCCGTTCAATATGCTGTTGTCGTCTGTCGGTGGGTAGTAGTCGCATAGAGAAATGCTTCCTTGCTCACGCCGTGCGATATACCACCGTTGCGTGTAATAGTTCCCGACTGCATTGTCCATGTAGTCGGTCATCCACGATGTGAGGTCGTAGTTGCTGAAATTGAACAATGCGGCCACGCTGTCCTGACCGCCCACCATGTCGATTAGCAGACTACCGATGTCATGTTCCGCCTGCTCGAAGAGAGTACCGTAGTGTTCATACAGGTTGCCGATTTCATTGGCTTTGCCGCCCAACAGGTCATGGAACGCACTGCTTTGCAGTAGAGCGTCACCGAGGTTCTCCATACCAGATGTTGCCAGCCCTACGCCCATGTTATAAAGGTTGTCGATATCGCCTTTCAAGTTCTCGATGGTGAAATTGCCCGGCACTTTGGCCAAGTTGTCCAACATCCGTTGCCAATCGGTACCGCCCAGTTCTGCGAGGTTCAGCAAACTGGCGATGTCGTGGTCAATTTCCAGAAAAGCGATGTCCGAGAACGTCAGTGTGCTGTTGGTCACAACGCTTTCGAACTGCATACACAGGCTCTTCGTATCATCGCAGACTTTCATCAGGTAACTGCCCCAGTGGATGGCTGTTTGTGGTGAGCGTAGCATCAGTTTCGCTACCACCCATATTTTCGGCATGATTTTCTCCGCCACCATATGGTAAATTCGACGATAGTAGTAATTTTCCGTGCTGCTGCACCAGATGCCAAGGTCGGACAGAGCCTTGTGTTCCAAAAATTTGGAAGAAAATATCCCTGCTGCTGCCACCTCTGCCGCCGTATAGTGTTTCAGAATATCATCCACCTGCTCGCGGTAGTAGCTTTCAGCCACTACCTCCGTGCCGAATGCGGCGGCCATGGCCGCCACGGTACGTGCGTCATAGTTCACGCTGTAATATTGTGCGTGAACGTGCTGTGTCAGGGCAGGCAATAGGATAACCCAAAAGATAAACAGCCGTTTCATCGTTTCAGACCTCTTTTATGTATTCCGGTTCCTTGTGATTGAAATACCACCGCTCAGATTCGATACAATTCTCCGTGACAAGTCGGCAGAACATATCATGTATGATGGTAGTATCCTTGATGGCCCTTTTGATCCGGGCTTCTTGGGAGCCGAACCATCTCAAGAAGAAAGGCTGGTTTAGATAAGTTTCGCGCACGGTCTGATAGCGTAGCCATCCTAAGTCACTCAGTCTTTTTTCACTCATCGGACTGCTGTTCAGTTCCCGGAATAGTTCTTCACGAAATCCGTTTTCATCGAAGGCAGGTTTGCTGCTACACAGCCTGTCGCACATATCGTAAAACTCCTTTTCTTTGGGGTTTTCTTCATAATATCGGTTCAAGTACGTTTCCAGTTCTACATCGGACATACCCAACCGAAGGGAATACTCCGCCAATAGCCGTTCGATGGCAGCTACCTTGTCCGGTGTCATGTCATCCATACGGAGCAGGTTCTCCTTGGATAGCATACAAAACTCCCGGAGGGACAAAACAGTGAGTTCCGGATTATTGACAGAAATTTGTTCGCGCGTCAAGCTGCTTTCAAACCCCATCATATTTATTCCGTAGTCCAGTGACAGGGTGATTAAAATCCTTTTCGTTTTCATTATGATGTTATTTTAGTGGTTAAGTTCAGTACACGTCCCGCTTCATTAACTTTCTGTGCAAACGGCAATGCCTTGCCGATACCGCTGGCATCCCAGTCACGGCAATATGCCTCGATAGCCTTTTGGTGGCTGCATTGTAGCTCGCGCTTGTAAAGTTTCAGAGCCTCTTTCTCTGCCCGTTCAGTCGTGTAGGTCATGTAGCACTCGTGCGGTTCCTCCACGCCATAAACACCGCTGGTCGTGCCCCGGCGGATAAATACCTCGCGGAAGAAGCTGCGTCCTTCCTTGTTTTCGAGGCGGTTGATGGTGAAAATTTTCTTACAGTCCACGTCCGTTAGGCCAAGAATCGCCTTGATGGTGTCGAAACGTTCCTTGAATTTGCTTTGGTCAAGCAGCATCACCACATCCGAGTTGTTGATGATGGCCTCTTTCACGATTTCGCTGCCGATGATGTCCTGTATCTCCTGTGTCACCACACCTACACTGGCCCAGAATTTACGTGCCGTTTTGTACATAAATTTGATGTATTCCGCCATCAGCGGGCTGGCGATGGCTTTCCACGCTTCCTCGATGACAAGGACTTTGCGGTTCTTTTTGATGCGCATTTTCTGTAAGAAAACATCCATGATAATCAGCGTGACCAAAGGAAAAAGCAGCGGGTCATCTTTTATACTGTCGATTTCGAAGACCACGAACGTCTCGTCGAACAGCGAGCTGTCCATGTTTTCGTTCAGCGTTTTTTCGTGGTTGCCGCCCAAATAAAAGTCCTTCATCATATAGCGGTATGTCGAGAGGTCGATGCCCGTGATACGGTTCTCCTCACAGATATCCGGGATGCGCTGCACGGAATATTCATAGAAAGAGTTGAATGACAGTTCTTCCACTTTCAGTTCCTTGCGCCGACCCTCTATCTCGTCAATGATACCCTCGATGCGGGCCGCGCGTTCCCGTTCGCTTTCGTGCCGCTTCTCACTGCTGTTGCGGTCATCAATAACGAGGCTCTTACGCAAGTCCTCACGCTGTTGGGGTGTGAAGCTCTCGAAACCGTTGAAGTAGGCGTCGTAATATTCCGTGATGACGTGCTCTATCAGACGGTCTTCCGTCTTTGTGACCGTTCCCTGCGTACCTTTCCAGATAAGCAAGACGAGGTTTTTCAGGAATCCCGTTTTTTCTACGTTCATCTCTTCCCGATTGATGCGGAACGGATTCATCGTGATGGGCCGTTCCTCGGTATAGCTGATATACTTGCCGCCGAAATACTCGCATAGCCCCTCGTATGAGTTACCCGTATCGACCATTACCACGTCCGTCCCCTGTTCATGCAACTGGCGCACGACGGAATTCATGTGGAAACTCTTTCCGCTGCCCGAAGGCCCCAGGCAGAAAAAATTCGAGTTGTCGGTCAGCTTGTTCTTTCCCTCTTTTCCCGTGATGTCGATAGCTACCGGAACACCTTGGCGGTCAGTGTAATAAACTTTTAGCGGTGTTTCCTCACTATGCTGCACCCGTTCTTTGTACATCAGGCATACCGCAGCGTCGGAGAGGGTCAGAAAACGGTCATATTCCTCGTTCAGGCTGTAACAGTTGCCCGGAAACGAACTAACGAACAGTTCCAGTTGGTTGTATGCACGCTTACTGATGTGTATGCCCATGCGCCCAAAAGCGTTTTCCAAGTGATTCGTGCATTTTTGAAGGTCGGTGTCCGCAGGCACGCCCACCACCATGTTGAAGTGCGTGTACACGAGCAGTTTGCTTTCACGGGCTATTACGTCCTGTACCTGTTTGATGTCCTCTACGGCCATTTGGTTACTCGGATTGGGGATGCTTGCATGCCGGTTCTTCTTTTTATCGAGTAATGCCAGTTCCCGCTTCTGGCTGGGCAGGAAAATAATTTGGTTGTACACCACCGTTTCTGCGTTCGGAATATTATCCACCACCGAGACAAGATCCACTGGCATCTCGGTATTATTCACCTCGATATTGGTATAGGGACGTATCAGCGAGGGGAGCGCGGCGCAGTCCACGTCCACGAGGCTGTACACCTTACAGCGTTTGTCACCCATAGATACCGTTTCGTCGTCAGCCTTGACATTCGTCATCGAGACCATACGGTCTTCGAAGTTCATCGCAAAGTAACGGTCCACATATTCGCTTGCCTCGGCTTTGTTCAGGAATTTCACTTGTACACCGCTGTCGCGTAGTAGGTCTCGAACCTTATAAATTTTCACGAGGAAATCGCGCCATTTCTTGCTATCGTAAGAGAAAAGACGGCTCTTCTTGGCTTCCTGTGTGATAGTCAGATAGCAAAGGCTGTCCGTGTACGGACGCCCATTAAAATAACGGAAGTACGATGCCGAGAGAAATTCTTGATTATGCTCCGGCTCGTTCGCGAACTGTTTCCTTACGAAGATGTCCTGTTTGTGCAAGGCATACCCTTCGCCCAGTGTCTGCGCAAGGGCAGAGAATAGATGCGTGAAGTCGTAATAGCTGTCAATGTCCGCTGAATACTTCTGTACCGGATTTTCGATTTTCAAGACGGCGGAATATTCGCCCGTCTTGGTGTACAGCACACCCACACCGTCTGTATCTTCCACAGAAAAATAGATATTCTGAAAGATATGCTTGCGCTTGCCGCCCGTACCGAACGTATAGACTGACAAGGCCATACCCGTACATAGGGCGATGAAAAATAAAATGATATATAGGGTCATTCCGATATTCGTTCATTAAATAGGGGCAGGTCTGCCTCGGCTGGAGACGGACCCGCCCGCGTTCAACAATCAATCAGCCACACACATTGCCGTGATGGTTTTTCTTATAGTCATACTTTGTGCGAATAGGCATACACATACACTCCACGTTTTACATTTTTACTGTGCAGCCCCTTTCGCTGTTTGAGGATGATAAGCACGATTCCCGCAGATAAGACAGTTGCCAATACGACCAGTCCGGCCACAAAGCCCATAAGACAGTAAGCGGCGATGAAGCCCACAATGGCCCCACCAGCTACGCCTGCCGCCCAATAGATGTAGCGACCTTGTAATCCCATCAGTTCCAAAGGCCGTTGCAGTCCTTTGAACAGCGGGTAATCCGGATAACGTCCGTTATTAGTCATTCCTCCTGGCTGTTTATGCGTTAATTCCGAAGAATAGAGGTAATGCTTGGGCTGCCGCAATCAGGAAAAGGCACGCCCCAACCACCATCATAATCTTCTTCTTGACATCCTGTTCCTCGTTGTTCATGGCGATATACACCGAAATGGCTCCGATGATGGCCACAACACCAGCAATGGCATAGCAGAGTTTGACCATCACAGGAACGTATTTCACGATTTCCTCGGCTACGGTTGATAGAGCTGTCGTACCGGCTGAGTAATCGCCTGCCGTACTTTGAGCCATAGCAGGTATGCCTCCTAACAGGGCAATGATTAACATTTTTACTTTGGTGGAAACTTGCATGATAGTTTTCTTTGCCTTTCGGCACATTCTTTTGAATTTCTGAAACATATTTATTACATTTTTTGTGGTACTTCTATTTTTGAATTGGTTTTACACTCCTGTCAGCCACCTATATGCGGTAGCCGAAGAAAGTGGGGAACACGATTGAAGCTCCAATGATGAAGAGGCACGCACCGACAAGTGATACGATAGACTTCACCACACCGTCCTCGCCTGTGTTCATTTTGATATAGATTTGGAGCGCGGCAACGACTACGAAAACCGAGGCGACAGCGTAGCAGATGTACAGCACGTACAGCATCATCGTCACCACGAAGTCGTGCATCGTTGCAAGTGCGTCTGCACCCCAACTGTAGTTTACGCTGCCGCTTTTGGCGAATACCGCATAAGGGACAAAGCACAGTGCACATAATATTTTTTTTGCTTTCGACATTTTACAATCGGTCTTTGAGAGGTTTCCATACCAGTTCCGGACGGTTGTCCGTCTTTCCTTTGGCAAGCATCGCTTTGTACAGTTCGTCTGCCGTGTATGCGTCCGACAGGTAGGTCTCGGTTTCTTCCATCTGTTCCTCCGCTTGGGCTTTCAGCCGTTTCAGCTTCTCCGCCACGGCTATCTCGCCATTATTCTCTGCGGTTTCCGTCTCCTGTGGTGTAGGTGAAGCGGTAGGGGCAACATCTGTTTCATACTTCTCATTACCCACATTGAATCCCGTATCGCTCTCCGTCACGGACACACTCTGTTCATCTTCCGGCGCACCGAGGTCAAATACCTCTTCTTCCGGCTTACCATTTCCTTTTTTTTCATAAAGGTCCTGCACGATGATAACCGCATAATAGACGAGATAGGCAACTGTCAGGACAATGGTGAAAATAAAATATGATTTCATATCTTTTTATGTAATATGATTTATTATATTTGATTGTGGCTGCAAAATAAGAATGGATAAGTTTAAAGATAAAATTATTGGCTACAAAACATATTATTTTAATATGATATTTTCTCAAAATGCAAAAATCATATTACAAAATCATATTCAAATACGATTTTACATAAGAAAGCAGGAAAAGTTGGGGTATAAAAAAAGCCCTCCGTGAAGGAGAGCTTAGGGAGTGGGTTGTTCATTGTTTCTTCCCGCGTAGGTAGTCGTTTAGGTCTTTGTAACCGGCATAACGGTTGGACTCGTTATAGACGCGTCCATCATACATCCCGGCTATGGTTTCCACTGTCTTTTGTCCGGCAAGGTCATTGTCAAGGTAACAGTGGATATACGTGTATTTTTGCAGATACGTCAATGTCTTTTTCAGATTACTGATCGAGTTCATAATAAGGTGGTCACAGGGAGCATTAATACAAATGGCACTATCGTCCGTCTGTTTGAGAGTCAGATAGGACAGAAAGTCCATGAACCCTTCAAACAGGCAGACACGGCTCTGTGTCTCACCACGCGATTGGAGTATCAAAGAAATGTCCTTGTTCTTGATACATCCTTTATAATAAGGGTTTCGCACCTCGTATCCACCGGATATGTTGCCAAAAGCCAGTGCAAAGTAACGTCGCTGGCGCAGTTCGTAATGCACTTCCTTACAGAACATTCGTCCGATATCCGAATCAATCATACGTGAATGGAGATATGAGAACAGTGCGTGGTGTCGCAGCGGCACGATAATCAGATTTTTCATGTCGGCTTCCACGGGTCGGAACGTTGTGGGCAATGTCCGGGTTTTCGGTAGCGATACACCATTGACATGCCGTTCGATGTATGCTAATGCTTCACTCACACTTTTTGTTTCGCAAAGGTACTTACCCAGTTCCACAAGGTCGCCTCCGGTGGCCTCGCCAAAATCATACCATTCATTCAGCCGGTCATTGACTTTGAACGATGGCGTCACCTCTTTCCTGAGAGGCGAAAGATACCAGTATTGCTCTGATTTCATATACTGCGCACGGTGGCCGAGCTGGGCCAAAAAGTCCACGATACGCACTCGTTTTGCTTCATCTATGGTCATATTCAAATTCTTTTCACTTGTTTGCGCAAAAGCGGTTTAGTTTAGTTTGCGACCCTATATATATAAATACTAAATTAAACTGAATTATATAGGCCCGCGCCCGCTCTCATTCTTCATCGAAAAGCATGGTTTCTGCCTGTGTCATGTCATAATAAAAAAGTTTATCTCGTTTGATAACCAGTTTTAAGGTGTCAGTCAGATATTGCAGCAGTTTGACCATTACGTTTCTCCCACGCTTAAATCCGATTGCCTCGTAAGCTGTCATCATGGCTTGCAGCATATTTTCAAACCCACGGATAGGTTTGTCTCCAAACGCAGCGGAAAGGGCTTCACGGTGCTGTTCGACGCTTAGTTCCATAAAACCCGTCCGCTGTTTCGGTTTCTGATGTGGGGCATTCTCAAACAAATGCCCTTCTGCGAGAACCGGGAGCCCGCCCTCATTAACAGTGAAAGCAAAGGGTTTAAACTCTTTCTCACGGATGTGTAACGCATGAACCTCGCTGACGTTGGGACAATCGTTGTTTTTGCTGATGACCAGTACAGTCTCCGCCTTGTTGCTCATTTCCGTACCGATATGCCCGCGCACATTGTTATCTCCTTTATTCAAGTGTAGCACACAGTGGATATGCAGGTCATACTTTGATGACCACTCCATCATCTTGTTAATGACTTCCACGGACTCACCGGTGCTGTTTATGTCAAGCATCAGGTCACGGATACCGTCGATGATAACAAGTCCGTATCCTTTTCTTTGACGTAAGGCGTAGTCGATGACCCCAATGCGTATTGCCGGAGAGTATTCGCGCAAGCAAATAAAGTCGAGGTTTTCACTGTCGGTTGTAGTGGGCAGTCCGGCAAGCCGCAAGATGCGTTCCAGTACATTATGACAATGAAAGCGGCTCTGTTCCGTGTCCACGTACAGAATCTTACGTTTACCTTCCGGGAGGTGCGCCCGGTAGTTCAGCACTTGTTTTCCTGCCAGCGATGCAGCGACAATGGCCGAAACGTTAAATGTTTTTTTTGATTTCGCCTTGCCGGTTGATGCGCTGAAGTTGCCGAGCGTAGCAATGGTCGAGTTGTCTATCCAGATAATCTGTGGCGGCGTTTCATAGGTGTCCGTCGCCCGAATCTGCGAGGCGGAGAGGATATCCGATAAGAAATCCTCCTCCGGCCTCATATCCACATTATATTCAGTTCTTCTTTCGTTTTCCATGGCGTCTTTGATTAAAGAAAGGTTGTGTGGCAGCGGCCTCGTTTGCCATACGTGCTGCTTCATCTACGGTTGGTTCATAATTCTGCAAAAGCCATTCATCCAGATCTTCTTTGGCGAAATATATCATTTTGCCACGTGGCTTGTAATGCGGAATCTCCTTGCCTGATGTTAGCTTGTACAGCATACTCTCGGATATTCCGATATACATACAAGCCTCTTGGAAGGTAAACACCTGTTTGGTGGTATATATATTTTTTTCCAGCAATGCGATGCGTTCCAACAGACTCTCTATCGGATCTAATTTCTTTAGGATGGCTTCGACGCTTGTAAGCCGTTCACTCAGCCGTTCCATGAATGTCAATCTATTATTTTGCATAAATGAGTTATTATAAAATTAGACAATGGAAGTATGCCCTCCGTTATGTAGCGCGCTAACGGAGGGCAAAGATAGGGCAACCCAAAAGGTCAGCATGAGTTTGCACCGTGATAGTAACCACGTATCACGGCAACTATCACGCTTTTACCTTTCACATACTTCGCTTATTGGCACTTCTTACCACTCTCTCAGTTCATCAATGGCTCGCCTGATACCGTAACCTGCTGATGTCATGTTGTTGCGTAGAGCAGACAGAGCGGATGAAAGGCTTGAAGCTGAAACGAATCCTTTTCCGTCCTTGGTTTGTAAGAACCGTCCATTACTGAGAACGGTCTGCCATTTGGTTTGGATGAACGAGTGTTCAAGGAGTGTATCGAACAGGATGGCCACATGACGGATATTGTTTACACGAATACAGAATCCTTCCTTGCAGGAAAGCAGGGCTTCCATATCTTCCACGTGTAGGGTAGAAACGCAAAACAGATGATAAGCATTGGCACAAGCCGTAATACCTATCATCTGTTTACGAGTGAGATTGCATCCAAAGGAAAGAGGATAAATCCTTGTCGGGCCGTCTTTGCAGCACGTGATGGACTGTGATGGTGGCACAAACATATCATACATTCGTTTCAGTTCCATACACTTCTCGAACGAGAAGTCTGCTTCGGTAAAAAGTGATCGGATAAGATTGGAACAATCGTTTAATAATCCTTTGACGATATGAATGTTCATTTCATGGCAGTTCCGGCAGACCGCATGATTGCAGTCGATATACCGGTGGCTGTTTACAAAATCCTCCACGTAACGGTGGTACTGCTTACTACCCGCCACGACATCACGGAGATACATTGTTTTTGCTTCAACGAGCAATGCGAAAAATTCTTTCGCTACATCCTGTTCTTCAACAAAATGGTGCAGATGTTTCTTCCCTCCAAAAAGAGAGAGGGCCATTGTTAGGTCTTTTCATGATGAAATACTTTAAATTGGATTTATAATATATTATAAGGGTGTTGCTCCCGAAAGAAAATCCTGCCGGAACAACACCCTAAATAAGTGTTTAGATATCTGGTCTGATGCTCATCGCATTGTCAATCGAATAAACCGTTAGTCAGATTTACTGCATCGTCTTTTTTCTTATTGACGATTTTGGCATACACTTGGGTCATCTTTACAGATGTATGACCGAGCAATTTAGATACAGTGTATAAATCTGCTCCCAATGTCAGCATCATTGTGGCGAACGTGTGGCGGGCCGTGTGAAAGGTGAATCGCTTGGAAATTCCGGCGGCTTTGGCCCATGGTTTGATAAGCTGGTTGATACCTGAAGGCAAATCGAACACATGGTCGTCTGCTGTCTTGTCCCCACGTTCCGGCATCCACTTCAACGCTTCATTGGAGAGCGGAAGGTAAATCGGTTCCTTTGTCTTCTGCATGGCTACTGCCAAGCGATATTGGCCGTTGTCAATAAACACGTTCTTCCATTGCAATCCGATAATATCACTGATACGTAGTCCACAGAAGCAGGAGAACAGGTAGGCACTTTTTACCCCCTCGTTCTGCATTGGTGTAGCGATTAATGATCTCACTTCTTCAATAGTCATATACGAACGCACACTTTCCGGCATCTTGGGCTTCTCCGATTTTTCCATTTCGTTGAATGGATTCTTTAAGATGCGTTTCGCACGGACAGCGGCATTTAACGCACCGTTGAAAATCTGGTAATAGGTATTACGCGTAGAAGCCGAGAGGGGCTTTCCTTTGGGACGGTAGCTTGTCAGCATATAGTCGATATAGCCGTGGCAAAAAGTGAGGTCAACCTGATTTAGTGTGAACCTTTCTCCTGCATACTCTTTCAAGATATCGGTAACAGATTTTATCTGACCCGTGTTTTTCTTACCACGTTTCTTCTGTTCCTCCTTATAGAGCTGCATCCAGTCCAGCAGATAAACCTTATCCTTGTGATTCATGATACCGGCTTCACCACTTGTCAACTCTATGATACGCTTCGATTTGATTGCATTTGCGGCAGCCATTGTCGTTTCATTCTGTTGGCGGGCATTACGATCCGTTTCCGGAATAAGATACATTTTCAGATACTCGTATGTCCGCTTACCATTACGGTATATATCCAGATACAAACTCTTGCTGCCATTGGCCAATTCCTTCGTTCGAAGACGAATCGGCTCTTTCACTTTTATTGGTTTTCTGGTCCTTGGCATATTTGTGTCCTTTCATTTGTTATTTCCTATCACAAAGGTACAAATAAAAAGCGGAATCAAGAAACAAATAAGAAACAAAAATGCACCTAAAAAGAGCAAAACAACTGAAAACGTAGAAAACAACTGAAAATAAAAATTTGTATGTAAATTATTGATATATAGCTATTTTATCTATATTTATTTGGAGCTTGTTTTCATTTTATATATGTCTTTATGATTATTGGTAAGTAACGGTTGAACAAAGCAAACCATATGTTATCTATACGCACACAAACAGCTATTGCCGTGCTGCAAGATCTTTCATTCGATACTGTTTTGCAAACGGCTAATTTCCTCCTTTCTGAAGGAGAATGGAAAGATCTGTTCGACAAACTGGAAGCAGGGCGGCTCATCCGTCGTTTGCCGAATAAGGAGCCAGGAATACTCTCTTCGTATGAGTTAAGCCGCCCCTTGTCGGATATATCTTTACTGGACGTACTTGAAGCTACGAATGAACCTATCCGTTGCAATATGCCTACCCCTGAAGAATTTTATATATACCATAGGCAGATAGCCAACAAAATCGGTGTTTTCAATCAAGTGGCACGTACATTTCTGGCAGATATTAAAATAGCCGACTGGTAAACCTTCAAAATACCTCCATCATCATGAACATACCTGAATGTATCAGTTTTATAAACCGGAGAACTCTCTGCTGCGGATTGCTATTGACCCTTCTTTCTTACGGCTATGCCCAACAGAGAACAGGTGAAGAAGTATCTGGTAAGCCGATGATGCTTTACTTCCATTTTGACAGGGTGCTGGTGGACAGCAGCTACATGGATAACAGTAGAACGTTCCGGCATATGGACCAACTGTTCACCATTCTGTCCATCATGCCGCACACAATAGAAACAGATACTCTTACCTTCCTCCAGTCGGGAAAAACAATGTATCCGCAAAGAAATCCGGTAGCGGCTTCTTGCCGCCGACGTCCCTTGCTGGCACTGAAAACCAATCTTTTGTTTGACGCTGCACTGATGCCGAATGTGGAAATAGAAGTGCCTGTCGGCAAGCGTTGGTCGGTAAATGGAGAATATGCGTTCCCTTGGTGGCAGTTCGACAGGGGCAAGTACTGTATGCAGGTGTTGATGGGCGGTCTGGAAGGACGCTATTGGCTGGGAAGCCGCAAGAGTCGTGAAGACCGTGAAGTGCTGACCGGACATTTCCTGGGACTCTATGCCGGAGGTGGAAAATACGACCTGCAATGGGGCGAAAAAGGCTATCAAGGTGAATTCTTTATCGCTGCCGGCGTCAGCTACGGATGGGCTACACGTATTGCCCGCCATCTGCATCTTGAATTTAATATAGGCATAGGCTTGCTGCGTACGGACTACCGCCACTATCATGCACGCGACAATTACCAAACCTTGCTCTGGCAGGAAAACGGGAAATATACCTGGTTCGGTCCCACAAAAGCGAAAATCTCGCTCGTCTGGCTACTGAATCGTAGAGTGAAGAAAGGAGGCTCAAGATGAACGGTAAGCGATTATTGACGAACGACATACGTGCTGAATTACCATTCACCTGCATACATCTATGGATACTCCTTTGTCTGTTACTCTTCCTGGCAGGGTGCGAACGCAGGGAACTTACTTATTATGATGCGGCGGAAATCACTCTGACTGCCGATTGGAGCCAATCCGGGATGGACAACAAGGACGAGGCGGCGCGAGGCGCCACTGCCATATTCTACCCGACCAATGGCGGTGAGCCTAAAATCTTCCTGATGGGTGATTACTCGCGGGAAGCCATAAGACTGCCGGAAGGAGTTTACAATGTCATTCTTTTCAACCGTTCCTTTACAGATTTCAGCAATATCGCTTTCCGGGGAAACGACGGATACGAAACATTGGAGGCTTATAACAAGAAAATAGAAACACGGACAGACGGAGAAACGGATACCCGCACCATTACCGGTTCTCCTGAAAAGCTAGCTTCCGCCACAATGGAAGATTTCACGGTAACAGAGGATATGCTGGGCAACTATTCCCAGACTACCTCCGGTAAGTCGGCATATTCCGTTGAGTCAGGAGATGATCGTTGCACGCTGCACCTTGTCCCGGAAAAACGGACGAGCGAAGTAATAGCTGTGATACGTGTAGAAGGATTAAACAACGTCCGTTCCGCTATCTGTCGTCTGGATGGTATCTCAGAATCTATCTTCCTTGCCACAGGCAAAGCATCGGGACAGAGTGTGGCACAAGAGTTTCCGCTCTCCCATCCGGTGTTCGACGAGGGTTCACCTTTCAACGGAACATTGACAGGGACGTTCAATGTATTCGGCATCGACTTCACCCAAAGCCACCGGTTGCATCTGGAAGCACAGTTGGTAGATGGAAAAACCGTTTTCGAGGGAGATTATGACAACGTGAGAGTGACCGAGAAGGACAACGGCGAAGGCGTTATCACCATTTATGTGGAAGCTACGACAGACAAAATTCCCGATGTAAAGCCCGAAGGCGGTTCCAACTCGGGATTTGATGTAGATGTAGACGGTTGGGGGGATGAAGTGGATACGGACATACCGATAGAGTGACTAACAAGAGATTAATTCAATATAATGAGTAATTTAAAATTTTGGAAAATGAAAACGATTAATGTAATGATGGCATCACTTGCCGCTCTGCTGGTAGCAGCCTGCTCGCAGAATGAAGTGACGGAAGTCAGTCCGGACGCTCATCCGCAGATGAAGTTCGGAGTGTACACAGGAACACCGACCCGTGGAGTAGACACGGACAATAACAGTATCAAGGATGACCCTACCGATGGCAATAAGTACGGTGGCTTCGGCATTATGGGGTATTTTACGGGCAGCAAGGGCTGGAATGACGCAAAAGCATCGACCGCCCCCGGATTTATGCACAACCAGATGGTGAAATGGGATGAAACGCTGAACAGCAATACAGGCGGATGGACGTACAGCCCCGTCAAGTACTGGCCCAACAACAAGAACGACAAGATTTCCTTTTTCGCCTACGCACCCTATGAAAACAAGTGGGAGTCGGGAGAAAAAACGGGCGTGACCGTCTGTGACGCCACCACACAAGGCATTCCCTATGTCAAATTCAAAATAAAGGAAGGCGAAGACCTTCCCAAAATGGTGGACCTCGTAGTCGCTAACGCACTTGACAAGACTTACGAAAACAGCAAGAGCGGAGTCACCTTCAATTTCGAGCATACGCTCTCGCGCATTTCGTTCCAGGCACAACTGGGCGATGGCGTATACACCTCCCTGAATGGCACGGACGGTTTTGTCTATATCACCGAAATGTGGATTGTGGGAAGCGACCACGGTACATCGGGCTCCGATGGCTATATGTCGCTAATCAACGCTTCGGCGGAGAGCAATACCAACTCCAAATTCTACACCACCGCCACGTGGAAGGAACTACACTGGAATTACGGGACAACCGGAGCTACTCCCGAAGCAGTCATTCCTACGAAGGATTTCAGCCTGAAGAAGATACTGAACATAGACGGCGGCATTACGGAATCGAACCCGACCGCAGGCCACAGTAGTGGTACAGTTACAGGCGTGAAAATAACCGCAGACTCGCAAGGCAACGGTAATGCCGTCTCCCTGTTCCCCGACAAGCAATATCTCTACCTGATTCCCGTAGGCGATAATGAAGCCGACGCGACTAAAAGCGGCTGCGCCGCGGGAGATATATGGTTCGGGTTCCATTACGACATTGTTACCCCGGACAAGACGACTACCGCACCTAACTTGAAGTACATTGCCAGCCATGCTGAATCCGTAGTGAAAATTCCAGCAGGCCATTTGAAACGCAAAAAGACCTACCAGTACACGCTCGTCATCAACCTGCACGAAATCACGATTGCGGATGCCAAGGTAGATGAGTGGGGAAATGAAGTGACTGAGTCTCCGGTAGAGTAAACCAATGTCGGTTCAGGCTTCTTATCAGCCCATGAGTATACTGACAGAAAGAAAAGGCCGGGCGGGGTTGAATGTCCCTTCCCGGACACAGAAAGAAAAGAGACTGAATGAAAAAATCTGGAAAAAGGAAAGAATGATGAATATGAACGAATCTACAGCAGGGATTTTTCGCAGACAGAGGCAACTTGTTGTAGCGGTGCTCACCGCTACACTTCTCGCTACTCCGCTTTTTACCGCCTGTGATACAGGGGGCGAACCGCAGGAGTCCCCACAAGGAGGCGGTCTTCCGCTGAGTTTCCTGACCACCGTAGAAGAACTACGGACACGTGCCGAACTGAACACTGCCAACCTCACCACGATAGGGGTTTTCGCCTACCTGACGGACGGTGATTTCGATCAAAGTACCGCTACGCCGGGATTCATGTTCAATCAAAAGGTGGAACGGGCGGGCAATGGAAGCCCGTGGACGTACTCTCCCGTAAAATACTGGTCGAACAATACGACGGACAGGCTGAGTTTCTTTGCCTATGCCCCTTATGTTGACGAGATGGCAACGGGTGGTAGCAATCCGTCCTTCCAAGAGAAGATTACGGCTAAGGGTTTTCCTGCACTTACCTACACCGTACCGTCGGCAGAAGCCAATCAAGTTGATTTGCTTGCCTCCGTGCCATTGATGAACCAGACTTATCAGGGAACAAGCGGCAGCATAGGACTCACGATGAAACATACCCTGAGCAAAGTAAGATTCAGCGTGAAAAGTGAGGTGGGGATTAAAGTGACCGCTTTATCGGTCAATAATGCTCCGGCGGCAGCCACACTTACGTTTAATGACGATAGCTCCGGTTGGGGAGGTTATTCCGGTACACAAACTTTTACGGCAACCCTTGCCGGTGGCGGCACGTATGTGACAGCCAATGCCGCGGATTTCCAAACACTGGCTACCTTCTTTCTGCTGCCCAATAAGGCATCCGCCACGTTTTCCATTACTTATGTGCAGGATGGAGAACCAAAGTTGGAATTTAAGAAAAGTAATATAGCCTTACCCACCTCTTCCGCATGGATACAAGGAGCGGGGGTGAATTATCAGCTCGATGTGAAGAAAGACGGGTCGGTGATTGCCACTGTAGGCCAGGATTGGACTTCCGGGTCGGGAGGCGGTATGTCGGGGAAAGAAAAGGGTATTGCTTCCGCTACCGACTGGGTAACCTTTGCCAAGCTATGGAATGCGAACGGACTTCCTACTTTGTCTGACGGGGTAACTCCTGATTATTCGTTGTATGAAGACTATGGCTGGTATGAGACGGAAGGAGAGAACCGGGTTTTTACCATCAAACTGACTTCTTCGTTTGTGCTGACGGGAGTCACTACAGGCGAACTCTATCAACCGGTAGGTACGGATAGTCATCCGCTTACACTTCCTATTGACGGGCAAGGATGGGAAATCAGCATCGACTTACAGAACAATTCTCAACTTATCGCAGGTAAATATTCGGGCGTGGTGGGGTATACGCAGTCCGGCATCAGTAACCTGCGGGTTGTGACCATTCCCGGCAACAGTTCTACTGCAGGTTACAGCATCGAGTCTTCGGGAGCCACGTATGCGGGCGTACTGGCAGGTAGGGTCGATGGGGATATGCTGAACTGTTCGGTGGAACTGGTCAAAACAACGGTGATCAACACAAATACCTCAGCTACAAACGCCATGTATATAGGTGGATTGGTAGGCTATTGTAACGGCAATATCCTGAATTCCGCTGTTTATGAGGGTTCGTCCGCTGCTTCTGCCTCCGTGATTAGTTTCAGCAAAGCTTCAGCGGGAAGCGGCATCGGTGGACTGGCAGGTGGTGTGGCATCCGGCAAGACGGTAGGCAATTGCTATGTACAGCTTTCCAAGTTGAGCAATCAGGGCGGAGATACACCTGCTGCCGGTTGGCTGGCGGGCAGTAAGTCGGGAGCCAATTTCAGCACTTGTCATTACATGACGGGGAATACCGCTACTGGCTGCACGCCTGATGATCCGGCAGCAGGGATCGTCGGTTTTACAGACCTCACCGGATTATGCGCCTCTCTGAACACGGAGGTGGACAAACATATGGAATGGGCACGCTGGAAAGAAGTTACCGCTACAGGTTCTGTAGAGACAGTGGAGTTGGATTTATATAGATAGAATTTTGATACTAACATTCATGAATATGTGGAACATGAAGAAATATCGGATAGTTGTAGGAGTATGGATGCTTTTGTTGTCGTCAGCTTCGTGTATGGACGATACAGGACGATACGGGCAAGACAACCGGAACTACCGGATAACCGCCTCCATTGAGGATGCAAATGTGGCGTCTCGTGTGGCAGACAAAAATAACCGGACTTCATTCACGAAAAATGACGAGATTTTTATCGGGTGGAGCGGAAGCGCCTCTTATAAGTACCTCTGTTCGGGAACGGACAACGTATTTGTTCCGAACGCTTCGGATGCCAACCGGGAATTATGGACGGGACTACTGAATGCCTCCTCAACGAAGGAAGTATATGCTTGGTATGGAACTATGAGCAGCACCTTGCCCGCAGTGGGGACCAATATTTCCATTCCGCCGGACCAGACCTCGGATAGCAAGATGTTGTCCGCCATTTGTATGGCGGCACATCAGTCGGCGTCTTCCACAACCAATACGCTGGATTTTACATTTCACCATCTTACGGCACGACTTTTTATCTCCGTGGATGTGGTGGATGATATAGTGATGCAGGAAGACGTTATGGGAGCAACGGCACGGCTCAACCGTATCTATACAGCGGGGAATGTAGCTACGGATACCTCCTCCAAAGAGTATCTGCTGAACGTTCCGACCGACAAGGCAGGCACGGGTAGTATTCGTATGAATCGGTCGTGGTCGGACCAGGAAGCGTTTCATTTGGATTTCGAATGTCTGCTGCCACCCCAGATACTGGGCGAGGAACAGAACGTCACAATCATTCTGGCCAACGGTAAGGAGTACGATTGCCACGTAAGTGCCGACCTCACACTGGCAGCAGGGCAGAAGACCATTCTGACCGCAGAATTAAAAGCAAGCGAGAGTTCGACTTTCCAACCGAAACTGACAACGATTCCCAACGCAACAAGTGCTTTTTCCGGTAATCGACTGTTCTGTGCCATAAAAGACAATTCTACCGATGAGTTTAGCTATCATATATATGACCTGCAACCGGACGGTTCGTGGGGAGAAGGAGTACTCGTGTATGAGGATGAGGCTGGAACCACACCGTTTCCGACAAATCAGTACAAAAGCATCCTGAAAAAGAGTCCCGCAATCGATATTTCCGGTGATTATGTCGTGGTTAGCGCTGATACCGGAAATAACAATAATTCTACTTTCTTCATCAAAAAGAGCAAGACTACCGGAAAATGGTATTGTGCGAACGGGCAGATTCAAGGGCATGGATATAGTGTCTGTATCAGCAATGATTTTTTGGTTAGCGGAAATCATGTAAACAGTGGAAGTGCTTATAATCACGCTTATATATATCCTATTGATGAAGACGGTAATTTGGGTGCTGTTCAAGATTCACCGGCAGGAATAGGTGCCTATAAATGCTCCATTTATGGAAACATACTCGCCACCAATACCGGTGTGTATGAATACGATGAGAGTGATGGGGGATGGAAAAAGTTATTTAATACTGCCTATGGAAAAACCCAACGTGTAGCCACTGATGGGAAAAGAGTGATAGCACAGGATGGAAGTTCGATATCCGATGTGCGTATTTATAATGTGGAAACACATTTGGAGGAAGCATGGGACGGTGCAAAAGCAAGAGCAGCGCAAAGCAGGCCGATAGGTATTTACGGGAATTATGCCTTGGCAGGCACAACCACTGCAATAAACATTTGCTACAGAGATCCTGGCACAGGAAAGTGGAGTATCATTAATCCGGATGGGGGATTTCTGGAAATGATGAAACATTGGGACCCAAGTATTACACTGACAGAAATTAGCGGAGAAAATCTTGTTATAAAAGGTACACGTGCCATGATTGTTAGTAGTGGCTCATCCTTCTTTATCGAAAACATAGATAAGATGGTAGAAGATTATCTGGCGAATCCATATTAGAGGGAGCAAAATGACACTTCGACCGATATGCCGGAAGTCTCTTTTCAAACGATTACAATAAATATAACCTGGACGGAGAGAGCCGCTGAATGCCCCTCTTTCCGTCTATTAAAAACAAGAATATGGCAAAGAATTTACTCAAAGTATGGATGGCGGACAACACCGTCACCACTGATGACAAAACGGACAAAATTTTCGTCCTCGAATCTACCCGTAGCGTTGACCAACAGTTCGTGCTGGACCGGATGGCTGCCAAAAATCCCGGTCTGCACCGCGAAACGATGTCGGCAAGTATCAACCTTTATCACGAAGTTATCTCCGAACTGGTGATGAATGGATATAGTGTCAATACGGATCTTTTTCGTGCCGTTCCGCAGCTCAAAGGGCTTGCCGAAGGCAATGCATGGAATCCGGAAAAGAACTCTATATATGTGTCGCTGACGCAGGGAAAAAAGTTGCGGGAGGAGATTAAAGACACTACCGTACAGATTTTGGGCGACCGACAGGCTACTATGTACATCAACGGCACATTGGATGCCGCCACGCGGGCTACCAACCTTTCGGCTACTGCCGGACGTAACTTTACAGTTCTGGGGAAGAACATAAAGGTAGCAGGCACCGACGCCTCGGTAGGCATCACCCTCACTGCCTCCGAAGGAGGAAGCGTCACAAAGCTCGACGCTGATATGCTGGTAGTAAACGATCCGTCACGACTTATCATCTTGCTGCCTTCCGGCTTGAAAGACGGAGAATACACGCTCACCGTTACCACACAATTTGTTGCCGGAAAAACGTTATTGAAGTCTCCTCGCCAAGCCTCGCAAATTATTTATATTGGTGAAGCCCCTGCCGGAGGTGGTTCGGGTTCGGGCGGTGGAGACGAGGAAGCACCCGACCCTACAGTATAAGCGTTGGTAGCTTCCGGTAGCAATAGCCTCCCTATATCCTCCCTGTCCTTTAGTAATATACCGGATTTTTGATGTGTCTGCCTTGATAGATTATCAAGGCAGGCATGACAGGGTGACAAGGCGGTCTTGACAGAGTTATCAAGGCAGGCTTGACAGAGCTATCAAGGCAGACACGACAGAGTTATCAGTTTTTTAATCCGCTTGAATGGAAAATTCTTCCATCCGTTCCAATTTCCAACCACGAAACTACATCACAATGCAAGGTAACTCGGTGCCCTCTACTAATCGGTGCACCTTCGTTGCAGCGGCATATTTTTTAATCTGCTCTACCGCTTCTTGCCATTGTGCTTTGGCTTTGTTGTCGGCAATGTTAAGAAAAAGACCTGAACTAAATTCTTCGGTGAATGTTCTTTATGATATAAATGTATAATAGTTATATAATATGGAACCTCATCATCACGAACATAATCACCGGATAACGTCGCTTAATAAAGCTTTTATTATAGGTATCGCTCTGAACATCTCTTTCGTTATAGTCGAGTTCGGAGTCGGTTTTTATTACGATTCTCTGGGCTTGCTTTCTGATGCCGGTCATAATCTGGGCGATGTGGCAAGTCTGATACTTGCTATGCTGGCTTTCCGGTTGGAGAAAGTTCATCCGAACAGTCGTTATACGTACGGATATAAGAAAAGCACCATACTTGTTTCTTTGTTGAATGCGGTCATATTATTGGTTGCCGTAGGGATAATTATCGCTGAAAGCATAGATAAGCTGTTTCATCCGGTATCTGTTGACGGTTCCGCCATTGCTTGGACTGCCGGAGTAGGAGTGGTGATCAACGCACTTACTGCCTGGCTTTTTATGAAGGATAAGGATAAAGACCTGAATGTAAAAGGAGCCTACCTGCACATGGCAGCTGACGCACTGGTCTCTGTCGGAGTAGTTGTTTCCGGTATTATTATCATGTATACGGGATGGAGCATCATCGATCCGATTATCGGATTGGGCATCGCTGTGATTATTATTGTTTCTACCTGGGGATTACTTCACGACAGTCTTCGATTATCGCTGGATGGGGTTCCGGTGGGAATCGATACTCAGCAGATTCAGCAACTGATAGTGGAACAGCCGGGGGTAGAAAGCTGTCATCATCTGCATATTTGGGCCATCAGTACCACGGAAACGGCTTTGACTGCACACGTTGTCATCGATAATATGGAAAAAATGGAAGAAATAAAACACTTGATCAAGAGCCGATTAGATGAAGCAGGCATTCATCATGCTACCTTAGAATTTGAATGTATAGGCGTTTCGTGTGAAACAGAAAATAACTGTTGTTAGGTATTTGTAGCATATAATATAGTTATATGTTGTGATTGTCCAGGCTGTAAAGAGTATCTATTTTTGCAGTCTAGATTATTCTATATAACAAATACTACAATGAGGTCATTTATTTTTTCTTTGATTATAATTATTTTTTCAGCTATTTATTCTCAAACAATCTGTGCCCAACAAAGAGATATTGTATTAACTGGTACCGTTACTGACCATCAGGGAGAGCCCTTGCCAGGTGTTACCATTCGCGTTCGGAATACCCAGTTTGGTACAGTAACGGATGCAGATGGACGATATTTGTTACGTGGCCGATGGGAAGAAGGAGATATAGTTATTTTTTCTTTTATCGGAATGAAGAATGTCCGTGTGAAGTATGTCGGACAAAAGGTACAGGATGCTGCTATGCAGCAGGATACCCAATCATTAGAAGAGGTGGTAGTAGTTGCCCGTCCTAATATCAATGAAATGGATATTCGTGCAAAATCCGGAGTTGTGCAGCGGGTAGACATGGAACGATTGAACAGTAAACCAATGATTGATATGTCCTTGGCTTTACAAGGAACGGTGCCCGGTTTGATTGTGACCAATACAGGGGATCTTGGTTCAAAACCTAAAATACGTATCCGGGGAAACTCTTCTTTCCGTGAAGGAGATACTGCCAATGAACCATTGTACGTAATGGATGGTAAGGTTATATCGTCAGATGCATTTATGACACTTAATCCGTCAGACCTTAAAGAGATAAAAGTTCTGAAAGATGCTGTAGCTTGTGCCTTATACGGTATAAAGGCTGCCAATGGAGTGATTGAAATCACTTCTTTGCGTGGAAATCCCGATGGAAGGCTGACAACCAATTACAGTTTCAATATGGGTATCACTACTCGGGGACGACGAGGAGTGGAAATGATGGATACCGATGAAAAACTGGAACTGGAACGGCGTTTACAGAATGCCTCTACTCCCGGCTATCGGTATAGTGAAGATTATTACCGGAAATATTTCCCGAACAGTCCGGATTTGAATAGTATGATTGCCGAGGGACAGGGAGTGCTTGATTCCTTGAGGAATATTCATACCGATTGGTTTGATGAATTAATACATCGCAGTATTTATCAGCGACATAACCTCAGTGTCAGGGGAGGGACGGAGAACACCTCTTATTATATATCTGCCAATTATGCCCAACAAGGAGGACGGGTACCGGGGAATGATACGCATCGTTTCACTGCTCGTATGAGTCTTGATCAGAAATTGGGACGATGGGGATATCTCTCTCTGAGTACTGATGCAGGATATTCGGAGACAGATACACCGAACGGGAGTTCTTATTCGCCTACCGATCTTGTATATCAACTCAATCCTTACGAAACGACAACTGGAAAATTAGTATCTTATTCAAATGCATCGTCTGATTATACTTATAATGATCTGGTCAGACAGTATAATAGTAAATCGACAGATAAACGCGGTGGAGTAAGTGGAAGTTTAAACTTAGAGCCAGTGAAGGGATTGAATATCGATGCGGTGGCAGGTATTGATGTGTTGTTGAACGAAATGCTTACCTTGGTACCTTCTACCGCTTTATCAGAACGTGTTGGAGGAGTACGGGAAGAGGAACGGGGAAAGTTGACGAAGGGAAAGAATGTAACAACAAATGTATCTTCAAATGTCCGTATTACCTATAATAAGGAAATTGCGGGCAAGCATGATCTGACCTTTGGTGGTAATATGGACTATTATATGGCTGATGTTGATAATGTTTCTATTACCGGTTATGGAGTCGGTACCCAAATGTCTCCGGCACTTATCAATCAATCTATCACTGGAAACCGGAAACCATCAGTGGGTTCGCATAAAGAAAAGACTGCTCAATTGGGGGTAGGTCTGGTGGCGGGGTATAGCTTTGCGACCACTTATGACTTTTTTGCCACTTACAAAGCCGATGCTTCTTCTGTTCTTCCCAAAGATAAACGTTGGAATGCCGCATGGGCAGTCGGACTGGGATGGACGGTCAGTCAGTATCCTTTTCTCAAAGACAATAAATTCATTACACGCCTGAATCTGAAAGCTTCCTACGGGCAAATGGCAAACCTGGCGGGTGTATCAGCTTCTTCAACGATAGGTACTTTTTCTTATTCTACCAGTTATTACGGCAATGCCCGCCTTTTACAATTGGCCGAACTTTATAATACCGACCTGAAGCCGGAACAGACTATTACTACAGATTTTAGTCTTTCCGTTGAATTTTTTAAGCGTCTGACACTGGATGCTAATATCTATAGGCGTGAAACGACGGATGCGTTGCTCGATGTTCCTGTCCCTCTATCCAATGGGTTCAGTACAATGAAGCGTAATATTGGAATACTCCGTAATGAAGGTTTCGAATTAAGTGCCTTGGTGAAGTTATTCGATACTACGGACTGGCGTATGTCTTTACGCGGTTCGTTGGCTTACAATCGTAATAAAGTGGTCGATTTATATCATGCAGATCGTTTATATGCAAGTGAAGAGGCTATTGTCCCCGACTATGAGGTGGGGAAATCTTATGATATGATTTACGGACTAAAATCGTTGGGTATTAATCCGATAACTGGGCTTCCTGTATTTCTGGGAGCAGATGGCAGCGAAGTTCCCGCTACCGAGAATCCGAAAAAAGAGAATATAGTAGCATTGGGGCATTCTACACCACCATATAGCGGTACACTGAACCTGAGCTTTTCTTACCGTGAGTTTGATTTGGATATGGATTTCTATTATGTGTTCGGAGGGTATCAGAAATATAATTATTCGTATGTTCGCGATGACGATAATGCCAATAAAAATGCAATTAAAGGACAGTTGCAGAATATGTGGTTTCAAAAAGGGGATGAAGGGAAAATTTATTATTCTCCTTTCTTTAGCTCATCTGCTCTTGCTTCATTGACTGATTATGCCAATACGGAAACGGTTGGTAAAAGCGATTACCTGAAGCTATCGATGGTGTCATTACGTTACCGTGTTCCGCACGCATTTCTGGAGAAGAATTGTAAATTTATCAAGTATGCTAATATCGCTTTTCAAGCTTCTAACTTATTTATGATTACTCCTTATAAAGAATCCGATCCGGAAACCGGTTCATTGGCGGGAACAATGCAGCCTGTGTTAACTATTAATTTAAGTTTGACTTTCTAACAGATGGAAATATGACTATAATAAAAAGAAATAGAATGCAAGGTCGGATGAAGACCGTTATTTGTTATTTCTTGTCGGTATTTTGCTGTACGGCTTGTTCGCTTGATATTCCCTACGAAAATCAATTTTCCGATCCGGATGCCATTACTACACCGCATACTGCCCGTGAATTGCTGGCAACTGCTTATAATTCCCTGCCAAATCCGGATTTTGAGTTGGCTGTATTGGGCGATGATTTTGTTCCGACCTATTTGATTAACAGAAATGCTAATCTGAATAATCTTTATAAGTGGCAGCCACAACCGATCGAAGATTTGTCCCTGTCTTTGTGGAAAGATTATTATGCGACGATAGCTATTGTCAATGCCGTATTAGAGCGGGTAGATGGCATATCAGTGACTACAGAAAGAGAAAAGCTGCAATTACAATGTATCATTAGCGAAGGGAAGATACTGAAAGCATATTGTTACTTTAATTTATTGCGGTTGTTTGCTCCGGACTATGGAGATGGTGCGGAGAAAGACGGAATAATATTGAAAGACCAGTTTAAACTGGGATTCCTGAAACGTTCGAGTATTGAAGAGTGCGTGAAGGCTATCCGTACTATGCTGACCGAAGCTACGGAAGTGGATAATAATCCTGCGGAAATTTACTGGTTTTCTCAGATAAGTGGTTATTATTTATGGGCTATGCTGGAATTATATTCCCGAAACTACGATCAGGCGATCATTTATGCCGGAAAGGTGATGGAGGCGAAAGGAGGATATGATGTGCTTGGAGAATCAGTCTATAGTAAGTTTTGGGGAAATGAGGCATGTGCAGAGAGAATTTTTTCTTTGTTCACTACCAATTCATATTATAAGGATATCAATTATGATCGTAACAAAGGCGATCACTTGACTTTGAATTCAGCTTTGTTGAATCTTTATTCCGAAGGGGATATTCGTTATGAAAGGACTGTGTATCCGTTGGAGATGGCAGGAGAAACGGGTGGGGTGGTTATAGCAAACTGCCTGGGAAAATATAACAAAATGAATTGGGAAAAGAAAGAAATACAATATATCCATAAATTTAGGGTAGCCGGAGCTTGCTTTATCTTGGCGGAGGCGTATTGTAAGGATGGAAAGGAACATGATGCACAGGCGATAGAAGTGATGAATAATTATCTTGCACAGCGGCGGGCTACTTTAGTGGATACACAGCTTACTGGTGACCAGTTGTTGAAAGCTATTCTGCAAGAGAAATGGAAAGAATTTGCAGGCGAAGGAGAACGCTATTTTGATTTGAAGCGCTATCGGAAAAGTATCCTTACCGGATGGAACAGTAATATGAAAGATAAACGAGTGGAAAAGGATGATTACCGTTGGACTTTTCCAATACCGAAAGCGGAATATTTGTATAATGAAAATGTATCACAGAATGAGGGGTGGACTAAAATTGAAAACAACTAATAGTATAACAATAAATTTAAATGAGAAGAAAATGAAGAAAGTTTTTATTTATGCTATGGGAGGAATTATTCTTCCTTTCCTGGCTTCGTGCGGGGACGATAAAAATGAGACTAAATATGAAGGTGTGAACAAAATTTATCTGTCGGCGCAGGATCCGGTGATAGAAGAGATGGAAGATACACCACTGACCGTTAGTGTGGATTTGACTTCGGCTTGTGAGCAGGATATGTCTTTTAACTTCAAAATCCTGAATGATGAAGATGGCATCTTGAAGTTGGAAAATAATCCTGTAGTTATTCCGGCGGGAAGCAAATCTGCTACTTTCCAAGTGGTATCCAATCAGAAAGAATTGCTTGTAGAAGATACCTACTTTGATATTGGTATATCCGAACTACCTTCGTGGAATATGGAATTGAGTGCTGTGTTGAAGGTACGTGTAAAGCCGAATCCACAGATTCCCCAACTGACGGAAGCACAGAAGGCGTTGATTGAGGGTTATAAGACGAAGTATGGGATTGACTTAAACGAATGGCTGGGAGTTGTTTCTTGTCACACTACCGTACATAGTCCGGCAGACGGTTATTCGGAAGCTTTTGCTGCAGCTTTTACCAAAGAATATGATAGAAAAACGATTATCACATTGAGTGAACTGGCTACAGCAGAAATACCGGTACTAAAAATGGTGGATGATCCAATGGGATTGACGGAATATCTGGCTTGGGTACTGCGAAAAGAAACGGTCGAGAATACGGAGTTCTGGTATGGGGAATATGCCAGTCCCAGCTATGCAATGATCATGAATTTGCTGAACTGGAACAGGGAGAATCCGGGAACTCTGACAATGTCTCTGGATAACCTCAGATTAAAAGAACTGTCAGACGGGACAGCTGATGTTGAGTTTATAGGGATAAAGACTAATGTATATGGAGAGTCTGTTCCTGTTGTTCCTTTTGAATTTGTGTTTACTCCCTGGGAGTTACAGAAACAAAAGATTAAAGAAGGCAATCCTGATGCTATAGACCTGGAAGCACAGGATGGAACGGCGAATCCTGATTATTATCTCCTGCGTACTTCTGCAATAAAAGATGAATTTGGGGATGAGGCAAATTTTATAGAGCCTAAAGGAAATTTCAATTTTAATGCAGGTGGCAAGATGGTATTTCAATTTGTAATGGATCATTCTTTAGCAGGAGGATATACTCGTGTACAAGTGGAATATGCAAAGAAGTAAATTAAGGTCTATTTTAATGGCGGCTATTTTCATAGTCTCCATGTCTCCCCTTATTGTTTATGCACAGACAAGCTTCATTCCGCTTCCGGCAGGAACGCTGGAAGGTCGCTTGCCCAATGGATTGCGTTATCTGATTTTGAGGAATTCTTCTCCTGCCTCCCGGATCGAATTTCGTCTGGTGATGGAGGTGGGCTCTGTACAAGAGACCGAACAGGAGAAAGGATGTGCCCATTTTTTGGAACACGTAGCTTTTGGCGGTACGACTCATTTTCCTAAACGTTCGTTGGTGGAATACCTGGAGTCTTTGGGAATGAAGTATGGACAAGACATCAATGCCTTTACCGGTTTTGACCGTACCATTTATATGTTTGCTGTTCCAGCAGATCATCAGAAAGAAGAAGTCATTGATCGTTCGTTACTTATCATGCGTGATTGGCTGGATGGCATTTCCATGAGTTCAGAGAAAGTGGAGAATGAAAAAGGAATTATACTGGAGGAACTGCGTGGTTATGATTTGGGAGATGATTTTTATTCGTTAAAGATAGGACAGGGGATATTCGGACACCGTATACCGTTAGGTACAGTGGAAGATATCCGGAAAGTAACGCCACAGATATTGGAGGGATATTATCAGAAATGGTATGTACCTTCTTTAGCCACTTTAATAGTTGTCGGAGATATTTCTCCTCAAGACATAGAAATTAAAATTAAGGAAGGTTTTTCTTCATTGCAAAAGCGTCCGGTGAATGGTTTCCGAACCTATCCGCTGGAATATACTAAAGGTATCCATTTATCGGAAATCCGTGATTCGTTGCAGACTAAAACGAAAGTCGAACTAATGATTCCGCATCCTTGTGTGGTAGAACGTACTATGGAAGATGCAGTGATGAAACAGATGGGGAGATTGCTTGTCAGAGCAGTTTCTTCCCGTTTTCAAGGACGAAAATTGAAGACTAGTGTTTCAGATCAGTGGTATCTAAGTGACAAGAATCATTTGGTCTTAACAGTGGAAGGACAAAACAGGAGTGAGTTATTGGCGGCGATTTCTGCTACCGTAGCCGAATTGAATGAGTTGATTCGTCACGGATGGCAAGAGGAAGAATTGGAAGATATAAAAGATGATTTTTGTCATCAGATGCAGTCGGGTACTGGCAATTTATCACGTTCCTCTTCTGCATGGTGTGATGACTTTGTGGATTATGTGATATCAGGCGACCGGTATCTTACGGATACAACCCGACAGGAACAACTCAAAACCGACATAAGAAAAGTGGAAGGTAGCTCTTTACAGGCTTTGTTGAAAGAATGGCTTTCTTATTATAAAGAAACTCTGCTGGTAGGATGTAGCAGCCACACCGGATTAGGTGCTCCGTTGACGAAAGAGGAAATAGCTGATGCATGGGCACAGGGAGAACAGACAGAATGTACTGCTTACTCTTATGTCCGTCCGGATAGAAAGGAGGAAACAGAAATAGCTACACCTCCTTGTCTTGCGTCACGTCAGTTTTTTGATTCAACTTTTATTGCCCGTATTGTAGAATATCCTCACACACGGATTCGGGAAGTGGAACTAAAAAATGGAATCCGCTTGGTACTGAAGCCTACACAGGAAGCAGATACAGCTTTGCTTCTGACCTCTTTTGCTCCTTTTGGAACTTCCTCTTTGCCTGATGAAAAGTATCCTTTGCTGGAAGGTATCGGATATATGGATATGGGAGGCATTGCAAAAGTAGACGGAGAGATGCTTTCGGATTATCTTTCTCAAAAAGAAATTTCGCTCACGATGGCGATGGAGAATCACTGGCATGGTTTCATAGGTATGGCCTCTGTTGCCCATGCTCCGGAGTTTTTTAATTTGATTTTTGAAAAGATATTCGATCCGGAACTTAAATATGATGATTTTGAAGAGATTCGTCAGGAATTGCTGAAGGATTATGGCAAAGAAACTATGCTGGAAAAAATGCTGAAGCGTGCTCCGGACCGTTTGCTTTCTGCCCGTATGGATGAATTGATGGGAGCTGCCATACCCCGTTCATCCAATAAACTTTCCATTGATCAGATCAAGAGTCAGAATCTGGATTCTATCGCTGTTTTCTATAAAGAACTTTACGCACGCCCCGAAGGAACGACGTATGTTATCTGTGGCAATTTTGATACGGATACTATCATGCGGCAGTTTGTATCTGTGTTCGGGAGGATCCCTGCTTCGTTGTGTCCATCGGAGTATTCTTATCCTCATTTTGAACTTCCGGTTGAAAAACATATAGAAGGTTTTCCGAACGATAATGAGACACAGACCTTATTTGATTATCTTTTCTTCGGATATTATCAACCGGGTCTGAAGAGTACGTTAACACTGAAACTGATGCGTGATGTGATTCGTAATCGTTTGATTTCCGTGCTTAGGGAACGTGAATCATTGGTTTATTCGCCTTATATATCGTTGATGTATGAGGGAATTCCCTGGCGGACATTCTACTTTGATATCAATGCGTCTGCTGATAACCGTAATATGCCCGAAATAGATATTCTGTTGAAAGAGATATTGCATAAACTGCAGTTGCAGGAAATAGGAGAAGAGGAATTAAGAAATATCAAACGCTCTTTTCTGATAGCTAAACGCGAAGCGTTGAATGAAGAAGCTCCTGCCAACTGGCGTACTACCTTAGTCGGATTACTGAAGAATGGAGAGTCGTTGGCTGATTTCGAGCAGTACGAGCAGTGTCTTGAGAGTATTACCCCTGCTACTTTGCGTGAGGCGTTTAACAGCTATCTGAGTCTTGAAAATTATAGTCTGCTATATTTAAGTAAAAACAAACTGAAAAATGACACAAAGAATAATTAAACGGTTGCTATGCCTGGTCTGTTTGTGTGGCTGCTGTCTCGGTGTGGTATCTGCACAGGGAGATATGAACAAACGCGCTTACGTATTATTTGATAATACCGGTAAGGAGATTACTTACGGAGAGTTAGTTAAGCAACTCTCCGGTTATGACATTGTCTTTCTGGGAGAAATACATAACTGTCCGATTACGCATTGGCTGGAATTTGAGATAGCTCGTTCGATGTACGCTATTCATAAAGATAAGCTGATGCTGGGAGCGGAAATGCTGGAGAGTGACAATCAGCTGATTCTGGATGAATATATGCAACGTCAGATTTCTTATGATCACTTTGAGGCAGAAGCCCGCCTGTGGGATAATTATAATACGGATTATTATCCGGTCGTTTTCTTCGCTAAGGAACATGGCATTCCGTTTGTTGCAACTAATATCCCCCGACGTTATGCTAATAGTGTGAAAAATAAAGGAATCGAAGTACTTGATTCTTTGTCAGATGAAGCTAAAAGGTACATTGCACCTTTGCCTGTTCCTTTCGAATATAATGAGAAAGAAAGTGAAGCGGCTTTTAGCATGATGAATATGCTGGGAGGAAAGCAGAGCGGAGATAACCGGAAACTGGCTCAGGCACAAGCTGTCAAAGATGCCACGATGGGATGGTTTATTGCTCATAATATGAAAGATAAGTTTCTGCACATCAACGGAAACTATCATTCTGACTTCAAAGGTGGAATTATACCTTATTTGCTTCGTTATCGTCCCGGAACAAAAGTAGTGACAGTCACTTCTGTACGCCAAGAATCCATTCATCAACTGGATGAAGAAAATAAAGACCGTGCAGACTTTTATATTTGTGTTCCTGAAGATATGGTGAACAGTTATTAAGGCAGCTTGTCTTTTTAAGTGAAGATAATAAAAGTCTCTATAAAATAGCTTTATGGAGACTTTTTTGTACCTTTGCGCCCTTAAACTAACTAACCTTTAAAAAACATGTTTACTGACTTATTGCATTCCTCTTATTTCTCGCTCTTTCTGATAGTAGCGTTGGGATTTATGTTAGGAAGAATTAAGATTAAGGGGCTATCGCTTGATGTGTCAGCGGTGATCTTTATTGCTCTTCTTTTTGGACACTTTGGTGTTATTATTCCTAAAGAATTAGGAAACTTCGGTTTGGTACTTTTTATTTTTACCATCGGTATTCAGGCCGGTCCCGGATTCTTCGACTCTTTTCGTAGTAAAGGAAAGACGCTGATTCTCATTACTATGCTTATTATCTGTTCTGCCTGCCTCACGGCAGTAGGTTTGAAGTATGCGTTCGATATTGATACGCCGAGTGTAGTCGGATTGATTGCAGGAGCTTTGACCAGTACTCCGGGATTGGCGGTAGCAATTGATAGTACCCACTCTCCGTTAGCATCCATTGCTTACGGTATCGCTTATCCGTTTGGTGTAATCGGAGTGATTTTGTTTGTGAAGCTGCTTCCCAAAATCATGCGTGTAAATTTGGATCAGGAAGCCCGTCGCCTTGAAATAGAGCGCCGCGGACAATTTCCGGAGTTGGGCACTTGTATCTACCGTGTCACTAATGCAAGCGTATTCAACCGTAGCTTGATGCAGATCAATGCACGGGCAATGACAGGTGCTGTTATTTCCCGTCTGAAACATAAAGATGAAATATCCATCCCCACCGCGCATACAGTATTGCACGAAGGAGACTATATTCAGGCAGTAGGCAGTGAGGAATCACTGAATCAGCTGTCTGTATTAATTGGCGAACGTGAAGAAGGTGAACTTCCTTTGGATAAAACACAGGAAATCGAGTCCTTACTATTGACCAAGAAAGATATGATCAATAAGCAACTGGGTGATCTGAATTTACAGAAAAACTTCGGTTGTACGGTGACCCGTGTTCGTCGAAGCGGTATTGACTTATCTCCGTCACCGGATTTGGCTTTGAAGTTTGGTGATAAACTGATGGTGGTAGGAGAGAAGGAAGGCATCAAAGGAGTAGCCCGCCTACTGGGAAACAATGCGAAGAAACTTTCCGATACTGATTTCTTCCCCATCGCGATGGGTATTGTGCTGGGGGTCTTATTTGGTAAGTTGAATATTTCTTTCTCCGATACACTGTCGTTTTCACCTGGATTGACCGGAGGAGTATTGATGGTGGCGTTGGTTTTGAGTGCCGTTGGTAAGACAGGGCCTATCATTTGGTCTATGTCCGGCCCCGCCAATCAACTGTTGCGGCAGTTAGGTCTGTTGCTTTTCCTTGCTGAAGTCGGAACCTCTGCCGGAAAGAACCTTGTGGCTACTTTTCAGGAAAGCGGATTACTGATGTTCGGAGTGGGTGCAGCTATCACAGTAGTACCGATGCTGGTTGCGGTAATTGTAGGACGCTTGGTATTCAAGATCAACATACTTGATCTACTGGGAACCATTACGGGAGGTATGACCAGTACTCCGGGACTGGCTGCTGCCGATTCGATGGTAGACAGTAATATTCCAAGCGTGGCATACGCGACCGTTTATCCGATTGCTATGGTATTCCTTATTTTATTTATACAGGTGATATCTTCAGCTGTGTATTAATGAAAATCAGTATATATAGGTATTGATTGTTAAAATAATAGTTTGTATCTTTGCCGCCTCAAAATTTAAGATGAGGTGAAACGATTGTCATTGAATATCATGCGCTGTTTCTTGCCGGTACTGTTTGTATCGTATTTGGTAAGTATCACATTCTTTGCTCACATACACGTGTCAATGGCGTGACAATCGTCCATTCGCATCCTTTCAAGAAAGGGGCGGCACATAAGCACTCAACAGTCGAACTGTTATTAGTTCATTTCCTGTCACATCTGACAACGGACGGTGCGGCTGTTGTGTTTGCTCTCTCTCTTTTTATTCCATTCCTCTTGTGGCGGTTGCATGGTATTACGCAGCATACGCACTACTATTCTCCCTATCATGGGGTGGTGGCACTCAGAGCCCCTCCTGCTATTCGTTTTTCCGTCATTTGAACCGATGGTATCCTGCTTTATGGTAAAGCGGGAAGTCCTCATCTGTTTGTTCACATCATCACTTAACGAAAACGAATAACAAACGAAAAATGAAGAAATACATCTTTTCGCTTGTCTGCTTGTGCTGTGCATTGTTGCCTGCCCTCGAAGGACAAGCTGCTCTCCATGAGCATCCCGAATATCCGGATTTACGTAAATCGGATGCAAACATCGTAGGTCATATCCTTGATAAAAACACCAAAGAACACCTGCCTTATATTACTGTGGCATTGAAAGGTACAACGATCGGTACTGTGACCGATGCTACCGGACACTACTTTTTGAAGAACCTCCCCGAAGGTAACTTCGTGCTTGAAGTCAGCTCAGTAGGTTATAAAACCGTAAGACGCAATGTAACACTGAAGAAAGGCCGTACGCTGGAAGAAGATTTTGAAATAGAAGAAGATGCGGTTGCCTTGGACGGCGTAGTTGTTTCCGCCAATCGTAACGAGACCACCCGTCGTTTAGCGCCTACTTTGGTGAATGTAGTCGATATGAAAATGTTTGAAACGACCAACTCCACTACTCTGGCACAGGGATTGAGCTTTCAGCCGGGAGTACGCGTAGAATCCAACTGTCAGAATTGTGGTTTCCAGCAAGTACGTATTAACGGTTTGGATGGTCCTTATACACAAATCTTGCTTGATTCCCGTCCGATTTTCAGTGCACTTTCGGGTGTATATGGCATTGAGCAGATTCCTGCCAGCATGATAGAGCGTGTGGAAGTAATGCGTGGAGGCGGTTCAGCTTTGTTCGGGTCGTCTGCCATTGCCGGTACAATCAATATTATTACTAAAGAGCCGATTCGCAATTCAGGAATGTTGTCTCATACCATTACCGGTATTGGAGATGGAGACGCTTTCGATAATAATACTGCTTTGAATGCCTCTCTTGTAACGGACGATCAGCGTGCCGGTTTATATATCTTTGGTCAGAACCGCCACCGTTCGGCATACGACCATGATGGAGACGGATATTCTGAAATACCGAAAATACATGGCCAGACAATCGGTTTCCGTTCCTTCCTGAAAACGACTACTTATTCAAAACTGACTTTCGAATATCATCATATGGAAGAATTCCGCAGGGGAGGAGACTTACTGAACCGTCCGCCTCATGAAGCGAATGTGGCCGAACAGACAGAACATTCCATCAATGGCGGTGGATTGAAATATGACTATTTCTCACCAAACGAGAAGCACCGTTTTAATGTGTTTGCATCCGCACAACACATCAATCGTGACAGCTATTATGGTGGCGGGCAGGATCTGAATGCTTACGGAAACACTACCGACCTGAACTGGATGGCAGGATCACAATATGTCTACAGCTTCGGAAAATGTATTTTTATGCCTTCGGACCTGACTGCCGGAATCGAATTCAACCAGGATAAGCTGGAAGACAATATGTGGGGATATCACCGCACGGTAGATCAAAAAGTAAATATCGGTAGCGCTTTCCTGCAAAATGAATGGAAGAACGATCATTGGGGATTCTTGCTTGGCGGTCGTCTGGATAAGCATAACCTGATTGATCATATTATATTCAGCCCGCGTGCTAACCTGCGTTTCAATCCTACCCAAAATATTAACCTGCGTTTGAGCTATTCTTCCGGTTTCCGTGCACCGCAGGCTTTTGATGAAGATTTGCATGTGGAGAACGTAGGTGGAAATGTGGCAATGGTTGAGCTTGCAAAGGATCTGAAAGAGGAAAGATCACAGAGCTTAAGTGCTTCAGCAGATATTTACCACCGTTTCGGTGCATTCCAGATTAACTTTTTGGTGGAAGGGTTCTATACTAAATTGTCGGATGTCTTTGCATTGACTGATGGCGAAGTAAAAGACGGAATTCTGACACGTACACGCTATAATGCTCCCGGAGCACGTGTGATGGGACTGACACTGGAAGGAAAGATGGCTTATCTGAATAAATTCCAGATCCAGGCTGGGGCTACTTTGCAGCAGAGCCATTACAGCGAACCGCACGTGTGGAACAAAGAAGCTCCGGCAGTAAAGAAGATGATGCGTACCCCGAATACTTACGGCTATTTTACAGCTACTTATACTCCGGTCAAACCGTTGTCTATCGCCCTTTCCGGTACCTATACGGGTTCGATGCTGATACCTCACGAACCTGTTCCCGGATTCCTCGACAAACCGATTACGGTCAATACGGAAGACTTCTTCGATATCGCTCTGAAGGCGGCATACGACTTCAAACTCTATAAGTCGATGAACTTGCAGGTGAATGCCGGAATACAGAATATCTTCAATGCTTATCAGAATGACTTTGATAAGGGAGCCGACCGTGATTCGGGCTATATTTATGGCCCTTCACTGCCGAGAAGTTTCTTTGCTGGAGTGAAAATTAGCTATTAATAATGGTTTAATAATCTTTTTAGCTTATAAATCCTTATAAATGGGGATTGTTTCGGAACCGGACAATCCCTATCTTTGCCGCAGAAGATAAACCTTATCTTCGCTGCACAAAAACTGACGAATGAAACAAATATACCTAAATATAATGAAGTGGTTTTTGCCTGTACTGTTTATTTCGTACATGGCAGGGATTACTTTGTTTACTCACTCCCATGTGGTAAACGGGGTTACGATTGTTCATTCACATCCCTTTAAGAAAGGTGGCGAACATAGCCATACGACAGTAGAGTTTCAGCTGATTCACATATTGGACCATACATTGGTGACAGATAATGGTTTGACACCTTTGTTTGTGACTTCTGTCCTGTCTCTTTTATGTATTTTTCTCGCCTCTCCGCAGCGTATGCGGTATTGTCGTCCCTGTCCGGGCGCCATTTCTCTCAGAGCGCCTCCTGTCGTTTAGTCTGCATCACGTAGAAGCAGGCAGGTCTTCTTTGGAAACTGCTGTTGCTTCCCATCCTTATTATTTTTGATTTAAAACATTAAAAGACTAACGACAATGAAAAAATATCTTTTAGTCCTGGTCAGCCTATGTTGTGCCTTGTTGCCTGCATTGGCTGAACATCCGGAGTATCCGGAATTGAAAAAATCTGATGCGAATATAATTGGTCATGTATTGGATAAAAAGACAAGTGAGCATCTGCCTTATATTACCATAGCATTAAAGGGAACCACTATAGGAACCGTCACCGACGCTACCGGACACTACTTCCTGAAGAATCTGCCGGAAGGAAACTTTATGATGGAAGTCAGCTCGGTAGGGTATAAGACGGTTACCCGTAGTGTGACCTTGAAAAAAGGTAAAACGCTGGAAGAGAACTTTGAACTGGAAGAAGATGCGATTGCTCTGGACGGAGTAGTCGTCTCTGCCAACCGTAGTGAAACGACCCGACGTCTGGCACCGACTCTGGTCAATGTAGTAGATTTGAAACTGTTTGAAACCACTAATTCTTCTACATTATCACAGGGCTTGAATTTTCAGCCTGGTGTCCGTGTAGAGACTAACTGTCAGAATTGTGGGTTTCAGCAAGTCCGGATCAATGGGCTGGACGGCCCCTATACACAGATACTCATCGACTCCCGTCCCGTGTTCAGTGCCCTTTCCGGGGTATACGGGCTGGAGCAGATTCCTGCCAGCATGATCGAACGTGTAGAAGTCATGCGCGGGGGTGGATCGGCATTGTTCGGCTCTTCGGCCATTGCGGGAACGATCAATATCATTACGAAGGAGCCTCTGCGAAATTCCGGTCAGTTATCGCATACGATCACTTCCATTGGTGGCAGTTCCGCATTCGATAACAACACCTCGCTGAATGCTTCCCTTGTAACGGACGATCATCGTGCCGGATTGTATATCTTCGGGCAGAACCGTCATCGGTCGGGATATGATTATGACGGAGACGGATTTACGGAACTTCCGAAACTGAAGAATCAGACGGTCGGTTTCCGTTCTTATCTGAAAACGAGTACTTACTCCAAACTAACGTTTGAATACCATCATATGCAGGAATTCCGCCGTGGTGGAGATATGCTGGATCGTCCTCCTCACGAAGCCCATATTGCCGAGCAGTTACAACACTCCATAGATGGCGGAAGTCTGAAATACGATTATTTCTCACCGAATGAAAAGAATCGTTTAAGTGTTTTTGCCTCGGCAGCCAATACGGATCGTGACAGTTATTATGGTCCCGGCAACGATCCTCTGAAAGCATACGGAAAGACGACCGACCTCACCGCTATGGGCGGTGTGCAATATGTGCACACATTCGACAAATGTCTTTTCATGCCTTCCGACCTGACAGCGGGACTCGAATATAACCGTGACCGGCTGAAAGATAATATGTGGGGATACGACCGCCATACGGACCAGACGGTCAAGGTTTACAGTGCTTTTCTACAGAACGAATGGAAAAACAAACATTGGGGAATTTTGATTGGCGGGCGTCTGGATAAGCACAATATGGTGGATGATGTTATTTTCAGCCCGCGTGCCAACCTGCGTTTCAATCCTACGGATAATATCAATCTGCGTTTGAGCTATTCTTCCGGCTTCCGCGCCCCACAGGCATTTGACGAAGATATGCATATCGAAAATGTAGGTGGAACAGTGGCGATGATCGAGCGTGCAAAGGACTTGAAAGAGGAAAAATCGCAGAGCTTCAGTGCATCCGCAGATATGTATCACCGCTTTGGTGCTTTTCAGACTAATCTGTTAGTAGAAGGATTTTATACGAGGCTGACTGATGTGTTCGTGTTAGGAGGGCCTTTTGACCGTGGTGACGGTGTGCTGGTGAAAATACGCAGCAATGGTCCGGGAGCCAAAGTAATGGGATTGACTCTGGAAGGAAAGATTGCTTATCTTTCTTTGCTTCAAATACAGGCAGGACTGACATTGCAGCGCAGCCGATACGATGAACCGCATAAATGGCACGATGATGCGCCGGCAGAAAGAAAAATCTTCCGTACTCCCGATATCTACGGTTATTTTACGGCTACTTATACTCCCGTCAAACCGTTGTCCATTGCTCTCTCGGGTACATATACCGGCAGTATGCTTGTGCAGCGTATGGACATCAGCGCAGAAAACGTAGCAATGGGCGATATGCCCGAGCGAAAGGCGGAAGCCATCCGTACACCCCGGTTCTTCGATATGGGAGTGAAGATAGCGTATGACTTCAAACTCTATAAAACGGTAGACTTACAACTTAGCGGAGGTGTTCAGAATATCTTTGAAGCATATCAGAAAGACTTCGACAGAGGAGCTAACCGGGATTCCAACTATATCTACGGTCCTTCGCTTCCGAGAAGTTTCTTTGCCGGAGTGAAGATTAGTTATTGATACGATACCGGTCTGTTATTTTCAGAACATTTTATGCATCCGGGAATGTGATAAAACGATTGCTTCCCGGATGTTTTATAAATAAGCGACAGATTTGGCATTGATGATTTCAACGATAATCATGTCTGCCTGACCGATTTTTAGTATTTTTGGCGATTGTAAGTAAGCGATTCAAAGTCTTATCAGATTGTATTACGGATTATGATAAAAAGAAGATGGACGAAATGCTTCATTATTACGAATGTAAAGGCAGTAAAATAATTAGTTTGAATGACCTATTATGGCAACAGAAAATAAAATAAAGTATTTTGAAAATCGGGAAGACTGGAGAAAGTGGCTGATGGACAACTTTGAAACCGAAGACGAAATTTGGTTTGTATTTCCTCTTAAATCGTCAGGTGAAAAAAGTATTGCATACAACGATGCTGTTGAAGAAGCCCTTTGTTTCGAATGGATTGACAGTACGATAAAACCGCTTGATAAAGAACATAGAATTCAGCATTTCACGCCTAGAAAACCTAAAAGTACATACTCGCAGGCCAACAAAGAAAGACTTAAATGGTTATTGGAAAATAAAATGATACACCCTGAATTTGAAGATAAAATACGCACTGTTTTATCTGATCCCTTTATTTTTCCCAATGATATAATGGATAGATTGAAAGAAGATGAAATAGCATGGAAAAACTACCGGCATTTTTCCGACGCATATAAGCGTATCCGAATTGCATACATTGAAGCAGCAAGGAAGCGACCGGAAGAATTTGAAAAGCGATTAAACAACTTTATTTGTAAAGTGAAAGAGAATAAGATGATAACCGGATTTGGCGGAATAGAAAAATATTATTGAGATTGTCCGAATCTTTATGAAAGAATGCCCTTATAGTCTGATGGAAGCGATGGAGCATCATTAGTAGTAAATTACTAAAAACTTTTCTTTCCCTTTTAGTAGTTTGCCTGTTTGAGTTGTATTATATATAGATAGTCAATAAAGTCAAAGTAATCAACTTATTAAACAGTTAACCTTATGTTCAAACAACTAAGTACTTCTCTACTGATTGCATCAGCATGTATTTTGTCCTCTTGCACGCCTACGGTGAAGCAGGAGATCGCAATTTTACCTACCCCCGTTAGTCTGACGGAACAGCTGGGTGCCTTCGTCTTAAAGGATGGAATGAAAATCGGCGTTTCCGATCAGTCCTTATTTCCGGCTGCCGGATATTTGCAGGATATTCTTCGGAATGTAGTGTCTACTTCTGTAGAGGTGACCGAAGCCGATAAGGCGGATATCTATCTCCAGCTAGGGCAGGATAATGGAAAGCCCGGTTCTTACAAACTTCAGGCTACTCCCAAGTCTGTTCAGGTTGAAGCCGGAGATTATTCGGGCATCGTTTCCGCTATTGCCAGCCTCCACCAACTGCTGCCTGCCGGAATAGAAGTGCAGGGAACGAAACAGGCTTTCTCCATTCCTGCCGTGCAAATAGAGGACTCACCGCGCTTTGAATGGCGTGGCTTTATGCTGGATGCTTCCCGTCACTTCTGGAATAAAGATGAAGTGAAACATATACTGGACCTGATGTCCTTGTATAAACTGAATAAGTTCCACTGGCATCTGACGGATGATCAGGGATGGCGGATTGAAATCGAGAAATATCCGTTGCTGACGGAAAAAGGAGCGTGGCGTAAATTTAACAAGCACGACCGTGGTTGTATGGAGCGTGCGGTAGAAGAGGACAATACCGACTTCCTGATTCCGGAAAACAAAATACGGATTGTAGAAGGAGATACTCTGTATGGTGGTTACTATACGCATGAAGATATCAAAGAAATTGTAGATTATGCTGCACAGAGAGGAATCGATGTGATTCCGGAAATAGATATGCCGGGGCATTTCCTGGCTGCTATTACCCAATACCCTGATCTCGCTTGTGACGGACTGATCGGCTGGGGAGAAACATTCTCTTCTCCTATTTGTCCGGGAAAGGATACGACGCTGGAATTCTGCCAGGATGTCTTTAAAGAGATTTTCGATCTCTTTCCTTATGAATATGTACACATGGGTGGTGACGAAGTTGAGAAAAATAACTGGAAAAAGTGCCCCCGTTGCCAGAAGCGAATCCGCACGGAAGGACTTAAATCGGTAGAAGATTTGCAGGCGTGGTTCGTGCGCGATATGGAGAAATTCTTCCTTGCCAATGGAAAGAAGTTGATAGGCTGGGATGAAGTTGTTGCCGACGGACTGACTTCGGATGCTGCCATTACCTGGTGGAGAAGTTGGTCGAAAGAGGCAGTGCCTATGGCCACTTCGCAAGGACAACGAGTGATTGCCTGCCCGAATGAATATTTCTATTTTGATTATGCGCAGGATAAAAACTCCGTGAAGAAGATATTGGCATACGATCCGTATGCAGACGATCGCTTGTCACCCGAACAGAAAGAATGTTTCTGGGGCGTGCAGGCTAATCTTTGGGCAGAATGGATTCCGTCCATGAAACGTATCGAATATCTGATACTTCCCCGTATGGTGGCGTTGAGTGAAATAGCTTGGGTGCAGCCGGAGGCGAAACCGGATCTGAAAGAGTTCTATCGTCAGCTTGTTCCGCATTTCAAGCGGATGGATATCCTTGGATTGAACTATCGGATACCCGATCTGGAAGGATTCTACAAAGTGAATGCTTTCCTTGATGAGGCTTCGGTTGATCTGACTTGTCCGTTGCCGGGCATTGAAGTTCGTTATACTACTGACGGAAGTATGCCGACTAAGCAATCCACTCTTTATGAAGGAAATCTGAAAGTGACGGAAACGACAGGTTTCACTTTCCGCACCTTCCGTCCCGACGGTACTCCATCGGACGTAGCACGTACCCGATACGTCAAAGCTCCTTATGCGGAGGCAACTGCTGCTCCGGCTTCTTTGAATTCCGGACTGAAAGCGGTATGGCATAAATTCCGTGGTAATCTTTGTGAGGATATCGATGCGGCTCCCGTGAATGGTGAGTATATCGTAGAATCTGTTTCTATCCCCGAAGAGGTGAAAGGAGATATCGGTCTGATACTCAAGGGTTACCTAGAAATACCTGCAGATGGCATCTATACATTTGCCCTTCTTTCGGACGACGGCAGTACGCTGAAACTGGACGGTGAATTACTGGGAGATAATGACGGAGCACACTCGCCGGTAGAGATTATAGTACAGAAGGCCTTGAAGGCCGGACTGCACCCGATAGAAGTACGCTACTTCGATTGCAATGGCGGAGTTTTGCAGATGGAATTAGTCAATGAAAAGGGTGAGAAAGAAGTGCTTCCGAAAGAATGGCTGAAATATGAATAAATAGATCCCCTGAAGATTTTTTATCAGGTATTAATATAGATAAGGTTTGATAGAAGGCGGGTAGAAGTAGGGATACTTTTATCCGCTGTTTTTATTCTGTAGGTAATTCTTGTTGAAATATCCCTATAAATGGGTATTTCCCAAATCAAAAGTTCTTCTCAACTTTGCAGAGTGAATAAAACGCCACTATGCAATATTTGAAAGAAGACATACAGGAAAAAATCCTCCACATAGCCGAAGAAGTATTCTCCGAAAAAGGATATAAGGATGCTTCCATGCGCGAAATTGCTTCCCGAACAGGGATTACAGTCAGCAATATCTACCATTATTTCACCAATAAGGATGAGATATTCCGCACGATTCTGAAACCCGTGCTGAATGATTTGTATGCCAAGATATACAGCCATGATGCCAATCAGATGTCCATAGAAGTTTTTACGAATTCGGACTATCAGCAGGAATCCGTGCAGGAATATATCGATTTGGTTTCTGAACACCGTGCCCGGTTGCGTATGTTACTTTTCCAGGCACAGGGATCATCCCTGGAAAACTTCCGTTCGGAGTATACCGATGCGATGACACGTACTATTTTTGTCTTTTTTCAGGGGATGAAGCGGAAGTACCCGCACCTGAATATAGGTATCACCGATTTCTTTATTCATCTCAATACGGTGTGGCTGTTTGCCTTGCTCGAAGAACTGGTGCTGCACCACGTGAAGAAAGAAGAAATGCAGAAATTTATAGCAGAATATATAGCCTTTGAAACGGCAGGTTGGAAGGAGCTCATGAATGTATGAGCTCCTTCTTTTTTTTGAACGATTCAGAGGAATGTTCTTTTTTAAAAATCAGATATATATAAATGAAAAGGTATGAAAGAAAAACAGAAAAAGAAAAGTGGTGTGAGTCGCTTGTTTGAGATAGCAGGTGAGAAGAAAGGCTTACTGATGCTTGCCGGGGTACTTTCGGCGGTCAGTGCCTTGTGTATGCTGGTGCCTTATTGGTCGGTATATGAAGTGCTGAAAGAGCTTTTGTTGCATGGCAGCAAGATAAGCGAGTTGGATAGCAGTGTGCTTATACACTGGGGATGGGTGGCATTTGTCGGTCTGGTGGCAGGACTGCTTTTGCTGTATGGAGCATTGATGGCATCGCATATAGCGGCGTTCCGTATTCTCTACGGGTTGCGCATTCGTCTGTCCGGGCATATCGGACGCCTTTCGCTGGGATACCTGAACGGTACTTCCACCGGAGCGATCAAGAAGACTATGGAACAGAATGTGGAGAAGATAGAGAATTTTGTGGCGCATACCATTCCCGATCTGGTCAATGTGCTGGCAACCATTGTGCTGATGTTTATCATCTTCTTCTCCCTGAACGGGTGGATGGCGGCTATTTGTGTGGTCTGCATCGTTTGTAGTGTCGGTTTGCAGTTTATGAACTTCTTTAGGAAAAAAGCCAAAGAGTTTACGAAAATCTATTATGATACGCAGGAGCGTATGAGTGCTTCAGCTGTCCAGTATGTGAGAGGAATGCCCGTGGTGAAGATATTTGGTCAGAGTGTGCGCTCGTTCCGCCAGTTTAATAGTGAGATAGAGGCCTATAAAAGTTATGCTTTAAGAGTCTGCGACACCTATCAGCCCGGTATGATTGCTTTTACTGTTTTGCTGAATTCGCTGATAACTTTCATTTTGCCCGTAGGTCTGTTGCTTCTGAGCAGAGAGCCGCAGAATATTGGTCTGGCGGCAGTTTATCTCTTCTTTATTATTATGGGGCCCGGCGTGGCTTCTCCTATCTATAAACTGATGTATCTCGGTTCAAGTACGAACGAGATTGACGAGGGAGTGAAACGAATCGACCGCATATTTGATGAACAGGTACTTCCCGAAACTGCGGTTTCGCATTTGCCCGCTTCCTATGATATCGAGTTTCGCCACGTATCGTTTGCCTACGAAAACAGGGCGGAGACTACCCGTACCGAAGCGCTGAAAGACATCTCTTTTACTGCGCCACAGGGAGCGATTACTGCGCTGGTCGGTCCGTCAGGTTCCGGAAAATCTACGGTAGCCAACCTGATTCCGCGCTTTTGGGATGTCAGTGAAGGGGAGATCTGCATTGGCGGAATGAATATAAAAGAGATAGCGACCGAGGATTTGATGAATCTCGTTTCCTTTGTTTTTCAGGACAGCTTCCTCTTCTTTGATACGCTCTATGAGAATATTCGGGTCGGTAATACGTCTGCTACCCGTGAACAGGTGATCGAAGCTGCCCGTGCGGCTCAATGCCACGATTTTATAGAGAGTCTGCCGGACGGCTATCATACGCGGATCGGTGACAAAGGAGTGTATTTGTCCGGCGGTGAGTCCCAACGGGTTTGTGTGGCAAGAGCCATTCTTAAAAATGCTCCGATTCTGGTGCTTGACGAGGCGACTGCTTTTGCCGATCCGGAGAACGAATATAAGATGCAGCAAGCCATTCAGCAACTTATCAAAAATAAAACGGTCATCATTATTGCTCACAGACTTTCGTCCATCATTTCAGCCGAGCAGATACTTGTCCTGAAAGAAGGCAAGCTCGTACAAAGCGGACGTCACGAAGTGCTGAGCAAAACGGATGGTGTATATAAAAGAATGTGGGATGCCTATACCAGCGCATTCCGTTGGCAATTAACTATCAAAAAGGAGGAAACAAAATGAATGCAATCAAGAATATTACGGTAGGACATACCGAACGTCTGCGTAGACCTGTCGGTTACACGATGCTTGCCAATCTGGTGAATATCGTTCCGTTCTGTCTTTCTATCGAAGCCATTAATGTGATTTTCCGTACGTTCGACGGTAGTGGTACACCGCTGGATACGAATCGTCTTTGGATGATTTTTGCTATATTGGTCGTGTATATGGTGGTGATGGCTTTTGCCGAACGCGCCGCCTATCATGCCAACTTTCGCGGTGCTTATGAGATGAGTGCCGAAGGGCGTATTAATTTAGCCGAGCATCTGCGTAAATTATCCTTGGGATTCCTGTCCCGCAGAGATCCGGGGGATCTTTCTTCCATGCTGATCACTGACTTTACTATGGCGGAAACGGGAATATCCCATCACTTGCCCCAATTGATGGGAGCGTTGGTAATGCCGGTTCTTGCCTTCCTTGGCTTGCTTTGGATTGACTGGCGCATGGCGGTGGCCATGTTCGTAGCTTTACCGCTTGCGGTTGCTGTCCTGTTGCTTAGCAATATCGCCCAGCGTAAGCTGAGTGTGCGGCAGATTGAAGCCAAGATTAATGCCGGAAACCGTCTGGAAGAATATCTGCAAGGCATACGGGTGATGAAAGCATATAATTTGCTGGGAGGCAAGTTCGAACGCCTGAAAATGGCTTTTAGTGATCTCCGTCGTGCCTGTATCCGGCAGGAGGCGCTTCTCGGTCCATTTATCTTATTCTCGGTCACATTGATCCGTGCCGGATTGACATTCATGATACTTTGCGGTACGTACCTGTTGATAGGAGGCGAACTTTCACTGCTCACGTTTGTCATGTTTCTGGTGGTCGGTTCCCGTGTTTTCGATCCGCTGACATCTGCCTTGACTAACTTTGCCGAGTTTCGCTACTTCTCCATCGCAGGAGGACGTATCCTTACGTTGATGAACGAACCGGAAATGAAGGGAGATCGTGATGTGCCCGAAAGCGGAGATATTACTTTTGATCATGTATCTTTCGGTTATCAGGAAAAGGAAATACTGCATGATATTTCCGTGACTCTTAGAAAAGGGACGCTCACTGCTTTGGTCGGTCCTTCCGGAAGCGGAAAGAGTACGATGCTGAAACTTTGCGCACGCTTCTATGATCCGCGTAAAGGCTCGGTTCGTTTTAACGGAATGGATATGAAAGAACTGGAGCCGGAGTCATTAATGAAACATTGTTCCATGGTTTTTCAGGATGTCTATCTGTTTCAGGATACGCTGAAGAATAATATCCGTTTCGGCAGGACAGATGCTACGGATGAAGAGATCGTAGCGGCAGCGAAAAAGGCTTGTTGTCACGAATTCATCATGCGTCTGCCCAAAGGATACGATACGATGGTAGGAGAAGGTGGCTGCACTCTTTCGGGAGGAGAAAAACAACGGATCTCCATTGCCCGTGCCATGCTGAAAGAAGCTCCGGTCGTGCTGCTGGATGAGGCTACTGCCTCTCTCGATCCGGAGAATGAAGTAGAAGTGCAGCAGGCTATCAATACCTTGATTGCGGGACGGACGGTAATCGTTATCGCTCACCGCCTCAAAACGATCCGAAATGCCGACCGGATTATTGTGCTGGAAGAAGGACGAATTGCGGAACAAGGCACTCATGATGAACTTTTGAGCCGGCCGGGGCTGTACGCCAAACTTTGGAATATACAGGAACAGACATCGGGATGGAAACTATAAAAACGGCTCATCAGAGATAAAACGAAAAGGTCCGGCTTTCACAAGCCGGGCCTTTTGTTTACTAGAATTTATGCTATTTACACTTATTCTGTAATATTGAATACATTATATGGTTTTTTTAAACTAACAACCAAATGTGAGAATGCGGGAGAATCACTTCGGCCGATTCCAATGTTTTCAATGTGGCTACGTAATTTTTAATTATGACTAATTAATTCAATTCTGATATTGCAAAGATAGGGGCTTTGACGATTTCCTGCAATCACCTGAAATGGGTATTCTTGGGCGGGTTACTAGCAATATATAGTGGGTCTGAATCTTTTATTCCGGAACATTTGCAGAGTTTCCTGTCAACCTGTTCAGATGACATACCAGTAGTTTTCCTTCATTATCTCTCAAATGCATACCATTGCCTTGACAATAACGGAAGTATTTGCATCGGGCGCACTCGTCTTTTTTCATCCATGAACGGTCGCGATAAGGCTGGAATTTCGTTTGCCATATTTCCCAAAAATCATCCTGATAGATATTTCCTTGATGGTAGTTGGAGCGGATGCTGCTACAGGCACTGATAGAACCGTCAATCAAAACGGAGCCGACTGATATTCCGGCACTACAGAAGAAAGGAGTATTCCGTACTTCACCTTCATAGTTACCCAGGAAACCTTCGCAGCCGTAACTCGCACGGATAATTCCTTCCTTTCGGGTGTCACGGATGAAGTCGAGTACTTGTTTCAGTTCTTCTCCGTTCATACGGAATTCCGGTTCTTCGGCGGCTCGTCCTACCGGAAAGATGGTAGATACTCTCCATCGTTTGACTCCGAGACTGATAAGTAACTCTTTCATAGCCGGCAACTGTGGCAGGCTACGGCGGGTGACACAGGTAATGACGTCGAATGTCAGTTCAGGGATAGCTGTGATTTCCCGTATGGCATTTACGGCACAATCGAAACTTTCGGGATGTCGTCGCATCCAGTTGTGTACATCCTTCAGTCCGTCAAGGCTGATGGATATACTACGCATACCGCTGCGGATCAGGTTGTGAAGCCGTTCGCGTGTGAGACACAGGCCGTTGCATACCATGCCCCACGGGTATCCCCGTCGGGATATTTCTTTGCCGCAAGTTTCCAAATCTTCACGTACGGTTGGCTCTCCACCGGAGATAATGACGAATACATCGTGCGGATTGGTATGTGTTGCTATGCTGTCCAGTACTTTTAGAAAATCCTGCAGAGGCATATCCGGAGTAGCGGGAGAGGACTTGCAGTCACTGCCACAATGGCGGCAACGTACATTACATCGTAAGGTGCATTCCCAAAAAAGCTGTCTGAGCGGATGTTCTTCCACTCTTTCGTGTTTCATCCGGCGAAATATTTCTAAAGCCAGCCATCGGCGGGGAGTAAGGGGGATGATACGTTTCATTCTTCTTCTTTTTTCTCCTCTTTAAGTAAAGTGACTTTTCCCTCTTTTCCAAGGTCTTGTATTCTAATCTTTTTTGTCTGGTATGCGCCATTCTTTTCGCCGTCTACATCTGTATACTCAAGGTACATTTCAGATTTTTTTGGAGGATACTCTTCGAATTTAAATGTATTGATTGCTATACCGCCTACCGTATAATGCTCTATTTCACGTGACTCGGTATAGGCAGTATCTGTAATTAATGAATCTTCTTGATTCATATAACTGGATACTACGCGAATACCATTAATATTTTCTTTTTCTTCATTTTGTACTTGACTGCTTATTATAATGTCAGGAGTCCAGTCGGGACCGGGACCATAATAACAAGGTTCGTCCCAGATTTCGTTATTATTGCCACATCCGGAAAAGCCTAAAGCGGCGAGCAGACTTAGTAGATATTTGTTTCTCATGTTATTAACGTGTTTAGTTCTTGTTGGGACAAAGATAATTAATCTTTGAATCGGTTGTTCTCTATTGTTCGTTTTATTTTTTGAATGAGATGATTTTAGAGATTGGGGATGATTGTATAATGGGGTATCAGGAAATACAATCTTATGGGATAAAGGAGAAAACATCTTGATTCTTTTGTGGGTAATTAAACAAAACCGTATTAAATGGGGACAGGTATTTATCCACAGGATGTGCGAATTGATATTCTCCCCTTTTCGCATATATTGGGAAAAGGTATGTGTAATAGCAAAAAGTGCAATACTTTCTGTGATATTCTTTCTTTTTGATTTGATTTAAGGTAATTTCCTGTCGTTGTATGTTGTAGAATAACCTCAAATAGCGATTCCCTGCTCTCTGAAAGGAGTTCTTCTACTCCCGGCCCGGCTCTCAGAGTGCTTCAGCACGGGGCTTATTAGCGTGAAGAGTAAGGTTAGACAAGATATAGAGTAAGTATACGGTGCATATAGTGTAAGTATACGGTGCGTATAGTGTAAGTATACGGTGCGTATAGTGTAACTATAGCCTGCGAATAGCGTAACTATACCCTGCAAATAGCGTCAGTATCCTGAAAAGAAGGTGGAAATAGACTGTTTTTTGTCTTTTCCCTTTCTATTTCGTTCATAGACTTGAACGAAATAGTTAGAGCAGAAGGGAAGACTATTGGCTAAATTGTTCGCTTAGAGAACCGGAACGAGAAAGATGAAGGTGCAGAGTGATATCATAATTGCTATAAAACTTCGATATTGATAAATCGCTGATTGCCTAGAATCCGATAAAAATTCCGAGGGTAGAGAAGGGGCGGAATTAGCGAAACTCTGAGTATTACAAAATACAAATTGTCACTTTTGACAATTTGTATTTTGTTTCTTGGAATGAACGTTAACTATTTGCATAGCTATGTATTCCACCCAAAACATAATTCACTCCGAAATATGTCATCAGAACAGTGAGGAATGCTAGTATCATATAAATGTGGAAGAACAAAGGCTTGCGGAAAATCTGCAGACTCTGTGAATGGAATGCCACACCATATACAAGGAAAGTAATCAATGCCCAGACTTCTTTCGGGTCCCATGCCCAATAGCGTCCCCATGAAACATTTGCCCAGACTGCACCAAGAAAGATGCCTGCTCCCAGAAAGAATGTGGCAGGATAAAGCAACAGGCGGCTAAGCAGTGTCAATTGTTCTACCCGATTATCCTGTCTTTCATCCCCCCCGGTAATATGGTTTTCTGTTTCTTTTTTCCGCAGACATAGTGCCAGTATTCCATTCAGCATGATGAAAGCCAATAGAGCATAAGACATCATAATCAGTGAAACATGAATGCTAAGCCATGGAGAAACGAGCACCGGCATTAAAGGAGTGATCTGTGGATTCATTTGTCCCAAATAAGAAACTAACAGGGCAAAGCCGGAAAGCAAGAACCCGAAGGGAAGTGTGAAAGGGAAGCGACGATGGAGCAGGCAGGCCACCAGGAGTATACATAATGCCATGAATTGCATCGTTTCATAACCATTACTTAGGGGAATGCGTCCGCCGATATACCAACGGAGGCAATATCCAGCCAAATGAAATAGAAAAGCCGCATAAAGCACCACGGAAAAAGAGACTCCTGCTATATGTGAAACTGTTTTGACTTTTGGTGGAAGAGCTGTGCTCCGCAGGCAGTTGTGAAGTAGAAGCAGGAAAGACAACAGTCCAAAAGCCAGATTAACCATAAAGAGAATCTTGCTGAATGGAATACTGTTGTAGAGCAATTCAGCTTTCACTTGTATCTCGGAGAGAGGTTTCACACTGCCATCGGCAGGTAATGGCTGAATGAATGTCCCTTGCTCCAGCATGAGAATGAGTCCTACTTTCTCATCTGTCTCTTGGATGGCTTTTGCCAGTTTGCTTTGTCCCTGTTCCCGTTGCCAGTGTTCCCGTAAGCGGTAAACTGATCCGTCGAATAAATCAGTGAGGCGTGCGTAAGGTGTTTTCAGGCCAAGCAACTGTTGTAGTTCTGCACTTTTTATGTATATCAGCGATTCATTTCTCCACACTTCGGGATAGAGTAACCAGCCTCCGATTACTTGTTCGGGAGTCAGTCCTTTGTAGGACGATTTGCCTGTCAGCTTCTGAACAAAGTCGCGGGCTAATGTATTGAAAGGCACTACCCGGTCGTGGTAAATCACTTGTTCGCGTACCAGGCTATCTGCTTGTATCCGCTTGAGGGCAGGGAGTGATCTCTTTTGCGCCTGCGCTGTTCCGGCAAGGCAGAAAAGGAATAAGATGAACACTCCTCCTTTTTTCAGTAACGGATGATTCAACAAGCGACGGAACTCACCGTTTTGAGAGAACAGAAGCCAGATCATGGAGATGCCCAGCAGAATATATCCTGCATAAGTAACCCTCGTACCCCATGGATCATAATTCACCGTCAGCCAACTTCCCTGCCCGTCATCGTCGAAAGACGACTGATAGAAGCGGAAGCCTTGCGAAGTAAATATGCGGTTCATTGAAATTTGTTCATGAAAGAAAGTGTCTTTTTGTCCGGAGAGAGAGTCAGATAGTGAGACGGGAAGGGAATGACTGATATAACTGACGTAATCGGCAGGCGCTTCCGTCCCCGGATAATATACTACCCGGAAACTGTCCAGCCGCATGATAAACGGCAGTTTTATATTCTTTCCGCTTTCCGGTTCCTCGAAACTATTCATTGCTACGCCGGGGCGCAGATGTATATATCCCTTCTTGCTGCCGATAAACGTAATCATGGCCCCCACCAGGATAACGAGGAAGGAGCCATGCAACAACAATATGGGAAGCCGCCGCCATAAGGCACGCCGGATGAGAGCGGCAAGTGTTATTACGGCTATCGCTCCCCATAAACAACAAAACCAGATCGTATGATATATATTTCTTTCCACAAAGTCCGTCCCATACGCTTGCTCTACGAAGGTAGTCACAGCAAGCAATCCCACCAGACAGACATATAAAATAACAAGTAGCCTTTTCAACAGTACAATCTTTTGGTGATATTAAAAGGAAGCATAATCCTTGTTTTTACAGGCTTTCACTCCCATACATTCCATCTCTATCAACCATCCCGGACGACATACGGGGGCATGAACAAATACTTTAGGCGTGTGCGGAAAGCGTTTGTCGTACATACCTTTAACGACAGTATAGTCTGCGATGTCACGCAAATATACGATCATCTGTCCCAGATCATCAAATGTGCAGTCGGCTTCTTGCAGTAGCACCTCTACATTCTCCCACATTCGTTCGGTCTGCTTGCGGATATCACCGGGGTGCACTACTTCACCTTTGTTATTGATGCTTGCCGTGCCGGAAATGAATACTTGGCGGCGATCTCCATAGTCTACATACGTGCCACGTTCAAAGCTCACTCCGTATTCGTAAGTCGGGTTCAGATGTGTGGGCGCATAAAGAAAGTGAATCTGCTCCGGTTTCACGCCGGCTATGGCATACGTATCCATTTGTACCAGTACTTTCGGGTCGGCATGGCGTCCGCCGATTCCTGTGCTGGAGATGTAATGTGTCTTTTCTGTCAGGTTCTGTGTCACAAAGACCTCATTGCGTGCTTTCACGACTCCGGCATAGTTTACGTCTACGTTCTGCACGAAGAACCAGGTACGAATACAATGATCTGCCAGTCTGCATCCTTGTTCCATAAGTTGCATCACGTAATCATTCAGCAGCAGGCGGGTCTGATACTCTGAGTTGGCTGCACGGTTGAAAGCGCTGCCGGCCCAAAGATGGCGGTACGCACCGTGCTTCACTTCGAAAAGGCCGTTGTGCAGTACTTGCGTCTGTATGTCGGTTTGCAGATAAACCCACAGGGCAATCTTTGTTCCGTCCAATGGTGGCTGCTCCACAATGGAAAGTGCGCAGTCGGAACCTTCGGTGGTCAAAGCCAGCAGCGTATCTGCCTGATTGGCAGCATCGCTCAGGAAATAGCGCTTGAATACGGCAACCCCACCTTTGAGTTCTTTGGCAAGTAAATTATCATAAGTATTCAAAACTGCATTCAGCTGTTCTTCGTATGTATCTTCCGGTTTAGTGGAATGTATCATTACGTGATACTCCGAAGCTCCTGCCTCTGCATTATATTTAAAAATCTCAGTTAGAGTCTTTTCAGACTGGATGTTCTGTTGTTCTTTGTTGTTCATATGCAATTTTTAATGACTAATAGTTCTATTTTACTCTTGCGCACCGTCGTCAATCCAGTTGTCAATCAGTGTCAGGATGTTGGATGAAGTGACCATCTGTGAATGGTCTATCCCCCAACTTGAACTGATATTCGTATTCAATATCTGGTGTAAAATGCTTTCTTTGGCATTGCGGGGTTTCACCCGTAACACATCGTTTACGATGGTCGAAGGTTGGTTGACTAAGTCTTCATAGCTTTCTCCGGTCAGCAAATTCAGTTCGGCTGCGGGCTTGGCACTTCCTCCGTGACAGGCTGTACAGGTTTTATCGAAAACCTGTTGCTGGATGGTATGATACATACTGACATCAATCGTGCCTACTTCCATGAAGGTAGTGTCGGCAGTTGCCGTGAAATCTTCGATGGTCTGGAAACTGACGACACGTTTTCGCAGTCTGTTGATGACACATAGTTCTATCTCAGTCACTTCCTCACTGATACCAGACAGTATCACTTCCACTTCACCGCCGTCGGTCTCCGGCGTAGGAATAACTTTGGAAACAATGGCATACTCGCTCTCATCATCGAAGCCTGCCACCACTATGCTGTATCCCTCGGACCATTTGTTGATACCACTGAATTTGCCGGACAGTTTCAGTACCCGTCCTTCTCTCGGTACGAAACCTGTATTTTCATAAATCCTGCCGTCGTCACAAGAAGTCAATCCCGTGACAAGCAGGGAAAAAGCAAAGAAAAGAATGTATTTCTTCATAAACAGATCCTTTCTCGCATTAGTTAGAATGTATATTGAAGTAAGATACTGGCTGAGTGTACGGCTATTCCTAAGTCATCATTGTCACGATCGAGCTGTGTGTCATGACCTGTACGACCAATGTACTGATACATCGCCTGTAACTTGAGATTACAATTCTTAAAGAAATAGTTTACTCCTACGGCGGGCATATTCAGAAAGCCATTTGTATCTGTTCCATTCCGGTTGAAGAAATCATAGCGCAGTGCTACCTGCAGGCGCGGGGCAACGAAGTAACCACCTTGTACGTATCCTCCTAAGTAATTGTAGGAGTCAGAAATCTTTTGTCGGTCGGTGAATCCTATGTTCATATAATACATTTCAGCACCCAGATAGAGTTTGTTTTTCAACATTGCAAATTCAAGTCCGGCACGGAAGTCATTGGTACTTTCATTTTCGCTTTCTACATTCATCGAAGCGGATACTCCGAACATGATTTTATCTTCATGCAGACGGTTCGGATTTCCCTGAGTGGCGGGCATCACGCCTTTGGGCATATAAGTAAATCGCCCGGCATAGAGCAGGGAAGGGATGTGCCAGTCATCACTCAGCGTCTTTGTAGCCGTATTGACCGAAGCGCCTGTGCCGTTGAACAAACCGATTTCATAGCCAAACTTGTCGGCAACCAAACCGTGAATCTCTACTCCCAGATCGAAGCCGGTACCGATATTGGGCGTCACCGCATTCAGTGAATGGGGGAGAATAACAGGGGCAGTAAGCGATACAGGCAGTGATGGCAAGAGTGTTTCACCCAATGTCGTCAGATAGGCGTGTGAGAATGGGGTTTTGAACTTGCCGACACGGATTGCAAATTGCTGTTTCAGCTGTACGTCGAACCATGCTTGCTGTAACAAGGCTCCGCCACTGGCTGCGGCATTCATGGAAAGATTGAACGATACTTTTCCAAAAGCTTTCCCCGTGAAACCGAGTACGGCGTAAGGGATAGAAAAACCGGAGTTGGCTACATTATCCTGATTGTAGGCTTTGTCCAGTCCTTCCTCGTCATACCAGTTGAAATTGCCACTGGTCTGTACAAGCAAATAGGGTTTGAATACAAAGTCTCCTTTTTTGGTCTCAATGGTGAATCCTTCTCTTCCTGCCAATGAAACTACGCCGTTTTCCGTATCTTCTTCATGTTGTGCCATAGCGACGAAAGGCAAAGCCGACAGCATGGCAATGAATATATATTTTTTCATAATAACTGATATATACTGCTTTTTTATTAAAGTGAATTTATAAATGCAATCAATGCGTCGCGGTCTTCTTTACTCATCTTTTTGAATAAGTTTTTTGATGCTTCGCCTTCGCCGCCATGCCACATGATGGCTTCAGTCAGGTTGCGGGCACGACCGTCGTGCAAGAAGTAAGTGTGTCCGTTCACCTTCTCTTGCAGACCAATTCCCCAAAGAGGGGTGGTACGCCATTCGTTTCCACGTGCCAGACCGCTGACATAATTGTCGTTCAAACCGACTCCCATGATTTCGGATCCCATATCGTGCAACAGGAAATCTGAATAAGGGTGGATGGTTTGTCTGCCCAGCCACGGAAGCTGGGTGTTGTTCAGCAGAACGGTGCCACGGGGTTTGGTGTGCAGGGTAGTTGTATGGCAGAGGTGACATTTTGCTTGGTAGAAGTTTTGTTCTCCTTTGACCACCTGCGGATCATTAACATTGCGACGGGCCGGAACACTGAGGCACTGCATATAGAGGTCTACGTCTTCCATCTCCTCGGTGGTAATATCCAGCTGATCATAGGAGAGTCCCATCATGCTTCCTTGGTTGACTTGTATTTGTCCTTCGCAAATCTCTTCGGGATAACGGCTGTTGGTAACACCCATGTCACTGGAAAAACCGAGTTCTACAGTAAGGTCGGCATGCTGCGCTTTATTGCCGGACAATCCCAGAGATCTTACTCCCCGTTCGGTGATGTAGTTGCAACGTCCGCTGATTCCATATTCCGGATAGTTGCTTTTCGCTGCAAGTGCTTCTATTTCGGTAGGGTCCAATGCCATCATTTGTCCCATACCTACATGGCGCAAGGGGATGCGGACGGTACAAAACAAATCTTCCGGTTTGATTTCTTCGGCATACCATTCGGATATGGTGTAAGTCGGTTTGCAGAGTTCGTATTTCTCACCGTCCGGGAAGGAGAAACTTTCGTAGGTATATTCTACAGATAATTTTCCCTCCGGTTTTACGCCGTAGATTGCCTGGTCGTGCAGTACCCGGCCGTAGTCTTGAAAAAATGCACCATTCTTGCGGCTGATATAAACCAGCATGGAAGAGAAACCATAGCTGCCGGAACCACCTTCGCTCCATAATGTCGGTTTGGTACGACCGGCATTCCGATGACAGCTACCACAGGAGTAACCGGCATAAACAGGACCGAGTCCGCCGCCATGACCATTACCGCTTGTCCGTACATCATCGTAGAGTCTGTCTCCTTGATTGAAACGGTTTTCATAGACACCCGACACCCAGTCTGCCGGAGTGTCGTAGGCTAATGATGAGTTCAGAAAATTGGTAGCTGTACCTGCCGACAGAGCGTATCCATCCGGTATCTCTATATCCAAGATGTCAATTCCGTCATTATCGCAAGCGCTGCACGCCAATATAGAAAGGAGAGAGAATGAATATTTTAGTATGCAATTCATCTTTAATTGACTTTATTTAAAATAATATGCTCAAACATACCAAAGAAGTAAAAGGAGATTTAGTCAATCTCGCCTTTACTTCTATATGCTTTTATGGGGTAATCCCTTATTTCACTTTACGAGCCTGTCCGTCTTTGAAGAGCAGGAATTCCAGTGTGTGGAAACCGCGTACATTCTGAGCGGCTGCGATACCTTCGTTGTCTTCATCATAGTCACCGCTCCAGTTCAGCTGGTCCCAGTCTCCTGAATTCAGAAGCTGTACGATAGCGTTCTGGTCTAGTGGCCAGCTGTCCATATTCGGGTCAAGACCCAGGCTGGCAACCGGACCAAACAAGAAGGCTTCACTGACTTCCCATGGCTGGCGTGCCTGTAACCAAGCGTCACACGCTGTTTCAAAAGCTGTATTGGATGGAGAATTGGAAAGAGCTATCACTGCATCATATAACGCATCTACTTTACTTTTCAGTGATGCGTAAGTCGGCAATACGACTACTTCAACGTAAGTTTTTACCACCGGCTGAAGTATGGCATCAGAGTTAATGCTTGCTGTACTTCCGATATAAGAGTTCAACTCTTTCAGTACAGTTTCCAAATCTGAACAGGCTTCCATGGCTTCTTCTGCTTCCGAACTGTTGATGTTGTTGCGGAAAGGTTGTGGAATACCCCAGATGGCAGTCGCTGCCTTATTGATGGCTTGTTTTACATTGTTGTTCAATGTTGAATTGCTGCCTTCGATAATTTTTGAGATAGAATTATCGGCAACGGTTCCATCAAGTGTTCCGTAATAAGCATTGCGGATAGAATAGATGTTATTTCTATAGTCTTCGCGGGAGTGCCAGCTATACCATGATTCTACGGCATAAATTGCTTCCTGAATATTTCCGGCTTTATATTTGCTCACCGGGTCGCCTATTTTCTGTGAACCTACTTCACCGGCAATATCAATACAACCTTCGATGATTTGCTGTACACAGGTCTTGGCAGTTGTGAATTCACCGTTATGGTTGATAAAAGCGTCTCCATATCCGCCTGTTGTCCAGGCTGCCTGAAGGTTTGTTGCATCTGTTTGCAGAAGGCGGCCTACATTTTTCATATAGTTGTGCCAGCTTGTTGCATTCTCTGAGTTGTAGTCGATATCAGCAGCAGATACTTCATTATCATCATCATTACTACAGGAAGTAGCTGTAAATGCCAGTCCTAACATAAGGGCTGCAACATAGAAAAAACTTTTTTTCATCGTATAAAAATTAATTAATAGATTGTTTCTTATTTCTTGATAAACCATCCGACATAAGCAATGCCGATAGAGAATTCGTTTTCGCTGTTGTATTTTCCGGTTCCGAATACTTTGCTTGTTCCGATCTGCCGTGTCGAGTAGTCAGCTTTTACTACCAGATTAGGGAGAGCATACCAGTTCAATCCGGCTGTCCACATACTGACCTGACAACGCTTTTCCATTGTCTGTCCTTTTTCTCCTTTTTCCTGCGGATTGTAGTATTCGTATCGGGCAAACGGATAGATCACAGGAACTTTATTGTTTTTGAAAAGAGAACTGATGTTGAAACCTGCTTCGGCTGCATAGCTTACAGCATTTTTTGCAACAGGAATTAGCCGGCTGTAAGGAGATTTATTCGATTGTCCGATATTCACTTTACTGACTCCGGTAGAATTGCCCAGATTTCCATAAACGATATTACCACGTGCAATTACATATTTATTGCGGTATTGTGCATCTGCCGTGAATATTCTCAACGGGACTTTACTTGAATAACTATCAAGTTTGTCTGAATTGGAGCCCGCATCGGCACAATAGTAGAATGACGCACCTACACGCAAACCGGGAACGCCTTTGTAATCCAGGCGTGCTACATAAGCCGGAGACGAGAAGTTGTCTTCTTCAAATATACCTTGTTTGCCACCGGCTACCCATGTGTTGCGGTCAAAACCATTCGGATTCAAACCTGCCACAATCATGGCCTGATAATCGAAACTGGCATACCCTTTTCCGAAGGAACCGAAGAATTCCAGACCGTTCTCATGCCAAGTGGAAGGAAGGATTGTTGTTTCACCTTCCGGACGGGATGTTCCGAAGAAGTTGACCGGCTCATGATGTGAATTGGTTAATCCCACAGGGACAATGATATGTCCGGCACGTACATTGAAAGACCGATGGATCAGGCGTGTGATGTGGAACTGTTCAATAGCGACTTCGCCACCTTTTTCCACCTCTGTTTCATATTCACCGTTTTCGGAGTTCTCCAGCTCAAAAGCTGTGCCTGTACCGCCGGATTCAAACTCTATTTCTGCTCCGAGTATCCATTTCGATGTAAATTTATAATCGAAAGCAAGTACGAAACGGGGGATGGATATGGTATTCCTTTTTTTGTTAGGGTTACCGTCATTTCCTCCATAGAAGCGGTTTATACCATAGTCCTTGAAGTTAGCGACCATCTCTCCGTATCCGCCAAAACGGAACTTTGAATACTCCTCTGTAGAAGGCTTGTCGTTTTTAGAATTATCTTTCGTTTCCTGAGCCGAAAGTGTGTAGAAAGAGGACAGGAAGCAAAGAACAACGATTGCAGTTAATTTTCTCATCTTTTTAATAATTTTATCGACTGCAAAGTTATATGAGGTTAAAAAGGCTGGCAATACCTAAAAGTAGGCATAGTTATTTCTTAAATTCAGTATATGTAGGTAATTTTTAGCTAAGAATGGGAAGTAAGGAAATTTAAAAGGGTAAATGAGTAAAAGGTGCATATCAGCATTTTTGCTTTTTTGCTGATATACACCTTCTTTTGTTTTTAGATTTTTCTGACTTGCTTTATTTGACAGTAATATTCTCTTTCCAGGTTATACCACTTATATCTGTCAGAATTAGTTCGTAGTCACCTTTGGGCAAGTCCACAAAAACATCACTTCTGATTGTAAGGGTTGCTTTACTTCCCAAAGGAATGATGAGGCTGTGCTTTCCCGGAGCTACTTTGGCTACATAGTCATTTTTTATTCGGGTAAGTGGGAAGCGGGCTAGCTCTTCTCCATTCTTTTGAAGTATTGTTTTTCCATTCTCGTCTTTTAGTGTTATGCCGATCAGGAAGGAACCGTACACGTCGGCTCCTTCTATCCGGTATACTTTGAACGTGAGGATATCCTCTTGAATCTTTGCGTTGGATATTTCCAGTTCCGGTTTGACCGATTTGTTGTGCAAAGGTCCCCAAACACCGTTATGGAAGACTTGGTTAGTATATAAGGTCAGTATGAAAAGCAGTACTGCACCGCTTATTGCGACTTTACTGAATTGCTTGATAGATAGTGGAAGTTCACCGGAAGTAAGCCATACAAGCCATTTGTTCTTGGAAAGTTTAGGCAATAACAGATAATCCAAAGAATATTTTCCGCCGCCGGACAGGAAAATAGTGAATCCGGCTGACACTCCCAAGATGCCGATTTGCCATTCGTCGAGGCAGGTAGTACCCAGCCAGCCGGAGCCTAAAAGAATGCCGAATGCCAGACTGAATACGCCGATACTCATTAATCGTGTGAAGAAACCGAGCATATAGAGTAACCCGACGATGCCTTCTACTAATGTGAAAATTACCATTGCCCACCAAAGTAAATCCGGTGTGCTGACCAAGTATTCAATAATCGGTTTGATACCAATGGAATTGGGAAGGAAATGATTGAACTTTTCTCCAATGTATCCGGTTCCATCCGGAATGAGTTTGTTTTCAAGGACGAGTCTGCGCCAAAAAGCTGAGAAATAAGTCCAGCCGACGATCAGTCGTAAGGAGAGAGTGAAAATGCCCGCAAGTACGTAGGCTTTGGATGGTTCTTGTTGTTGTGTCAGCATACTGTTTGTTGTTAGTTTGTTATTGAGAGAATCGTTTCTTATTAGAACAAGTTTCCAGTGGAAAATGTTTTTGTGAAAACCTGTTTTTTTTGAAACGATTCTACTCAAGATAAACTACATACAAAACAAAGCTAACAATGCAAAAGTTATTCTTTAAACGGCTATCTTTATACCTTCTTTTTTATTACAATACCGTTTGCATTGTTGGCAAAGGTCGTATCCCAGCATGGCTCCCAAGATGAAGTCCTCTTCGGCAGACAGTTGATTCAAGGGGCGAATGATGATATGCCGCATGGCTTCCATACATTCGGGTTTGCCGAAAAACAGATTAATCTTGTTAGTACCTACTTCTTGTATCATATAACTGATCTTCTGATTCTTCAGCCGGCGGATGGCAAACTCTTCGTGCTCTCTGCTCATCGTATAGAGTACCATGTTGCGTACGCCTTTCTTGAACTCATAAATGTGGTTGAGGAAAATCCGGATTTCTCCGGGAATGATTCTTTCGGTAGCCATGATGTAAACTGTTATTTTATATGGAGATAAAGATTAGCTGATTTCTTGTTTTACTTGTTCAACCCATGCGCTGATACGTTCATCTGTCTGACCGTCTTCATTGACTTCGTCGAGTGGAAGACCTACGAACTTGCCATTAACGACAGCGATAGAAGAATCGAATGTATAACCGGCTGTGTCCACCGCTCCACAGAATTTGCAGCGCGTATCTTTCAGTTCTTCATAAAGAATACCGATAGCATCACAGAACGTATCGCTGTAAGAATCGGAATCACCACAACCGAACAAGGCTACATATTTGTGAGACAGATCGCATTTCTTTAAAATTTTAATTCCGTCGTACCAGTCATCCTGTAATTCACCGGCTCCCCATGTGGAACTGCCTAGTACCAGTACATCATATTCACCGACCAAAGCTTCAGTGAGTTTGGATACATCATAAATATGTGCGGAAGGAACATCTAGTTTCTCTGCAATCCGACGGGCAAGGTCTTCTGTTGTTCCGGTAGTGGAACCGTAAAATACTCCAATTTTATTCATCTTTGATTCTATTTTAATGTGATGGTGCAAAGATAAAGGGTCTCGGAGAAATAGGAAATCCCCATTTATAGTGGAATAATTGCTTTATTCTCATTATAAATGGGGATGTTCTCTCGCTTTTTTTCTACAAGAAATGCAACTTTTATTAAAGTTGTTTTTAAATAATGTATTATCTTTGCAGAGATCAAAACAGACACATATACTATATGAATATGAGAAGCTTAAAGTATTTTTCTTTTGGAGTTATCGGCATGGTTCTTGCTTCATGTGTAGAAGAGAAAAATTTGTATAATCCGGATGAAGGAACGCCTGAGGATACTCAACTCGGTTTATCTACGGATTTCTTGTTGAAAACGCAAAGGAGTGTATTTATTACTGCTGTCGATGGTGATGGAAAATCACAGGCCGGTGTGAAATTCGGTGTGTTTATGAGTCAGCCTTACACGGGCGAAGGAGTTATTTCTATTGATCCGGTCTTTGTCGGATATACGGATGCTTCAGGTAAGTTGAAAGCTGAAGTGGTGATAGGAAATAATGTTTCCAAAATTTATGTGGCTCCTCTCACTGCTGGTTATGGTCAGGTGAAGGAAGCGGATGTTCAGGATTTTGTTTCATTGGAGTTTCAAGGAGTCAGTTTTCCTCATATGGCTGTCTCGCGTGCTTTTTCGATTGAGATTCCTTCATTTTCCGGACCGATCAGTGGTCTGTATCAATTGTATATCCCTTATAAGAATGTTGAAATAAGTAGGGATGGTATTCCGCTGCAGGGTGGGTGTTCTTTGGTCTCTAAAGAGTAACTATCTCCTGCTTTGATTAATCAGATTGATAGTTGGTACCCAGAGAGGCAGAATGTTCAGAAAGCAGATTTGGATAAAAACTCGGATTTACGGGTCGTTGATGAAAATGGAGCCAGAGTTTGGGTGACTTATGTCGGTGATGGTGGTTTCTATGTCGCTAATCAGACTGTTTATAATTCATTGATGTATTATAATTATAAAGAGGAAGAACTGAATAGTCCAAATGACATTGATCATCTTCGGATGACTATGTTGTTGCCTAATACTAACCAGCTGCAGTGTCCGTCGGGTTTGAAAGTTCAGTTACTTTATTGGAATGGAAAGGAGTATACTGAGATTTTCCCAAAAGGGACACGGATAGGTTTTGTTGTAGCACGTGCCGGTTATAAGAAGGATGGTACGGATGTAACAACGAAGAATGCGTATTCTTTTAAAAATAAAACGAATCCTGTTGTTAATGGTGACGTCTCTGGAATGTATTACTCTACTCCGGTATTGAATAAATGGGGAAAATCTCAGGCTGTAACTCGTCAGTTAGATGGTTATAATTGTTGTGTGACCGGATTTGATATCCGTCCTTTTGGCGATAATCAATCAGATTATGATTTTAATGATGTAATGTTGAAAGTGACTGCTACTCCTGAAAAAGCAATTGAACCGGGAGAGGATATTCCGGTTGAAGAAGAAGTAGTTGTAACTGAATCTATTCATGGTACATTGGCTTTCGAAGACCAGTGGCCTAATGCCGGTGATTATGACCTGAATGACTTTGTAGTAAATTATGCATACGGTTTGGGAAAGAATACGGAAAACAAGATTACAAGCATTAAATTGCGTTTTAAACCAATAGCCAAAGGGGCTGCCGCTTATACAAAGATCGGTTTTGGCATTGAACTTCCATTGGCAGAAAGTTATATTGATGCTGCAAAGGTGATGGGAGCGACTTTCGAAAGTGGTAATTCAAAGGCGACTTTTGTGATTTGGGAAGATGTAAGCAGACTCTTTCCTAATATAAATGGTTTTGTAAATACAGAAAAGGGGACGAGTTTTGTTTCAGCAGCGGAAGTTGAAATCACTATTCCGCTGACTATTCCGGTTGACAATGTTTCAATGATGAAATTCAATCCATTTATATTTGTGAATAACCGTTCTCATGAAATTCATTTAACAGACTTTGCTCCGACTTCGAAGATGGATACAAACTTGCTTCAAACTGCGGATGACTGTTCTGATGCATCACGAAATATTTATTATCGGATGGAAGATATGTCTTGTTGGGCATTAGATTTTCCTCGTACTTCAGCAAGCGACCCGGCATGGAGATATCCGAAAGAAAAATCGTCAGTAGTGAAGGCTTATAAGAATTATAGCAAGTGGGTAATAAATAAGACGGACTTGTCTTGGTTTGATTTCACTATTTCAGAGAATGTAGATGAGGATGAATTATACTAAAATATTTTTGTTGGTTGTGGAGTTGATGCTTTAAAAGATACCCTTATTTTTCTGAGCAGGTCTTAAAACATAAGAATCCCCTTTATAATGGAGAAACGGATTAGTTTCTATTATAAAGGGGATTGATATGTTTTAATGATGGAACAAGCGAATGCCTGTGAATGCCATTGCCATATTGTACTTGTCGCATGTACCGATAACATGATCATCTCGTACTGAACCTCCCGGTTGTGCGATATAGCTTACACCGCTTTTGTGTGCACGTTCGATATTGTCTCCGAAGGGGAAGAATGCGTCAGAGCCCAAAGCTACGCCAGTCATTGTATCCAGCCATGCACGTTTCTCTTCGCGGGTCAGTACTTCCGGCTTTTCTGTAAAAAACTGTTGCCAAACGCCGTCTGCCAATACGTCATCATGATCTTCTGAAATATAAACGTCGATAGTATTATCACGATCTGCACGGCGGATTTTTTCAATCCAGGGCAGATTCATTACTTTCGGATGTTGGCGGAGATACCAGATATCTGCTTTATTTCCTGCAAGGCGCGTGCAGTGAATACGTGACTGCTGTCCTGCACCGATACCAATCGCCTGTCCGTCCTTTGTATAACATACGGAATTGGATTGTGTATATTTTAAGGTGATTAAAGAAATGATTAGGTCACGTTTGGCTTCAGCCGGAATTTCCTTGTTTTGTGTAGGTAACTCTTTCAAAAGACTTTCGTCTATTTTCAGTTCGTTTCTGCCTTGCTCAAAAGTCACTCCGAAAACATCTTTGTGTTCGATAGGAGCCGGGCGGTAAGCCGGATCTATCTTGATCACATTGTAAGTTCCTTTTCTTTTATTTTTCAGGATTTCCAAAGCTTCGGGAGTGTAATCCGGTGCAATCACACCATCGGATACTTCACGGTTGATAATGCGTGCAGTCTCTTCATCACAAGTATCGGACAATGCGATGAAGTCTCCGTAAGAAGACATACGGTCGGCACCGCGTGCGCGTGCATAGGCTGTTGCCAGTGGAGACAGTTTTACATCATCCACAAAATAGATTTTCTTCAGTGTGTCACTCATTTCTACAGCAACAGCAGCACCTGCCGGGCTGACGTGTTTGAATGATGCGGCAGCCGGAAGTCCGGTAGCTTCTTTCAGTTCTTTTACTAACTGCCAACTGTTGAATGCATCCAGCAGATTGATGTAACCGGGATGTCCGTTCAATACCTCAATGGGTAGTTCGCCTTCTTTCATGAAGATACGGGCAGGCTTTTGATTTGGGTTGCAGCCGTATTTCAGTTCGAGTTCGTTTGCCATATTATTTAATTATGAATTACTGATTACAAATTGATAGCGACAAAATTACTAAAAAAAGAATAGCCAGCCTAGCCTCCTGTTATAAATTAGTAACAAGTAATTAGTATTGGGGAAACTGTGGGTAGCGAAAATACCTATTTGTGGTGATTGCATATCCTCGAAATATTCCGTTTCTTTGCAGTCTCTAATATAAATAGGTGTAAATGGATAATTTGCAAAAATACAAACCAACTGATAAGATGATTGATCTCATCAGTGATAACTATTCCTTGTTACAAGTGATGAGCCGTTTCGGCCTTTCGTTGGGATTTGGTGACAAAACAGTGAAAGAAGTTTGCGAGCTTAATGGAGTAGATTGCAGGACTTTTCTGATTGTAGTCAACTTTATGTCTGAAGGCTTTTCGCGGATGGATGGAAGCAGTGAGGATATTTCTATACCTGCACTAATCGATTATCTGCGGCAAGCCCATATTTACTTTCTGGACTTTTCTCTTCCTGCCATTCGCCGTAAACTGATTGAAGCGATTGACTGTTCGCAGGATGATGTAGCTTTTCTGATTCTTAAGTTCTTTGATGAATATACACGAGAGGTACGTAAACACATGGATTATGAGGAGAAAACGGTATTCAAATATGTGGATGCGCTGATAAATGGCAATGCTCCCCGGAATTATCAGATTAGCACATTCTCCAAGCATCATGACCAGGTGGGAGAGAAGCTGACAGAACTGAAAAATATCATCATTAAATATTGTCCTGCCAAAGCCAATGAGAATCTGTTGAATGCGGCTCTTTTCGATATATACGCCTGTGAGGCTGGTTTGGAATCTCACTGCAAGGTTGAAGACTATATTTTTGTTCCTGCCATTCTGAAGTTGGAAAGGAGGATTAGGGAAAATGAAAAATAACGAAGCCATTCGAATTGCGATCGCCGAAACCTCAGTGATTATCCGGGGTGGGCTGACCGCTGCATTGAAGCGTCTTCCTAATGTGAAGGTGCAACCTATAGAATTACTTTCAGTAGAGGCTCTGAGTGATTGCCTGCGTACGCAATATCCGGAAATGCTGATTGTAAATCCTACTTTTGGTGACTACTTTGATGTAAATAAGTTCCGGGAAGAAACTGCCGGTAAGAAAATACGTTTGATTGCTTTGGTTAGCTCTTTTGTAGATGCCTCTTTGCTGACTAAATATGATGAGTCGATTTCTATCTTTGATGATCTGGATATTCTTTCTAAAAAGATTCATGGTCTGCTAAATCTGGCTTCGGAAGAGGAGGAGCTTGACAATCAGGAAACGCTTAGCCAACGGGAGAAAGAGATAGTGATCTGTGTGGTGAAAGGTATGACGAATAAAGAGATTGCAGAGAATCTTTTCTTGTCTATTCACACTGTCATTACTCACCGGAGAAATATCAGCAAAAAGCTACAGATACACAGTGCGGCTGGCCTGACTATTTATGCTATTGTAAATAAGCTTGTTACGCTAAATGATGTGAAAGATTTATAACCTTAAAAGAATGTTATAAAATCTGAAGCCGTTTGCGAACACGGAATCTTTTCGTACCTTTGCAGTGCAATTGGGAAATTGCTATTAGTTTAAAAGGTAAAAGAAAAGATTATTAAGGTATTAGATTTAAATAATTAAGGTATTAAATTTTTTAGTGTTCAATAGGACATTTTTTGGTAAAAGGTAAAAAGGATAACAATAGGTAAGAAGTTTAAAAGGTAAAAAGAAGATTAGTTTTCAGGAATTGAGGTAATAAAAGAAAAGCCTTTCTGGCTTTTCTGATGCTGTGGCGAGTGGTTCCCTTCTAGGAATTGACTCGTTTTTTGTTTATAGACGCAGGGGAGCCGAAAGGTATATAAATACCGGGATTGCTAATGCCAGGAGTGTATAAAATAAAATCCCGACGAAATCGCTTCGGCGGGACCCTATTTCATTTTTACTTAAATGTGGCTACGTAATAAAATTATGACTAATTAATTCAATTCTGATACTGCAAAGATAGTGCGTTTCTGTATCTGTCACAATCCCCTTTATAAGGTATATTGCGTAGCTGCTCTCACTATTAATAATTAGTGGTGGATATCATTTTACTTTTTTCCACTCTTTCGTTGCGAAATCATATGATTTGATCACTTTGGCAGGGCAACCGGCACAAATAGAGTATGCTGGGATGGAACGGCTGACAACGCTTCCGGCAGCCACTACACAATGTTTCCCTAAAGTAACTCCTGGCAGTATGACTGAGTTTGCACCTACCCATACATCATCCTCAATAGTGACAGGCTGTGTACTTACTCCCTGTTCGTCGATTGATTTCTCCGCATCTTGATAATTATGATTAAGTCCTGTGACTGTTACATGCTGTGCAAGATTCACATGATTTCCTATAAGAACCGGACCGATAATGGTATTTCCTAATCCGATGCGGGTATAATCTCCAATGATTAAATCTCCTACCGCATTATTAAGGCAGGAAAAGTCTTCTACTACCGAATAGCGCCCTAGCGAGAACTGATTAAAAGGAGGAAGGTCTTTGCGGACACTGCGATAAATCACGGAACCTTTTCCACATTTCAGATATACAAAATAGAAAAGGCGTATCCACCAGTTGGGGCGTGTCTTTACAGGATGCATAATAAAACGATGTACGACTTGTTTCAAAGCCGGATTTTGTTTGATTCGCAGTTTCAGTGTCCTTTTTTCCATATTGAATGTTTTTGTTTCTTTTTATCTTCTACTAAATAATCCGGTATTGCCAGACTGTATGTGATTGCCAATCCTAAAAGCAATATCCACCACTTGAGTGACGAGGTCCAGTGGTATCCTGTTATCAATAAAGTCCAAATACTGATGAAGGTGCATAATTTCATCGGAGAAGGTATCAGCTGCTGGGCTATACGGTTGCAGAAATTCCAGTTGCCTTCTAATAAAGACGGCAATAGATAAGAGAGGGTCTTCCGTATGCGCCTGCGATAGGGATAAACAGGGGCGGAGTCACAGTGTACAATCACATCCGGCAGATATTCAATATATATATTCTGTTTGAATAACTTTCGTTCGAGATTTGTTTTGGCAGTTCTTTGATTCTTCTGTAGCCATTCTAAGTCGAAAGCCATATTGGTTCCGAAAAGACTTGAAGAAAAGCCGATCTGAGTATTCCCCGATCTGAAAAGACTGTTATTGATTTCTTCGGATAGAGCATGGAAATGTTTCCGTACTCCCTTATGATTATTAATGATCGTGTGTAACTGCATTGCCTGTATTCCGGCATCGTAGGCATTATAAATCTTTTCCAGAAAATGGGGTGATAAAGCACTGGCTTTATCAGAAAGAAGGATGACTAATTCGTATCGTTCTTTATCTAATGAATTAATTGCTTCCAGCAAATCTTTATATGTGATGAATTCATATGCTTCCTGTTGATACATGAAAGGAAGGAGGCTTCCGTCCTGAACTAATATGGCACACTGATATTGTTTTCTGGCTTTGGGATAATTGGAATGTTTGAAATGTGAGGCAACAGCCAATATGAAAAGGTATAGGAGCAAAAGCCCTATACACAAAAAGAAGAAATCGTCTGCTATGTAGATAAAGTAGTCCATCCTGTAGTGAAGGAGTTATACGTTCTCTTTTTGAACGAATGCAGTAACTGTTTTCAGAATGATTTTTATGTCCAGTCCGAAAGAGAAGTTTTTTGCATATTGGATATCCAGTTGCTTGCGTTCTTCTGCGGAGAGTTTACCCGCTTCACCTCTTTTTTCAACCTGCCACAGCCCGGTAAGACCGGCTGGTCCCATAAAACGATCAATGTGTTCATCACTAGTCAGTAACTCTGCCTCATAGAGTGGGAGGGGACGATTGCCCACTATAGACATATCTCCTTTGAGGATATTGATAAGCTGTGGTAATTCATCAATGCTGTATTTACGGATAAAACGTCCTATCTTTGTGATTCTGGGGTCATTTTCCAGTTTTACGAAAGCATTACTTTTCTCTTTTGATTTCTTGTGGATATAGTCTTCTTCAGAAATTACAAAATCGTCGGATATCAGGAGAATTTCTTCTTCGTCTGCTTCTTCAGAGACACAGGATTCTTCTCCCCATATATCTTCTTCCTCTTCTTCTTCCTGTTGGTATTGGTTGAGAGCATTGAAATCCTTCAGATGTTTATCAGCGTCGGTATACATCGAACGGAATTTGAGAAAATCAAATATCTGATAATTGCTTCCTACACGTTTGGATTTATAGATAATCGGTCCTTTGCTCTCCAAGCGAATGGCTATAGCAGTAGCTATTAAAAGAGGAGAAAGGAAAAGTAGTGCTATTCCGGAAAAGAATATATCGAAGATTCTTTTCCATGAAGGCAGGCGAAAGGCTTTTAAATTCTGTGTTTGGAGTTGCAGTGCTGCTATTTTTTGTTCTTTTCTACGTGTGAGAAAAGTTGACAGATCTTTCAGTACTTCACTGTTGGTTTCGTACTTAATCGTGTTATTAACTCCTGCCTTCAAGTATTCTGTAGCTTCTTCCTTAGTAATGGAATCTATAACCAGTACCATATAAAGCCCTGGATACATTTTTCGTATAGAGCGAATATCAGCGATATCTTTTGATAATTCTACCTGCTCAATAAATAAAGCTGCGTCGTATTTTTCTCGTATCTTGTCTAGCACTTTAGTTGCCTTATAGCAGTTTGGTGCTGCATAGAATACTCCGGTACTTAATTTCGAAAACAGTTCTATTGTTTTGTTGTGTCTGCCTATGTAAACAAAATATTGCATTTAAAGGCTGTATTAGTCGATAATCTTTTTGATTCGGATTTTTAGTTCCAAAGGATTGAATGGCTTCAGAATATAGTCTTCTGCCCCTTCTTCCAGTAATTTGATTCTTTCCGTAGTACTTTCTTCGCTGGACAGCATAACGATAGGAATTGACTTGAATAACTCATTGGCTTTCATATATCTGAGGAATTCATCTCCTCTCATTAACGGCATACGAATATCGGAAATAATGAGATCGGGTACATTACCTTCATTAAGCCAATCTATTGCTTTAATAGGATTCTCCAAATACATAACGTCGTAATCCTTGCCTAAATATATACTTGCAACTTTTCCAATAGTCGCTTTATCGTCAACTAATAGTATCTTTTTTTTCATACAAATAGAACCTTTCTATCGCTTGCTTTGCTACTTGATTTATATAGATTAAATTGAATCTCTTGCCTTTGTTTCACTTCGTGCAAATATATATATAATTTTAGAATAAACTTCCAATTAGCAGAAGTAAAATTCATGAAGATTATTATTTTTATTTATTAATAGAATATATCTGATACGTTTAGTGAGGAAAAAAAACACGGATTTCATTATTTTTATGAAACCCGTGTTGATAAGGGAGATTAGTTTTTATTTGTTTGGAATACCTTGTTTACATCAAAATCATTCCACCATTTTTCATTTTCTGTACCACCGCTCGTTACCCAGTCACTGAATTGTGAATAAGCAGTTTTGATATTTACATACTCCAAAGGCCATTTGAAATTGGAAGGAACCATGATGCCCCATGCCAGATTCTCTTTACTGATATAATATTTTTTGCTAGCATGATGGCTGTTATCGTTGTTTCCGCCAAACAGATCGGTATTTGCGAGTTTGGTTGGTTGGTAGCCTGCAACATGTATTTCCTTACGTGGGTTTCTGTTGCCGTCTACGATGATAAAGACATTCAATTTGTTGACATTAAAGGCATCTGCTGATATTGTCGGATTATTGAATGTAATGGAGAAACTGATATTTTTAGGTTTGGTATTGCCTGCATAGTCTGAAACAGTATTAATCTGCTCATACCGATCTCTTCCCAATACTTTATGAGCATCATCAAACAGAGGAATCACAGTATAATCCTGACCATTTTCGATATTGTTATTATTTAGATTGAAATTCTTGGCAAGAGTATTGTCACTGAATTCAACTGGCTGTGTAATGGCATTGGCGGGTACATTGTCCAGCATAATAGCTGCTCCGATGCTTTTTGTTGCTCCGGCTGCGGATAAGTCAATACTCAACTCGAATTTTGTTACTTTATTCTCTTTATTAGTATATATTTTCCTTTTCTGAATGGTCAGAACAATGTCATTCATATCATAATCTCCATATAGTGGCCATTGGTCTTCAAAGAGGTAGGTATAATCCTTGTTGTCTTCCACTTCAATAGGGAATTCAGGATCTTCCGGGTCAGGGGTAGGGTCAGGTATTTCTGAAATTTCACTACATGAAGTAATGATTGTTTTGGAACCATTAGGGATATATAATTCTACTGAATTTTCCATAATGTAATTAGGGTTATTGGCAGGTACCCCTTTGGCGAATTCCCCTTCCGGGCATTCAATATCTAAATTACCATTGAACTTAGTTGTCCAACCAGTAGATATGCTTTTTGTAGATTTTAATAATGAACGGGTTCCGGCAGCTTTAAAAGTGACATTAGGAATATCCATTATCTCTGCTTTTATCATAGAACCATTATTCAGTTCAAAAGTGATTCCGCTATTACTGCATTTAAAAGATGGAATAGCTATAAAAGTACCATTTTCTATGCCACCAGCCAATATACCTTTATTCATTATGATAGTTCCGTTTGTTCCTCCGAATTCGAAAGAGTTTTTGGCATAAAGACTGCAATTATTAGTAAAAGTAGGGTTACCGCCATTATCATTACTTATTTTTTGAGCATTAACAGTTCCATCATTTACACCAATTCCACCTATAATGAAAGTTGGAGTATTAATTGTTGCTTCAGTTCCATTATAAAAATAGCATGTTGCATCTTGAGAGTTAAACTTTAATGCACCTTCTTGAATAGTCAATTCTCCAAAGTTATAAATAGCTCCTTTGGTAAATATGGACTGTTCCCAAGAAGCAACAGATTTTCCTGTAACATTAATTGTGGCTTTAGGAGCATTGTATAAAATAGACGTCGTATTCAAGTCCTTCATACTATTGACATTAATTGTTCCAAAATTTTTCAGTAATACTCCTATGGCAGCAAGATTGATGTTATTGCCAATAAGACTTCCGCCTGATTGAATCGTTAATATTGAGTTGTCAGCAATAAGAAAACTCGTGAATGAATCTGTGTTGATTTTTCCACCCTTCAAAATAATAATATCTGCACTTTGTATTTGGTTTTGCGAGGGTGTCCATTCACCTTCTACAAATATGGTAAATCTTCCGCCATTCAAATATCCACTGGTATGGTTGATTTCACCATTAAATTTGTCTTTTATGATATAGCTTTTGCCTGTTTCCAAATGATGATTTGGTTGATTCCAATTAGTATTACCTCTAAGCTCAATGGCTCCTGTGGTATCATAAGTTTCTTCGGGATATTTTTCTGGAATATTATAGCTTCCGGTGGTCGCTTTTGCCACTCTTGTAGTCCTTGAACCTACAATTTCTTTATTTTTAGATACATCCCATGTACTAATAGACACTCTGCTTCTAGAGTCTGTCTTACGAATATATAGGTAATTAGTTCCTTCTGTATAATTTATTTCTTGTGAAAAAGCTTGACCTTTTTTGGCAACTCCTTTGGCAAGTATATGGTAATCAGACGTTGAAAATGGATTTGCGTCCAATATTTCTATTTGGTTGTATAGTTCATCATCAATTTCTATGCTTAGAATACTAGTTGTAGTCATATTCCAGTCAAATCCATCCGGTGCAGCAAAACCGTCCCCCATTGGATTGGCTGTCTGATAAGACGGATCATATAGATCCTTCTCGGAATCTACGCAACTGGATAACATGCTTACTATTGCTATCGCAATTATAGATGTAAGCAGAATTGTTTTTTTCATCATAATGTCTATTGTTTGATTGTTTTTTTGTTTGTTGCAAAGATAGTTGTATATTTTGGATTAAAGATGTATTTATTGATATTTCTTGTGTAAAAAGCAACGATATTTCCGTTTTGGTTCGCTTTATATGAAAAACGAAAGAGTAATCTCCTGATTTTTTCTTTTGCAGAAATATTATAGGATGAAAATCAGGAGATTACTATAGAGATTTTCTTTTTTAGGGTTTGGTTATTTCCCCTATTAAACAAGAGTTCATTTTGTATCGGATGTCTTTATTAGATAGTCCGTGTCCCAGCAAAAACATCAGTTTAGTTACAGCACATTCGGGAGTACTGTCATATCCACTGATAACACCTGCTTCGAGCAGATGCATTCCGGTCTCGTAACGTCCCATTTCTACTGCTCCGGAAGCACATTGTGTGATGTTAACAATGATAATTCCACGATCAGTAGCCTCTTTTAATTCCCGGATGAACCATTCTTTTTGCGGTGCATTTCCTGATCCGAATGTTTTCATCACGACAGCTTTCAATCCGGGGACATGGAGTAGTGAATGGATGATCTCCTCCTGGATGCCGGGAAAAAGAGTTAATATTACCACATTTGTATCAAACAGATAGTGTGGCTTTAGTGGTTTGTCCGGGGTCGGTTTGCGAATAAGGTTGGGCTCGTATTTAATATGGATGCCTACGCGTGCCAATGGCGGGTAATTGAAAGACCGGAAGGCATTAAAGTTCTCAGCATTGATTTTTGTGGTACGATTACCTCGCATCAGGTGATTTTCAAAGAAAATACATACTTCGGGGACAATAGCTGTACCGTCTGGATTCTTGGCAGCAGCAATCTCGATTGCAGTGATCAGATTTTCTTTTCCGTCCGTACGCAGCGTTCCGATTGGCAATTGAGAACCGGTCAGAATAACAGGCTTACTCAGATTTTCGAGCATAAAACTTAGGGCGGAAGCAGTATAGGCCATTGTATCCGTTCCATGCAGAATAACAAAACCATCAAAATGGTCGTAATTATAGTTGATGATCTTTACAAGTTTTGCCCAGTAAGCAGGCTCCATATCCGAGGAGTCGAGAGGAGGTTCGAATTGATAGGAGGAAATGCGATAGTTGAATCTTTTCAGCTCAGGAACGTGCTTGAGCAAATGGTCGAAATTAAAGTTTTCTAAGGCACCTGTCTCCGGATTTTCTATCATTCCGATAGTTCCACCCGTGTAAATCAACAAAACAGAAGGGGTCTCTACTCTCATAATTGATGAATTTCTGTTAAAACGCTGACAAAGATATAGATTAATTGCGAATTATGAATAGTAAATGATGAATTTGTTCGTAGTTTGCAGTGAAATGTTATAAATATGGATATTTATGCGGAATTATACGATGGATTAAAAGAAAAAATGAAGTGAGTCGTAAAAATAGTCAAGTAGCTAAAATTGTTCGGAAAGAATGGTTATGCAAAGCAAAACGATGCTGTCCGGCTATTTTAGCTACTATTTGTCTGACTATTTCCTATGTCTATTTAAGTGCATTTTTCAGTTTCAGAATGGCTTTTTCCGGATCTTTTTCTTCTTCAAGCAGAGTGACAAAGCGGCTACCGATGATAGCTCCGGAAGCATGTTCGCAAGCTGCTTGAAAAGTAGCTTTGTTGGAGATACCGAAACCTACCATTAGCGGGTTGCGTAGATTCATGTCTTCGATCTTTTTGAAATAGGCACGTTTCTGTTCGTTGAAGTCCTGTTGTGCGCCTGTAGTAGCTGCGGATGAAACCATATAGATGAATCCGTCTGTATGTGCATCGATCTCACGTACCCGCTCTTCACTGGTCTCCGGGGTGATGAGCATGATTACTTTGATTCCATAACGTTCGGCAATGATACGGTAGTGATCCTGATAATCTCTGAAAGGTAAGTCGGGGATGATAACGCCGTCTATTCCGCATTCCACGCATTTGCGGCAGAAGTTTTCAAATCCGAACTGCATAATAGGGTTTAAGTATCCCATAAATACCAATGGAATGCTTACTTCCTGGCGAATGTTTCGTAATTGTTCGAAAAGGAGTTTCAGTGACATGCCGTTTCGTAATGCCTGAGTGGCAGCGTTTTGGATGACAATACCGTCCGCCATTGGATCACTGAATGGGATTCCGATTTCGATCATGCTGACCCCATGTTTTTCGAGAGTACGGATGACATTGACTGTTCCATCAAGGGCAGGATCACCTGCACAAAAATAAATAGAAAGAATATCTTTCTTGTTGCTATTAAAGAGTTGATTAATTCTGTTCATGATTTTGAGAATTTAAATTTATGACTTTAGTTCATTTAGAAACATCCGGATTCGTTCCGGGTCCTTTTCCCCGGGCTTCAGTTCGAAACGGCTGTTCAGGTCGTACCCTGCCAGACGGGGATGGTTGAATGCTTTCAATGCATTGGCACTGTGTGAGTTGATACCGCCACTCAATAGGAATGGAACTTGTCCGTTGTAGGTATGCAGAATGTTCCAGTCGAATTGGTTTCCTGAGCCACCATACTGCTCACATTTCGTATCAAACAGGAAAAGATTGCAAGCTTTTTCATACTCGCTTACGTGATTCAAATCTTTTGGGCGAGCCACAGAAAAAGCTTTGATGATTTTCAGGCCGGAGGTGCGCAATGACTGACAGTATTCCGGTGATTCTTTGCCGTGGAGCTGGATATATTCCAGCCCGAAACGGTCGGCGTACATCGTGATTACATCTTTGTCTTCATTCACAAAAACTCCGACACGGCGGGCACGAACGGGCAGGTAAGCGGGAAGTTCGTAGATATAACGGGGAGATTTGGGATAGAAGATAAATCCTATCATATCCACTTTTTGTAGTGACTCCACATCCCGTATATTGGGGGCTTCACGCATACCGCATACTTTGATGATTTTTCCGTTGATCATAGGGCTGTCCGTTTTTGGAAGTTCATGTATTTATTGAATGGCTTTCAGAAAGTTCTGCAGCGTTTCTGCCGGTTGCGGAGTTTTCATAAATGTCTCTCCGATGAGGAATCCCCGGAATCCGGCAGTCCGAAGACGTTTTACCACTTCCGGATCGGAAATGCCACTCTCCGATACTAATACCGCATCTTGTGGAAGTTGTCCTGCCAGTCGGAAAGAGTTTTCTACATCTGTGAAGAAAGTACCCAGATTGCGATTATTAATCCCAATCATATCAATTTTACTATTAATATAAGGTAACTCTTCCGCACTATGGATTTCAAGTAATACTTCCAGTCCCAGTTCATGTGCCTGCTCTGCCAGTTCCTGACATTTTTCCTGTTTCAGTGCGGCGGCGATAAGAAGTACGGCATCCGCACCGACAATTTTTGCCTGATATAACTGATACTCATCAATGATAAAGTCTTTTCTTATAATGGGAACATCGACCAAAGGACGTGCTGTACGGATATCTTTCAGACTTCCTCCAAAAAATTTCTCATCAGTGAGAATAGAGAGGGCGGAAGCACCTGCCGCAAGATATGACGGAACAATCTCTTCGGGACGTGCTTCCTGTTTGATCCACCCTTTGGATGGTGACCGACGCTTAAATTCGGCTATAATACCGGAATCGGAAGAAGCCAATGCCTGTTTCATAGAACGGGCAGCCGGAACTTCATTGATACCTTCCTGCAACTGTTCGATGGAAATAGCCTGCTTTTGCAAATCGACTTCAAACCGTTTGTTAGCTATAATTTCGGATAATATATCTTTCATTAATCTTAAATTTTGAATCAAGGCAAAGGATATCGCATATTCATCCTTTACCACTTATCATTTATAACTTATTACCTATTACTTATTATTCAATTCAATGAATTTCTTCAGTGTAGCCAATGCCCGGCCACTTTCTAGTGATTCTTTAGCGAGGGCGATGCACTCTTCAATCGTTTTTTCCGGACGAACTACTTGAATAGCGAAAGCTGCATTGATAACAACCACGTTTTTCTGTGCTTCCGTAGCTGTATTGTTCATGATGTTATCAAAGATTTTAGCAGCATCTTCCGGTGTCTGTCCACCATCCAGATCAGTATCCTGATAACGTGCAAATCCGAGACCTTCCGGAGTATAAATCTTCTCATTGCCACAGGTAGCTACCTTAAACTCGTTCGTCAGAGAAATCTCATCATATCCGTCCAGGCTATGTACAACGGCAAATTTAGTCTTACTCTCCTGATAAGTATAGGTATAAAGGCGCAAAAGTGGAAGATTATACACGCCTAAAAGCTGATAAGTCGGCAATACAGGATTGACCAACGGACCGAGCATATTAAAGAATGTACGTACCGCCAATCCTTTACGGATCGGGGCAACTGCCTTCAGTGCCGGATTGAACAAAGGAGCGTGCAGATAAGCAATATTACATTGTTCCATGCTGCGCCGCATCTGATCAACATCACTTGTGAATTTAACCCCATGTTGCTCCATCACATTGCTGGCACCGCTGACTGAAGTAGCTCCATAATTGCCATGTTTTACAACCGGAATACCTGCTCCGGCTACTGTAAAGCAGGCCGCCGTAGAAATGTTGAACGTATTTTTTCCATCTCCTCCCGTACCGACAATATCGATCGGAGTAAACTCGCTCAAATCAACCGGAACCCGCATTTCCAATAATGCATCACGGAATCCGCATAATTCTTCGACAGAAATATTACGCATCAGAAAGACAGTAATCAGTGATGCTACCTGTACGTCATTATATTTCCCTTGTGCGATGTTTTGCAGGATAGTACGTGCTTCATCGCGTCCCAAATATTGGTGTTCGAAAAGTTTATATAGAATCTGTTTCATAAGTTTATTCGTTTAAGAAGTTTTTGATGATTTCTTTTCCTTGCGGAGTCAGTACGGATTCGGGATGGAACTGGATGCCATGTACATCATAGGTTTTGTGACGTAATGCCATGATTTGTCCTTCCTGACTTTCAGCAGTTATCTCCAGGCACTCGGGAAAACCTTCCCGGCTGACTACCCAGGAATGATAACGTCCGACAGGTATCTCTTTGCCCAGCCCTTCAAAAAGTACGTCTTTCTGCAGGATGCTGATCGGTGTCTGTACACCGTGATATACTTCTTTCAGGTTTTCCAGTCGTGCACCAAAAGCCTCGCCGATGGCCTGATGTCCCAGACAAACGCCTAAAATACTCTTTGTCGGTGCATATCGTTTGATAATGGGCAATAGCAAGCCTGCTTCTTCGGGTATTCCCGGCCCCGGTGAAAGTATGATCTTATTAAATCGTTCCACTTTATCAAGGTTTATCTGGTCGTTGCGGACTACTTCGACGTCTGTAGCTCCCAGTTCTTTCACTGCATGCAGCAAATTGTAGGTGAAAGAATCATAGTTATCTAAAAGTAATATTTTCATTTTATTGTTATTGTAAAATTGTTGTTCAAATACTGTTTCTGACTTATCAGGCAGATCGCTCTGAACAGTTAGTTTTTTAAATTAACAGCTAAATCGATAGCCTTTTTAAGAGCTCCTAATTTATTGTTTACCTCTTGCAGCTCGTATTCATCCTGACTGCGTGCAACGATACCGCCTCCGGCCTGGAACCATAACTCGTTATTACGGCTGACAAAAGTACGGATGGTGATTGCCTGGTTCAGTTCTCCGTTAAGTCCGATAAAGCCGATACAGCCGCCATAAGCACCGCGGTTATGAGGTTCGATTTCACTGATCAGCTGCATGGCGCGTACTTTCGGTGCTCCGCTCAACGTTCCCGCAGGGAAAGTATCGATGAAAGTTTTAATCTTATCCGCCCCTTCATTCAGCTGACCGCTCACGCGGCTGACCAGATGAATCACATGACTGTAATACTGTGGTTCCTTATAAAACAATACCCGTACATCATGGCAATTACGTGAAAGATCATTTCTTGCCAGATCAACCAGCATCACATGCTCCGCGTTCTCTTTCGGATCGGCAAGCAGTGCTTCCGCCAATTCGCGGTCTTTTACCGTATCTCCGGTACGGCGGGTTGTTCCGGCAATCGGGTCGATGTAGGCACGTCCGTCTTCAATTTTACAGTGAGTCTCCGGTGAAGAACCGAAAATGCGGTATCCCCCGAAATCGAAATAGAAAAGATAAGGAGAAGGGTTGATGCTGCGAAGAGCACGATAAACTTTGAAATCATCTCCGGCATAAGGCTGGACGAATCTTCTGGAAAGGACAATCTGAAAAACATCACCACGCATACAATGGGCAATACCTTTGCGAACGTTCGCTTTATGTTCCTCATCGGAGATCGGGCTGCTGACAGGACCTGTCACCGAGAAATTATAAGAAGCATAATTTCTGTTTTCGATAGCGGCCTCCAGTTCCGGCAAACCGCTTTCTTCACCTTCGCCCAGCATTTCTACCAATGTCAATTCATTCTTGAAATGATTGAAAACGATGATATACTTATATAATATGTATAGCAAGTCCGGAGCATCATTCTGCTCATCATGACTTTCTTTCACTGGGATATGTTCGAAGTATTTCACTGCGTTGAATGTGGTGTATCCGTAAAGTCCGCATACATTCTTGTTTTCTCCGGTCACTTGAAACTGACTGATGAATTGATTCATTGCTTTTTCTACCGTGAATGATTGGGTGAGTGGCTCTTCCTTCCGGCTGTTGTCGGGATAACTGGCAGTGACTATTCCGCTATTGACACCGATACTTGCCAGCGGACAAAGAGCGATGAATGAGAGGGAGTTTTCTCCTGCATGATAATCGGAACTCTCCATCAATGCAGATTGCGGGTACATATCACGTACTTTCAGATAGATACTGACAGGAGTGTGCATATCTCCGAGTACCTGTTTGCTATGGGCTGTATAACTGAATGTTTTCATTTTTATAATTTCTAAAATCAAACTACAAAACTAGATGTTGATAATCACTTTTCATTGAAAGACAAATAAGTTTCAATGTCCTTGTCGCCTCGTCCCGATACGGTCAGTACAACCACATCTTCCGGTTTGAACTTCAATTTTTTCAGCGCACCCAGTGCGTGGGCAGATTCCAGTGCGGGAATGATTCCTTCAAGTTTGGTCAGTTCATAAGCGGCATGGATTGCTTCGTCATCATTGACAGCTAGTACGGTAGCCCGTCTTTGAGCGGCAAGATTGGCGTGTATCGGTCCGATTCCCGGATAGTCCAGTCCGGCGGAGATGGAGTAGGGTTCTTCGATCTGTCCGTCTTCGTTCTGGATAACGTAAGTACGTGCTCCATGAATAATGCCCATTTTCCCAAGCTGTATAGTGGCGGCGGTCATTCCGGTTTCTATTCCTTTTCCTCCTGCTTCTGCCAGAATGATGCCTACCCGTTCGTCATTGATATAATGATAAATCGTTCCGGCGGCATTGCTTCCTCCACCTACGCAGGCTATCAGATAATCAGGGTGATCACGTCCTTCTTTCTCCAGAAGTTGTTTTTTGATTTCTTCGCTGATTACGGATTGCAGGCGTGCCACCATGTCGGGATAAGGATGGGGACCTACTGTTGAGCCGATGATATAATAAGTGTCGGCAGGATGACAGCACCAGTCGCGGATTGCTTCGTTGGTCGCATCTTTCAGTGTCATGTTGCCGGAAGTGACTGGGATTACGGTAGCTCCCAGCATCTTCATTTTTTCGACATTGATGTGCTGGCGCTCAACGTCCGTTTTACCCATATAGACAATACATTCCATATCCATCAAAGCACATACGGTAGCCGTTGCAACGCCGTGTTGTCCGGCTCCGGTTTCAGCGATAATACGTTTCTTTCCCATGCGGCGTGCCAGCAAAATCTGTCCGATAGTATTATTGATTTTGTGGGCACCTGTATGGTTCAGGTCTTCCCGTTTCAGATACATTTTGCAACCATACTTTTCTGAAAGTCTGCGGGCGAGATAGAGTGGGGAAGGGCGGCCTACGTAGTCACGCAGCAACTGGTCAAACTCCTTTTTGAAATCTTCGCTTTCGAGCACTCCGAGGTACGTATTCTTCAGTTCCTCTACACATTTGTGGAGAATTTCCGGAACATAAGCGCCGCCGAACTCTCCGTAATAACCATCCTGATCAACTAAAAAACTTTTCATAATCCTATTTTTATTTATTATTATTTATTCGATTTTCAAAAACGGGCAAATAAAAAGAGCCCTGTCGCAGGTTGCGACAGGGCTCTTTCAAATTTGTTATATCTTTAATGAGGTATATACATACGAGCACTGCTCCCTTACGACTGTCGGAGTTGTAACGGGCGCCACCACCAATATGTATTTACTAACATTGTTCTCATTGTCTTTTGTTATTTATCGGGGACAAATATAGACACTTTGTTTGAAACAACAAACAAAATCTTACTTTTTTTCTTTTTCCCCTTCATTTTTCTGATATAGAACAATTTTCTGCCTGATCTGTTCTTATAAATATTGAATATTTAAACGAAAAACAATTATGAAACAGAGAAAAGTCTTAGTAGGTATCGCTATTGCCATTTTTATTATATTATTGCTTTATTGGTTATTGGTAGCTGAAGATATGAAACCTTGGCTGTCCGCTATGGTTCCTTCGGCCTTGCAACAATTCATTGCCTGATTCCGACAGGTTTCAGATAATTGGCGTATATTTGCAAGGTTAGTAACTAATAACCAAAATAATAACAATAGACAGATATGGAAAATTTTATCTTTCAGAATCCCGTAAAGCTGATTATGGGGCATGGAATGATTGCCCGGCTGAGCAAAGAAATACCATCCGACAAACGTATTATGATAACTTTTGGCGGAGGCAGCGTGAAAAAGAATGGCGTGTATGATCAGGTAAAAGAAGCGCTTAAAGACCATTTTACAATAGAGTTTTGGGGCATTGAGCCTAATCCGGCCATTGAAACGCTTCGCAAGGCGATTGCTTTGGGCAAGGAACAGAAAGTCGATTATCTATTGGCTGTAGGCGGTGGTTCTGTGATTGATGGTACGAAATTGATTTCCGCGGGTTTGTTATACGACGGTGATGCATGGGATTTGGTACTTGCCGGACGTCCGGTTACCAAGACTGTTCCGCTTTCTACCGTATTGACGCTTCCTGCCACTGGGTCGGAAATGAATAACGGAGCTGTCATCTCCCGTCACGAAACCAAGGAAAAATATCCTTTTTATTCCAATTTCCCATTGTTCTCTATTCTCGATCCGGAAGTAACCTTTACTCTACCTCCTCATCAGGTGGCGTGCGGATTGGCGGATACATTCGTTCATGTGATGGAGCAATACATGACAGTTGCCGGACAAAGCCGTGTGATGGACCGTTGGGCGGAAGGTATCCTGCAAACTCTGGTAGAAATAGCTCCAAAGATTCGTGAGAACCAGCATGATTATCAGCTTATGGCAGATTTCATGCTTTCTGCAACAATGGCGTTGAATGGCTTTATTGCAATGGGAGTGTCTCAGGACTGGGCAACTCACATGATCGGTCATGAAATCACTGCATTGCATGGACTGACACATGGGCATACGCTGGTAATTATTCTCCCGGCAACTTTACGTGTCCTTCGGGAAGCGAAAGGAGACAAGTTGGTGCAATACGGTGAAAGAGTATGGGGAATTACTTCCGGAACGAAAGAAGAACGTATTGATGAAGCAATTGATCGTACTGAAGAGTTTTTCCGTTCATTGGGCTTGACTACCCGTCTGCATGAAGAAAATATCGGTGAAGAAACCGTTTTGGAAATTGAACGCCGATTTAACGAGCGTGGTGCCAAGTATGGAGAAAATGAGAACGTGACAGGAGCCGTTGCCCGTAAAATATTGGAGGCTGCTCTCTGATCGCTTCTTTTGACACTGTTTTGAACTAAATGATAGTCGGTTCTATCTTCAATTCTCCTCCTTCGGGAAGCTACCCTTTATACACAAGTCTTAGCTGATTAACTCATACAGTTCAAACTGTGTATTAAATCTATCCAGTCCATTCTTAAAGGTTATATATCCTGGAATGGACTGGCTCTTGTATGCACTCCATGCTCCTAACCTTGCAATAATCCATGCTGCCCATGCCATTGATTCTTTTTTATATGGATTTTGCTGTATTTTGGTATTTCCCTCACTCTTTTTTCCTACTATATGTAATAATGCTATTTCTTTGCTTGTAAAGTAGATTTCTGAAGAGAGTTTTTCATCTTCTTTATCAAAAGAAAGTTTGAGTACCATCACCTGCAGGGCTGCCTGCAAGGAAATTAAGATTAGTTTTTGTAATGCCGAAACTGTTTCCAACTGTGCGTCCTCAATCATGAATCCCTTTCTTTTGAGCACTCTGAACAACTCTTCAATCAGCCATCTACAACGATACCAACCGATACATTCAATTGCTTGTTCTACAGTCTCCACCACATGTGTAGTTAGCAGTCTCCATTCAATAGGGCTCTCATTTACCGGTGTACTGGAAGATTTTTCTTTAACATGTATGCAATAAAGACTAACAGGGGGACTGCCCTTTGCCGGACCGTTAACAGGAGCGCACAAGGTGACTCTTTCAAAGCGAAGTTCCATGCACGCTACCCGTTTCTTACGTCCGCTTCCCGGGAGCACTTCAAAGCTATACTCTGCCCGTAGAACAGCCTGCTCCATTAATGTATTCAGATGGACAGAACAGTCTGGATCATCCAACCGGCAATTCCTTTCATGAACAGAACGTATCAGCAAGTGAACATTATCAGTAGGGATACGGCTGAAAAGCTCGAAAATGTCCGCTTCACGGTCACCGATGATCGTTTTAACTGCATCCCGGGGCATTTGCTCACTGGCAGCCATTCCACTTTCTATCCAACGATATGACTCTTTTTCTTCTATAGGCTGATATCTGTAATTACGTTCTTCACGACTTAAAGCAGCCGGTGAGCGATTCCACTGCTTAACCGAAGAAAAGCCTATAGGAATATGACTGGAGGCATCCACTACCAAGACAGGATGCAAAAAAGTACCACATTGCTTTTGACCGACAATGCCGGGACTGGCTGTTTTTTTCTTCATTCGCTCAACATGAGCCTCATAGTTTATCTCCGAGGTATCTTGAATACACAGTAAATGCTGACGACCGGAAGCATTCTTACAGCAAGTGTGTATCAGACCTGATAAGATAGCATCAGAGCTGACTGAGGAATTGTTCAAAAATCTATAAGCACCCATCTTTTCTTTATGTTCCTTACTAAATTGATTCACTATAGCACTTTGATGGACAACCATCTGAGAGCAAATTAAGTTTAAACGCCGCAAAAGCCGAGGATCACGAATTTGATCTGTCTCTAATAACATCAAGCAAAGATAAAAAAAATAATATATACTTGTGTATAAAGGGTAGCTTCGGGAAGGAGGAGTACCCGTAGGGGGAGGTGGTAGGTGAATACATAATCCTGTCATTTACAAAGAAATAGGTATAAACATTGTTTTTCCTACCACCTCGGTCTTCGACCACTCCTCCTTCCCGAAGGAGGAGAATGGAGTTACTATTGTGTACTACTGTTTAGTTCATTCCTAAACAGAAAGGAGTAAAACTGTACAAGTATGAATTAGTGTGTACAGCCATTTACAGTTAATTATTTGATTTTTGGGTTATCGGAAGTCTGAGCCAAAAGCACGAACCTTCTCCTTCTTTAGAATCTGCTCCGATAGTGCCGCCTAAGCGCTCTACGATCACCCGGCAGATAGCCAGACCGAGTCCCGTACCTTTTGCGAATGTATTCAGCTTGACGAAACGTTCGAATACCTCGTTTATTTTATCCTCCGGAATCCCAATGCCCGTGTCTTTTACATAGAAGTAGATTTCATCTTTTGCTTCGTCAATCCGATATCCCATTTGGATGGAACCTTTCGGAGTGAACTTCATCGCATTGTTTGTGAAGTTGATGATTACTTGCGAAAGACGTACGCGGTCTGTGTTGAGAATACATTCTTCCGCTTTCTCCGTGAAGGTGATCGCCACGTCGGGAGAAGTGTTTTTCTCTTGCATTTGCCTGCAAATACCTTCCATCAGATCATTGATATCGGTAGGGGCGAGGCTAAATTCCATCGTTCCGGCTTCGATTTTGGAAAGATCGAGAATATCATCTATCAATTGCAGTAACAACTCATTGTTACTGGACACTATCTTCATGTATTCCTGTTTCTCTTCCTCTTCACCCGTTTGGCAAATCATGTCAGAGAATCCAATAATCGCATTCAACGGAGTACGTATCTCGTGACTCATGTTGGCAAGGAAAGCTGATTTCAGACGGTTTGATTCTTCTGCTTTTTCTTTTGCTTCCTGTAGCATCTTGTCCATTTTCACCTTTTCGGTGATGTCTTCGAAGCGCAACAGACCGCCGATGATTTCTATTCCTTCATTATCATAAACCGGAGTAGCTGTCACTTCAAAGTCTACCTGATCTATCTGGATAGTATGGCGTATGATTTTTCCTTGTTCAATCGCTTTCTGAAAGGCGCATTGTTCGCATGGAGTATCCCGGAGTGCACTTGTTTTGTAGCAGATTTGTCCCGGTGTATAATGCCTTCCTTTCACGAGGCTGGCAATTTGCGTCGTTTCTTCCCATTGTACCAGATAGTTTTTGTCGATATAAATGAGCCCGAAGTTGACGCTCTTCAAAGCTAGCTTTTGTTTGTTCAGCGCTTTTTCCAGTTCTTCTTTGGCGGCAATCAGTTCTCGTTCGTAAGTCTTTAGCCGGGTGATGTCCCATCGGGTCACTAACAGCCATTTTTTCTTTTCCTTCCATTTGATAATCGATTTTACGGCAATTGTATCATGTACTGCTCCGTCCACTGTGCTGTAGCTTTCTTCTGCCCGGTATATCTTGTCTGCCTGCACAAGTGATTCATCCACATCACGGTATTTTCTGCCCCGTTCTTCTCCATAGATTTCGTAGTCTGTGCATCCTATTGCTTCTTCCCGCTTAATGCCGGATTGCAGTTCGGATTCTTTGTTCCAGTAATAGTATCGGAAACTATTCTGGATATCTTTTACCATAATAGGGAAAGGGAGGTTATCGAGTATATCGAATAAAGAATGATAGTAATCCTGTTCTTTTCCTATATTCTTTTTAAGTTGTCGTAGTCTGTATAATAAAAAGCAGATGATCAGGAGTAAAAAGCCTATTAGTAAATAATAATAACTCCAATGCTGGTCTGTAATCCATATAACGGATAGTATATTGTTTGCCATAATTTATGTTTGTACTAAATCTGTGGTAAATATATGCATTTTTTGTAATTCACAAAGGAAATTTCTGAAATATATTGTTTATCAGCCTTATAAAACTCTTCTGAAAAGAATACCTTTACTGATTAGTAGAACTTTGGTGCCTTCTATTTCCGGTTCGGTTTTAAAATGTTTTTGATGGAACGTATTTTCGTAAAGAGTAAGAATGTATTAAAATATTAAATGATGTCCCATGAACCAAAAACAATTCTAATTTGTTTTTATAACGGCAAAGTATTTTTTAATTTTGCTCCTCCAAAATAAATCTTTGATACATTCAGGATAAAACAATCATTTTATTTTTAGCTTATGTTGATAACCATTATCATTCTCGTTCTTTCGGCTATCTTTTTTGTAAACGGTAAGATACGTTCGGATCTTGTGGCACTATGTGCGTTAGTAGCTTTGCTTATCTTTCAGATATTAACACCCGACGAAGCCCTTTCCGGTTTCTCCAATTCGGTAGTCATTATGATGATCGGATTGTTTGTCGTGGGCGGAGCTATTTTTCAGACAGGACTGGCAAAAATGATAAGTTCGCGTATCCTTAAACTTGCTGGAAACAGTGAAATTCGCCTGTTCTTCCTTGTTATGTTGGTCACTTCCGCTATCGGTGCGTTTGTCAGTAATACCGGAACGGTGGCACTGATGCTTCCCATTGTGGTCAGTCTGGCGATGAGCGCCAAAATGAATCCGAGTCGGTTGCTGATGCCGTTGGCCTTTGCCAGTAGTATGGGAGGTATGATGACGCTGATTGGTACACCGCCCAACCTTGTCATACAAAACACATTGACTTCCGCAGGCTTCGAACCGCTTTCTTTCTTTACTTTCCTGCCTGTAGGTTTGGTGAGTGTGGCTGTCGGTACGCTGGTTCTGATGCCGCTTAGTAAGTGGTTTCTTTCTAAAAAAGGGCAGAAAGATGATAACAGCCGTTCGGGTAAGTCGCTGAAACAGTTGGTGAATGAATATGGTCTTTCCAGTAATCTGTTCCGTATGCAGGTGATTAAAGACTCCCGCCTTTTGGGAAAGACCATCCTCGATCTGGATATTCGTCGTAAATATGGACTTAATATTATGGAAGTCCGTCGTGGAGATGCTTCGCAGCACCGTTTTCTGAAGACTATTACTCAGAAACTTGCCGAACCGGATACTATGCTGGAAGCGGAAGATATTCTGTATGTGACGGGAGAATTTGATAAAGTGCAGCAGTTTGCCGAAGATTATCTGCTGGATATCCTTGATGATCATGCTACGGAAGAGACAAGAAGCACTACTAATTCGCTTGATTTTTATGATATCGGTATTGCCGAAATTGTATTGATGCCTGCTTCCAATCTGGTCAATCAGACTATTAAAGAGTCCGGATTCCGTGATAAGTTTAATGTGAATGTATTAGGTATCCGTCGTAAAAAGGAATATCTGTTGCAGGATTTGGGAAATGAGCGGATTCATAGTGGTGATGTGCTTTTAGTGCAGGGGACGTGGAGTAATATTGCCCGGCTTAGTAAGGAAGATTCGGATTGGGTGGTGTTGGGACAGCCTTTGGCAGAAGCGGCTAAAGTAACGTTGGACTACAAAGCACCCGTTGCTGCCGCTATCATGGTATTGATGGTAGCAATGATGGTATTCGATTTTATTCCGGTTGCACCGGTTACGGCTGTTATGATAGCTGGTATCCTGATGGTTCTGACGGGATGTTTCCGCAATGTGGAAGCAGCTTACAAAACAATCAACTGGGAAAGTATTGTATTGATTGCGGCTATGCTTCCTATGTCTTTGGCATTAGAGAAAACAGGTGCTTCGGAGTACATCTCCAATACTTTGGTAAGTGGGCTTGGATCTTACGGACCGGTAGCATTGATGGCTGGTATTTATTTTACGACGTCATTAATGACTATGTTTATCAGTAATACCGCTACTGCTGTCTTGCTTGCCCCGATTGCTTTGCAAAGTGCTATGCAGATCGGAGTTAGTCCGGTTCCTTTCCTGTTTGCCGTGACGGTGGGTGCAAGTATGTGTTTCGCTTCTCCGTTCTCTACACCGCCTAATGCGCTGGTGATGCCTGCCGGACAATATACTTTTATGGATTATATAAAAGTGGGATTACCGTTGCAGATTATCATGGGAATTGTGATGATATTGGTGCTGCCTCTGATTTTCCCATTCTGACAGATAGAAGGGAATTAGCATAACGTTATAGCAACTGCCCTGTAGTCTGATATCAGATTACAGGGCAGTTGCTATATCAATATAGGAAGGTTATTGTTATGCAGCGGATTTTCATTGACAAACAAATACCTGTTTTTCCGAATTATCTTTAAATGCTTCTTCTTCAAATCCTCCATACTTGTGGATAATATTAAAACCATTCCATTTCAAGTATGAATCCAGTTCTTGAGGGAAAAACATTCTCATATCCAAATTTTGGATAGAATTGAATTTACCATTGATATAATAATGCCATTCAATGCGATTAATCTGAGTTTTATTTTCATATCGCATCCTTTGCTTTATCAATACTTCTCTTCCGTCATCAGTGGTATATGCAGCAATTTCCTTCTGTTCTTTTTCGCCTTCAACGATATATTGAATATTTGGATTAAAACAATCTAATAAGAATAAACCTCCGTCTTTGAGGTGGTTTTTAACGACATTAAAGACCTTAAATAAGTCCTCATTCTTATATAAATGATGGATTGAGTTAAATGGAATAAAAATAAGGTCGTATTTTTCTTGTAGATTTAAAGTCCTGATATCTGCCTCAATGAAGTTGATTTCTAATCCCGCTTCGGAAGCTTTGAGTCTTGCTTGGGCAAGCATTGAGGGAGTGTAGTCAACTCCACTAATATTATATCCATCCCTTGCAATTGGAAGAGTAAGCCTGCCTGTTCCACAACAAAGTTCGAGTATTCGGGCACCCTTGCTTTGGGGTAGCCACCGCTTATAAAATTGCAAATCAGATAGGTCGGTATTCATCCCGTCATAAATATTTGCATCATAAATTAAATCACCAACTTTATAATCGCTATTCATCTATATCCTCCAAAATTTATTGTTTAAGGTAGTCATATATATAGCTTATTGAGCTATGTATAGTTACTGTCTCTAAAAATACGGTTTTGTTTAATTCCCTACAAAAGAAACAGGCAGTTTTTTCCTCCATCTAATAGAAAAGTGAAAAAAGTAATATATTGCATATTATATTTTAGAGACTATTTGAGTGCAGGTATTGATGATTGCCTTTATCATAATGTTCGGTGATAAGTCTTTATTCTGTCATTTGTTTGTAGAAAGACTCGATTTACTTTCCTGCCTGTTTTTTAATAATCTTCTGTTAGTTTGGAAAGATGGTTGAATTACCGCAAATATACGGTTGATTTGCATAAAATGACTGTATGGTTTGATGAAAAACACCGTATTGTTTGTGAAAAAGATGCGGATGAAGTAACCAAAAGATGCAGATGGTGTCACTAAAAGGTAGGTATGAAGTAAGTAAACCATTGCTATAGTGTCATCATACCGATAAAACTGTCTTTATTTAATACTTTTAGTCTTCTCTGTTTTCTATTTCGCTCTTTGGAAAGTTTAAGTGCTTAATGTTGAAAATAAACAGAGTCAATGAAAATGTAATCATATAGATATGTAAGTAGACTATTATTCGTTAATAAGCACAGGATTGGATGCAAATGCTGAATTTCTGATATATGCTAATTGCCCTACAATCGCGAAAAACTATCAATAGTAGTATGACCGGCTAAAGAAGCTCTTCTTGATACATTACGAATTACAAACTGTCAAAAACAGACTTATCTTGCAAACTGTCATTTTATACATGAAGAAAGATGGAAATTATAAAAAAGGCTCCTGATGCGAATAAGTTGTCATTCGGATATCAGGAGCCTTTTATCTATTTATTGAACCTGTGGTGTGACAGGTGTATTCATGTTCTGAGTATACAGGCTGTCGATAATCCCGTCGGACAGTCCGATGGTAGGTACAATGATTCCGGTAGCTTTCACATTCATAGCTACTTCCAAAAATATCTCCGCGGCCGGAACGATGACATCAGCCCGATCAGGTTTTAGCTTATACTGTTTGATACGTTGCTCGGCAGGAAGAGCTTGCAATGCTTCGTAAATTTCACGTAGCGATTCGACGGGTAGGAGAGAAGCCTTTTTGTCTTTCTTGTCTGCCAGACGGAAAAGCTTATTGATGTTTCCTCCCGAACCGATGATGCTGGTAGGCGCGTATTCCGCGGCAATCCCTATGAGGTCGGTGCGTAAAGCCTCTTTTTCTTCTTCTTTCACCATGCCGCTGAGCATGCGAACCGTTCCGATATTGTATGAACGGGAATTTTTCAGTTCTCCGTTACTGATCAGATTAATCTCGGTGCTGCCACCGCCGACATCTACATACAGGTAGTTTTGTCCGGAAGCAAAAAGTTGCTCGATATGGTTGTCATATACAATGTGTGCTTCTTCTTGTCCGTCGATGATATCTACGCGGATACCAGTTTTCCTGGCTATTTGTCGGGCGATGTCCTTTCCGTTGCGTGCGTCACGCATGGCGGACGTAGCACAGGCACGGTAATCTACTACGTCATATATCTTCATCAACTGTTTGTAGGCTTTCATCAGCCGGATCAGTTTCTTTTCTTTTTCAGCAGAAATAACTCCCATGGTAAAAGCATCTTCTCCCAGTCGTAAGGGAATGCGGATGAGTTGTACCTTGCTCATTAATTCGGGAGCGTTTTCTTCGTTTACGCATTTTATCAATAGCCGCACGGCATTCGAACCTATGTCGATAGCTGCATAATTAACTTTCTTCATACTTATCATAATGTATTCTTGTATTTTCTATATAATTCTTCTTGCGAACGGAAAACGACAGTGGCTGTCTCTGCTTCGGCAAGGGCAGGAGTGAAGTCTTTGCAGAGTGTGGAAGGTCGGTTTTCCCAAGGTCGGTTTTCTCCGGTCCCGTCTACGATACGTCCTTTGGCCGTATCCCGATATCCGTAGCAGACAATTCGTTTTAAGTCTGCCTGTATTTCTTTGTCGTACACCGGAGCCAGTACTTCGATCCGGTTATCAAGGTTGCGGGGCATCCAGTCGGCAGAACCGATATAATATTTTTCTTCTCCGCCATTGGCAAAGATAAAGATACGGGAGTGTTCAAGATATCGGTCGATAATACCGTTGATATGGATATTTTCACTGATACCTGCGATGCCTGTCACCAGCGAACAGTTGCCGCGTACTACCAGTTCCACTTGAACTCCGGCTGTCGAGGCTTCGTAGAGTTTTTCTATAAGCGCACGGTCGGTAATATGGTTTACTTTTGCCAGAATATAGGCTTCTTTCCCTTGTTCCTTGTTCTTTATTTCCTTGCTGATGAGAGCAATCAGACGTTTGCGCATATCGTTGGGTGAAACCAGTAATTCTTTGAAATTGACGGGAGTGTATGGTTTCTCAATAAAGTCGAAAACGGCATTCACTTCTCGTACCAGCGGACGATGGGCGGTCATGATGGTATAATCGGTATACATACGTGCGTTTCCTTCATGAAAGTTTCCTGTGCTGATGCAGGCAATGTCTCCGTGACGGGTACCGATATGTACCAGTTTGGAATGAATCTTCAGTCCCTCCACTCCGAAGATAACGTGGATGCCTGCGTCCTGCATTCTTTTGCTCCAGTTGATGTTGGATGCTTCGTCGAAACGTGCCAGTAGTTCGATGACCACCGTTACTTTCTTCCCGTTTTTGGCTGCGCAGATCAGTGCTTTGATCACTTTTGATTCTTTAGCGAGCCGGTAAAGTGTCATCTTGATACTTTTTACTTCTTTGCTGATGGCTGCTTCACGAAGTACGCGGATGAAAGTATCGAAGCTATGGAATGGATAATGCAGGGAGCGGTCCTTCTGACGAATCAATGTGAGCAGGCTTTCTTTGCCGTTTAGTTCGGGCTTGAAAACCGGTTCCCAGACGGGATACTTTAAGTCGTAGCGACCGCACACCGGAAATTTCATCAAGTCTTTGAAGTTATGATAGCGTCCTCCTGCCACACGGGTGTCGTTTTTATCCACATTCAGCCGGTCAACTAATCTTTTCAGTAAATCTTTGGGAATCTGTTCGTCATAAACGAATCGAATCGGTTCTCCTCTCTTCCGGCTTTTCACTCCTTTTGAAATCTTCTGAAGTACGCCTGTCCGCAGGTCGCTGTCTATCTCCATTTCCGCGTCTTTGGTGAATTTAAAGGTATATGCCTCGTAATCCGTATATTTCATGCCGACAAAAATCAACGGCAGACAATAGCGGATCACATCATCGAGAAACATCAGATATGTTTTCCCCTCCGAGTCCGGCAATTGGATAAAACGACCGTATTCTTCGGTGGGCAATTCGATCACTGCATAATCTTTCTCTTTTATTTTTCCTGTTTCGTCTTTACGAAGCAGGCGGATGGCGAGATAAATATCTTCGTCAGTCTGGTCGTCCAGCGGTCGGGCTCCGTTGAGGAAAAGAGGGGTGGTGGAGCCATTCAGTTTATTGCGATAGAAGGAGGTGATAAATGTCTTTTGGTCATCCGTCATTTCGGTGTCTTTGATGACGCAGATGTTTTCCTTCTTCAGTTCTTCCATGATGGAAGCGAAAGTTTCTTCAAATTGTTCGTAGAAGCGGTTGTGTAGTTTGCTTATCTGCTTCAGTGTGCGTGTAGCCGTTTCTTGTTCTTTCTGTATGTTTTTATCTGCATATTCGATGATCCGGTTCAGCGTAGCTACGCGGACGCGGAAAAACTCATCCAGATTATTGGAATAGATGCCAAGAAAAGTCAGGCGTTCCAGAAGAGGTACTTCCGGACGGGCAGCTTCGAGCAGGATACGCTGATTGAAGTACATCCAGCTGATGTCACGTTCTACATAAGGGCACTTCTTTTTTGTTTCGCTTGATTTCATGATGAAAAACCTGTTTATTAATTTTCTGCAAAATTATCTAAGTGAGGTGTAATGGCTATAACGATTTTGTTACGAACTTATTACAATCTACGTTTGTTATTTTTATATGTGAATAGAAACACTTATATTCGCAAAAGTATTGAAATGGACTTCGTTAAAAAATATAGAATATATGAAAACAATGAATTACTCTCTGATTCGCATTTTGTTTGCGCTTGTCATAGGTCTGGTGTTGGTACTTTGGCCGAATACAGCAGCTAGTTATATTGTCATTACGATAGGAGTGGCTTTTTTGATTCCCGGTGTCATCAGTCTTTTTAGCTTTTTCGGACGGAAAAGATCGGAACATGAACCGGCTCCCCGTTTTCCTATTGAGGGAATCGGCAGTTTGTTATTCGGACTTTGGCTGATTGTGATGCCTGAGTTTTTTGCAGACGTCCTGATGTTCCTTTTGGGCTTTATCCTGATCATGGGAGGTGTGCAGCAGATTGCCTCTTTGTCGATGGCCCGTCGTTGGACACCTGTTCCGGGGATTTTCTATCTGGTGCCTTCATTGATTCTTATCGCAGGTGTTATTGCGCTGTTCAATCCGACGGGAGTACGTAATACTGCTTTCATTATTATCGGTATCAGTAGCTTGGTTTATTCTCTGTCCGAACTGATCAACTGGTTTAAGTTTGCGCGCCGTCGTCCTAAGACTCCGGTTACGCCTCACGATGAGGATATTGAGGATGCTAAGATTATAGAATAAAAAAAGAAGAGGACTACCGTCACGGTACCCCTCCCCTGCAAACTTAAAACAACCAACAAAAGAAATAGATAATTTCTATCTTAATGCTGAATGAAGATATTCTCCATTCAGCATTTCTTTTTTATCTTACAAACAACAGTTCTCTGTATTTCGGCAGTGTCCACATCTGGTTGTCTACGATCAGTTCCAGCTTGTCAATGTGGTAACGAATCTCTTCCAGTGCCGGAACGATTGTATCGTGGTAAGCGATCGCTTTTTCGCGTTCGCTTTCGATCTTGTTCGCCACTTTTCGTGCTTCAATCATTGCATCTACGTGTTCTTTGATGAAGGCGGTGCGGTCGGCGATTTCTTCGATCAGTTCCAGATTCTTGGCAGATAGTCTGGCTGCTTTATCTGCCGGAAATAAGGACTGCATTTTATAGACATTATTAATCAGATCCGTCTGATATTGAGTAGCGACCGGAATAATGTGGTTCATTGCCAGGTCGCCTAATACGCGGGCTTCAATCTGAATCTTTTTCGTGTAAGTTTCCCATTTTACTTCGTTGCGGGCTTCCAGTTCCTTTTTCGTCATCACACCGATTGCTTCGAACATAGCAATTGTCTCCGGTTTCAGATAGTTGTCGAAGATAACGGGAACACTTGTTTCACAGTCCAGACCTCGACGGGCGGCTTCTACTTTCCATTCGTCGCTGTAACCGTTGCCATCGAAGTGGATAGCCTTACATTCTTTGATATATCCGCGAATTACTTCAAGGATAGCGGAAACTTTCGGTTCTCCCTTTTCGATCAGAGCGTCTACATCCTTTTTGAATTTCATCAGCTGTTCTGCTACGGCAGCGTTTAATGCAATCATGGCACTTGCACAGTTGGCCTCAGAGCCTACGGCACGGAACTCAAACCGGTTTCCGGTGAAAGCGAAAGGAGAGGTGCGGTTGCGGTCTGTATTATCAATCAGCAATTCGGGGATTTGGGGAATATCCAGCTTCATTCCCTGTTTTCCGCTAAGGTTGATCAGATCGTCTTTGGTACTGTTCTCAATATGATCCAATACCTGTGACAACTGTTTGCCGAGGAAAGAAGAAATGATAGCGGGAGGTGCTTCATTGGCTCCCAGGCGATGAGCGTTGGTAGCGCTGGAAATAGAAGCTTTCAGTAATCCGTTGTGACGGTAAACTGCCATCAGCGTATTCACTACAAATGTGACAAAGCGCAGGTTATCTTCCGGCGTCTTGCCCGGTCCCATCAACAGGATACCTGTATCCGTTCCCAGTGACCAGTTATTGTGCTTGCCGGAACCGTTGACACCCTTGAACGGCTTTTCATGAAGCAATACACGGAAACCGTGACGGCGGCTGACTTTACGCATCAACGACATGATCAGTAGGTTATGGTCATTTGCCAGGTTACATTCTTCGAAGATAGGAGCTAATTCGAATTGATTCGGAGCTACCTCGTTATGACGGGTCTTTACAGGAATACCCAGTTTCAACGCTTCAATTTCAAGGTCTTTCATAAATGCGGCCACACGGGTAGGGATGGCACCGAAATAGTGGTCTTCCAACTGCTGGTTCTTGGCACTGTCATGTCCCATCAATGTGCGTCCTGTCATAAGTAAGTCCGGACGTGCGGCATACAAACCTTCATCTACCAGAAAGTATTCCTGTTCCCATCCCAGATAGGCAACGACCTTCTTTACCTCAGGATTGAAATAGTGGCAGACGGCGGTTGCGGCTTTATCTACGGCACGCAGAGCTTTCAGTAACGGTGCTTTATAATCAAGGGCTTCACCTGTATATGCGATAAATACAGTCGGGATGCAAAGCGTATCATCTACGATAAATGCGGGTGATGATGGGTCCCATGCGCTATATCCGCGTGCTTCGAAAGTATTACGGATACCGCCGTTCGGGAAAGAAGAAGCATCCGGTTCCTGCTGTACCAGCAGCTTGCCTGTGAACTCTTCCATCATGCCTCCTTTGCCGTCATGTTCGACGAAAGCGTCATGCTTTTCTGCCGTACCTTCGGTGAGCGGTGCAAACCAGTGAGTATAATGAGTGACACCCATTTCGACAGCCCATTTCTTCATTCCGGCAGCTACTTCATCGGCGATGCTGCGGTCTAGCGGGGCACCATTGTCAATAGCGTCAATCAGTGCGTTGTATACCTTGCTTGGAAGGTACTTGAACATCTTTTCCTTGTTGAACACATACTTACCGAAGTATTCCGAAGGGCGTTCGGCAGGTGTTGCTACTTCAACTGCTTTCTTCTTGAAAGCTGTCTCTACGACTCTGAATCTTAGTTTTGACATAATACCTAATTTGATTTGTTGTTAAATATGTTAGAGTGAAATTTTCTTTTTTAGCTTAGTTGTAAGCAGATTCCCCGTGTTCGTAGATGTCGAGACCTTCTTCTTCGACACGTGCCGGAACGCGAAGTCCGTGAATCTTGTCGAGTACTTTGAAGATAATGAATCCCATACCTGCCGCCCAGACTCCGACAACAACCGCACCGAAAAGCTGGGCACCCAAAAAGCCGGCTCCATGTCCGTAGAACACCCCCTCACTGGTAGAAAACAATCCTGTGAGCACTGTTCCCAAGAAACCACAAACCCCGTGTACGGAAGAAGCACCGACAGGATCGTCAATCTTCAATACCTTGTCAATAAAGTCGACTGCAAATATCATGACTACACCACAAATGGCACCGATTAATACCGCTCCTGAGGGAGCTACAGCGTCACATCCGGCTGTGATACCTACCAAACCTGCCAAAACACCATTCAGTGTCAGTGATAAAGACGGTTTGCCATATTTCATCCAGCTCACCGCCAGTGCAAAGAAACCACCGGCACAAGCCGCCAGATTTGTTGTCAGAAATACATGTGAGATAGCCATTGCATCCGCTTCGGTACTTGCTGCCAACTGTGATCCGGGATTGAATCCGAACCATCCGAACCAAAGGATAAATACACCCAGTGCGGCAACCGTCAGATTGTGTCCCGGAATAGCTCTTGACTTACCGTCTTTGCCATATTTACCGATACGGGGACCAAGAATAGCAGCGCCTACCAAAGCAATCCAACCACCAACGGAGTGGACAATCGTTGAACCGGCAAAGTCATGGAACGTCGTTCCGAAAAGATTCATCATGAACGAACCTTCTTCTCCGTTCATCAGCCAGCCGCCGCCCCATGTCCAGTGACCGGAAATCGGGTAAATCAGTACGCTGATAAAGATGGTATAGACCAGATACATGGAGAACTTGGTGCGTTCCGCCATCGCTCCCGATACAATCGTGGCTGCCGTTGCGCAAAATACTGTCTGAAAAACCAGAAATCCTTCTTTGGGTAAATCACTGTCGAGGAATGACAGATCAAAGAAATGTGGCATTCCGATGAAACCTCCTGCGCCAAACATCAGACCGAAACCGATGAACCAGTAGAGCAAGGAACCGAACATGAAATCCACGAAGTTCTTCATCAAAATGTTGGCAGTATTCTTGACTCTGGTAAAACCCGCCTCAACCAATGCAAACCCCGGCTGCATAAAGAATACGAGCATTGCCGCAAGCAGCATCCAGACTGTATTCAATCCTAATGCCAGTTCCCCGATTGTATCGGGAGTTGTTTCGGCGGAAGCAGTGGCGGCTTCAGCAATTTCAGGTGTAGTTCTGACTTCAGTAATTGTCTCCGTAGCTGTCATAAAAGTATCTGCATCAACTGCTTCCTGTGCAAAAGCACTGGTTGCGAAACAGCAGAAAATGAACATAGCAGTGGCTATCCACAGCTTTGTGAAGCTGTGTCTCTTATATGTTTTATCCATAATGATTATCTTATTTAATACCTGTTTTTATTATATTATCATCCGAAAGGAAATCTGGCCCCGGCACCTTGCCGGTTGCCGATTGCCGGGTGTTGGTTATCGTTCCTGTTCGGCGTTATAGAGAGCGATGTCGCCACGTTCGGCGGTGCGGATGCGGATGGCGTCCTCGATAGGAATGACGAAAATGCGTCCGTCACCGATCTCTCCGGTTTGTGCGGCTTTGATGATAGCCTGTACGGTCTTTTCTGCATTTTTGTCGCGTACTACAATAGAAACCAGAATACGTTCGATAGTGCTGGTATCATATACCACTCCACGATAGATACGTCCTTGCCGTGCTTTACCGATCCCTCTTACATCGTAGTAAGAGAACCATTCAATGTCCGCTTCGAGCAGGGCGTCTTTCACGTCCTCGAATTTGGTTTTACGGATGATAGCTTCAATCTTTTTCATATACCTTAAATATTAGTGTTGACCTGTAAAAAGAAGAGGTATAGGGGAGGTGGCAGCCATCGCAGGTTACCATACAACAAACCGATAAAATCTAAACTCTAACTACCTTCCTGTTCCCTATACGCTCTTTGACTATATAAACTCTCTCTCTCTTAAAAACTTAATCCGAATGTGAAGTAAGCGCCTTCCGTACGTGGATTTACTGATACTTTGGCAAATGCGGGAACCGAGAATGAATCAGTAACCCTGATCTCCTTGACAGCTCCGAGACTGATGTCGGAAACGCAGAACCCACTTGTGTATCCATTATAAAAAGTCGTCTCCCAAGGTACCATTCCTACATCTACTGTCCAGTCAAGTCCTCCAAGGCTGAACGGTGCACTAAGTGCGAGGTAGGAAGAATAAGCCCTTTTCCCATTTTCTTTAACTCCGTCGGCACCTGCAAAGTTCGTGTACCAGTTGACTGCCAGCGGACCAAAATCATATCCTACCTGTGCCTCAAATACATGAGCGGTTGAATGAGCGCCATATTTGAAATACTTGTTGGTAGGTACCTGAGTGTTGAACCAGTAATCCGTTACCGAGATGCTGAAACCACCGGTTGAATAACCGAGAGTCAAATCGAACTCTTTAGTATCCGATGACTCAAACCCTACCGATCCCCATGCTCCGAGTGAAAGTCCTTTGTAAGAGATTCCTAGTGAAGGCTGGATGCTGACTCCGCCTAAATCCTGACCACGCCAGATATAACCACTTACCAAATCTGCTCCTACGGAGGCTTCTACTTTATCCTGTGCCATCATACCGGATGGCACAAGTCCGATCAGTAATAACGCTACTGCTATGCCCCTCAATTTTTTGTTAATCGTCGTTTTCATCGTCTTTTTACCTTTAATAGTTAGAAAAATGTGGATGTACGGTCCAGTGTTATATAGTAGCGCGCAAAATACTATCAAAGCCAGTTCTTTATTCTTCTCATTGCTTCCATACAATCGTTGTGATTGCCGAATGCTGTCAGTCGGATATATCCCTCACCGCTGGGGCCGAAACCTACACCGGGGGTTCCTACTACATTGGCTTCATACAACATCTGTTCGAAGAATCGCCAGGAAGAGAGTCCGTTCGGGGTTTTCACCCATAAGTAGGGAGCATTGACTCCTCCGTATACTTTCAATCCGGTAGCTTCCAGTCCTTCCTTCATGATCTTCGCATTGGTCATATAATAGTTAATCGTTTCTTTAATCTGTGCTTTGCCTTCTGCACTGTAGACGGCTTCCGCTGCACGTTGTGTGATGTACGAAGTACCGTTGAATTTAGTGCACTGGCGGCGGTTCCATAATTTGTTGAGTGGAATCCGGTCGCCTTCCAGTGTGGCAGCTGTCAGTTCTTTCGGGACTACGGTATATCCGCAACGTACTCCGGTGAAACCGGCTGTCTTTGAGAAACTGCGGAACTCAATAGCACATTTCTTGGCTCCTTTGATTTCGTATATGGAGTGGGGGACATCCGCATCCTGAATATAGGCTTCGTATGCGGCATCGAACAAAATCAGTGTATCATTTGCCAATGCATAGTCTACCCACTTTTTTAGTTCCGGTTTGGTCAGTGTCGTCCCTGTCGGGTTGTTCGGGTAGCAGAGGTAAACAATGTCTATCCGTTTGTCGGGAATCTCCGGAATGAAGTCATTCTCACTTGTACAAGGCATATAAGTCACATTGCTCCATTTGCCTGTTCCTTCTTCCAGCACTCCGGCACGTCCGCACATGACGTTACTGTCAATATATACCGGATAAATAGGGTCTGTTACACCGACACTATTGTCGTGGCGAAGGATATCGCCGATATTTCCGGTATCACTTTTTGCTCCGTCGCTGACGAATATTTCTGATGGTGAGAAATGAATGCCACGTGGGGCGAAATCATTCTTTATAATAGCTTCAATCAGAAAATCGTACCCTTGCTCAGGACCATATCCGCGAAACGTATCTTTACTAGCTAACTCTTCCACTGCTTTGTGCATAGCCTCGATACATGCTTTGGGAAGCGGCTGGGTGACATCTCCGATACCTAACCGGATAATATCCTGCTTCGGATGCGTTATTTTGAATGTATTTACCTTCTTCGCTATATCCGAGAACAAATAGCTCCCCGGTAATTTCAAAAAATGTTCGTTTACTAATGCCATATTGTTATTGTTTTAAGTTTCTGCAAAACCTGTTACCTATTACCTGTTACTTATTACCTATTACCTATCCCTCCATCTCCCCATCAAAAACTTTAGTTGCCGGTCCTGTCATCAATATGTGTCCCGTCGCTTCTTCCCATTCGATGGTGACGGTTCCCCCGTCCATTATTATATCACATTTTCTTCCTGCCAATCCGTTGAGAACAGCGGCTACAGCCGTGGCACAAGCACCTGTTCCGCAGGCCTGAGTGATTCCTGAACCTCTTTCCCAAACTCTCATTCGAATGGTGTCTTTACCAACAATCTGAGCAAACTCTACATTTGTCCTGTCCGGAAAGAGATGATAATTTTCTAACTGCGGACCAATTTCCGGCAGATTGATTTGGGTGATATCTTCTACAAAAGTTACCAGATGCGGGTTTCCCATTGATACCCGGGTAGACTGAAAAGGAAATTGATCGCCGAAATCTACCGCTTCCGTTTCCAGAGGACTACCCATATCTACAGTGACTGCCGTTACCTTTCCTCCTTCTACATGTAATTTCAAAACCTTAATGCCCGAACGGGTGTCAAGTGTGATTTCCTTTTTGGCAGTTAATCCGTATTCGTATACATACTTGCCTACACAACGGCTTCCATTGCCACACATCATTGCTTCCGAACCATCTGCATTAAATATACGCATACTGAAATCTGCTTTGTCAGAACTGCCAATCAATATAAGTCCGTCACTTCCAATTCCCGTATGAAACTTGCTCCATTCGATTGCTTTCTTTTCAGGGTCTGCTATCGGATATCGGGTAGTATCTACATATATGTAGTCATTACCTGCTCCATGCATTTTTGTGAACTTAATCTTGGTTGTCATTTTGTTCTTTATTAATTGGTTGTTGTATCCTTTTGTTTTATTACAATGCAAAGATATGACTTTTTGATTTATCTTTTGATAAAAAGATGTCTAATCTCTATTTATTTTATGCGATCTTACAATCGTAGGATATAAAGCCATGTTTCGTTATAAATTGAAATTATACACACCTTTATATTAATAAACTGTTATTTAGCTTGTTTGTTTTGCATATCCTTCCATAATATATGAAGAATATTTGGGGTAAATCAGCCCTTGTATTCGATCTAAAATGCGAATTTTCTCTTTTATAATAGGTCGATATGCTAGTGATTTTCTGTTTTATATATCATATTGCTTGTTTGCAGTTTTGCAGAACCTTTTTGTTATAGCATTGTTTAGTCACTAATAAATATAATAATGTAGCAATATGGATATAGAGAAACAATTGGAAGTTGCGGCGCAGAGCGGTCATTTGGTATTGGTTGTGTTTTATGCCGACTGGTCACCTCATTACGAATGGATAGGACCTGTGCTCCGTACTTATGAACGGAGAGTCATTGAATTGATTAACGTGAATATCGAGGAAAATAAAACTGTAGCCGATTCTCATAATATAGATACGGTGCCTGCGTTCCTTCTGTTGCATAAAGGACATGAGTTGTGGAGGCAGGTAGGAGAGTTGACCATCGGAGAGTTGAAAGAGGTATTGGAAGATTTCAAATAAGTCCATTTGAATTTTATGTAAGAAGCACCATTATACAGCAAATAAATATGTATAATGGTGCTTCTTGTATCTATCGAATATTTGCAAAAAGCCTCTGTCGGCTTTTTACATTTTCAGGGAGTAACTATTTTAGTATTTCCTGTGCCACAGTCGGCTCGTTGGTCGTAATGAAATCCACCTTTTGGTCTATCAGCCACTTCATGTCTTCTGCTTTATCTACAGTCCATACATTGACTTTCAGTCCAAGATCATGGGCTTCTTTGATCCATTCGGGATGTTTTTTGATTACTCCCATATGATAGTCGAGTCCGGCTGCACCGAGGTCTTTCAGTTCTTTGGGAGATAGCTCGCCGTTGAGATAGAATACCGGAGTTCCGGCAGGTGCCAGGCGGATAAACTCTTTCATGGCGTGCAGTGAGAAAGTGATATATTCCATACGGTTTTCCAGTCCCATCTTTGTTACCAGGGCAAGAATTTCCTGTACGGCTTTCGTTTCACGTTTTTTGCTGTTAAGTGCTTTTAGTTCCAGTATAAGTTTGGTATTGCATTTTTTACCGGCTTCCAGATACTGTTCCAGGCTGGGCAGGTTCTCTCCGTTCGACAGTTTCAATCCTGTAAGAGCATCACCTTTGGAATACTCCATATATTTCATCTTATAGACAGGGTCATGATTGATAACCAGTTTATTGTCTTTGGTAAGCCATACATCAAATTCGGAGCCATAGCAATGGATAGAATCGGCTTTTTGAAGTGCTGTGATACTATTTTGCGCAGAACCTGCTGTTTTCCAATAGCCACGATGAGCGATAACTTGTGACTTTTGCGCCTGGACACTAGCTACTGAAATGATAAGAGCAACCATTAGAATAATTCTTTTTATCTTCATTGATAGTACATTTAAAAAGTTTATGAGTCCAAAATTATAAAAAATAAAACACAGATCAGCCTGTTATTATGCTAATCTGCGTTAATTGACAGCTTTTTATGATAGAAGTCTATACTTTTTATTCCTGACTTTACAAACTGATGAATATATATTCAAAGATATGAGTTTATTTCAGACATCTAAAATTTTTCAACAAATTTATTTTACCTCTTCGGCATAGGCTTCTTCATGCACTCCTCTCACTGCTCTGCCGCTTGGTTCATTCAGGTTACGGAAAGCTACATCCCATGCCAGCGCTTCTGCTGTAGAGCAGGCCACACTTGGTACACTTGGTACGCTGCGAGCTGCGCTTTCACTTGGAAAATGCTCTTCAAAGATACTCCGGTAGTAATATTCTTCCTTATTTTGCGGAGTGTTAATCGGGAAACGTTCGGCAGCGTGTTCCATCTGTTCATCACTGACGGCAGCCGCTGTAATCTCTTTTAAGGTGTCAATCCACGAATATCCTACACCATCACTGAACTGCTCTTTTTGTCTCCATACCACGCTTTCCGGTAATATATCGGCAAAAGCTTCACGTACAATTCGTTTTTCAATCTCCTTTCCGGGGCACATCTTAGCTTTGGGATTCAACGCCATCGCTACATCCAGAAATTCCTTGTCCAGAAATGGGACACGTCCCTCTACACCCCAGGCTGATAAACTCTTATTGGCACGAAGGCAATCGTACATATGCAGCTTTGATAACTTGCGTACTGTTTCCTCATGGAAATCCTTCGGAGTAGGAGCTTTGTGAAAGTAAAGGTAACCGCCGAAAACTTCATCGGCACCTTCACCGCTCAATACCATTTTGATCCCCATGGATTTGATGACACGTGCCAGTAAATACATGGGAGTGGAGGCGCGTACCGTAGTCACATCATAGGTCTCGATAAAATAGATAACATCCCGGATAGCATCCAGCCCTTCCTGAACCGTATAATTGATTTCATGATGAACCGTACCGATATATTCTGCTACTTCACGTGCCTTTATCAAATCGGGCGCCCCTTTCAGGCCGATGGCAAAAGAATGAAGTTGAGGCCACCAAGCGTCACTTGCTCCATCTGTTTCAATACGTTTTGCTGCATATTTTTTGGCGATAGCTGAAATCACGGAACTGTCCAGACCACCTGAAAGAAGTACTCCATAGGGAACGTCACTCATCAGCTGGCGATGAACGGCATCTTCCAATGCTTCTTTTACATCACTGACTTTGGCATCATTGTCTTTTACAGCCTCATAGTTTGTCCATTCACGTGTGTACCAACGCTTCATTTTGCCTTCTTTACTGTAAAAGTAATGTCCCGGAAGAAATGGTTCGTACTCATCACAGAATCCTTCGAGTGCTTTCAGTTCACTGCCGAAGTAGATTTTGCCATCCTTGTCTTTTCCTATATATAAAGGTATGACTCCGATAGGATCACGGGCAATGAGGAACTCGTCTTTTTTTTCATCATAAAGTACAAAGGCGAAAATTCCGCTGATCTCTTCCAGAAAGTGGATACCTTTATCTTTATAAAGGGCAAGAATCACTTCACAGTCGCTTCCGGTCTGAAAATCATATTGTCCGGCATAGCGGGCGCGTATATCCCGATGATTGTAGATTTCACCGTTCACGGCGAGCGCTTGTTTCCGGTCGGGGGAGTATAAGGGCTGCCCTCCGCTTTGCGGGTCAACTATCGAGAGGCGTTCGTGTGCCAGAATGGCGCTTCCACCTACGTAGATACCGCTCCAGTCCGGTCCGCGATGACGGATTTTCTGTGCCATTTTCAGTGCTTTGTCTCTTAGCTCTTTGGTTTGAGTTTTTATGTTGAGTATACCTGCTATTCCACACATAACTTTGAGTATTTGGGAGTTAATATAATTTGTTGATTCTCTGTTTTTAAAAAGTCGGTTCGTTACTATTTATTCGTTTTCCCTGGCTTTTCCTTTCGTTTGACCTGGGTCATCTTTTAGTTCAACCTAGGTTGTTGTTTCGTTCAACCTAGGTCAAACGAATAAATAATAGTCTATAAACTTCATGGCGTTCCTTGCTGTAAGGGTTACTTCACCAAATAGTGATCTATGTCCGCAGCAGCCTTTCGTCCTCCTGCCATCGCCCGTACTACGAGGCTTGCTCCGGTAGCTGCATCTCCGGCAAGGAATACGTTTTCTGCAAATTTCGGTTGTTCCGGTTTCAGGAACCCCATGGCCAGCAACACCATATCTGCTTCGATTACTTCTTTCTTCCCTGTGAGGTTCATGGTCGGACGTTCGCCATCTGTTGCCGGTGTCCATTCTACTTCTTCCACCTCGACGCCGGTTACTTTACCGTTCTTACCCAAAAACTGATTGGAAGTCAGGCACCAGCGGCGTGTACAACCTTCTTCATGGCTGGAGGTTGTTTTGAAAACTACCGGCCATTGCGGCCAGGGCGTAGAGGGATTGTGACCAACGGGAGGTTTGGGCATAATTTCAATTTGCGTGACGCTGGTTGCTCCCTGTCGTACACTGGTTCCGATGCAGTCCGAACCGGTGTCTCCACCGCCGATCACAAGTACTTTTTTGCCTTTGGCATTCACCAGTTTGTCTTTGGGGAAAGTTTGTCCTTCCAGAATCCTGTTCTGTTGCGCCAGCATTTCCAGTGCGAAATGGATTCCTTTCAACTCCCGTCCCGGAATACTTAAATCACGGGCAGTCGGTGTACCCGTGCAAATGCAATATGCATCGAATCCTTCTGGCAAATGGTTAACGTCTATTTCTACTCCCATTTCAAACTGAATACCTTCTGCGGCAAGTATTTTCATGCGGCGGTCGATTACGTTTTTGTCCAGTTTGAAGTTTGGGATACCGAAGCGTAATAATCCTCCGGCAGCTTCATCTTTATCAAATAACGTTACGGTGTATCCTTTGAGATTCAGCTGGTTGGCAACTACCAATCCGGCCGGACCGGCACCGACAACTGCTACTTTTTTGCCGTTCCTTTTGGGATGCTGCACCTGTATATATCCTTCGCGGAAGGCAGCTTCTACAATAGCAGCTTCATTTTCACGGATAGTCACCGGCTGGTCACAGGATAGTTTCAGTACACAGGACTTCTCACAGAGGGCAGGGCAGATGCGTCCTGTAAATTCCGGAAAGTCGCAAGTGGATGACAGCACTTCATACGCTTCTTTCCATTTTCCTTTGAATAAAGCGTCCTGCCATTCCGGCTGTTTATTGCCTATCGGACAGGCCCAGTGGCAAAAAGGTACTCCGCAATCCATACATCGTGATGCCTGTAATTTGCGGCTGTTCGTATTCAATGTCTGTTCTACCTGACTATAGTCAGTGATGCGCTCGCTAACGGGGCGGTATCCCGCCTCTTGCCGAGGTATATTTAAAAAAGCTTTAGGATCTCCCATCTTGTTAAGTAATAAGTGGTAAGTATTAGGTAATAGGTATTAAGTATTAAGCAATAAATATTAACTATATGGATTAAGGATGTTTGAAGCTACGGTTAATACCTAATACTTAATACCTAATACTTGAATTAATAATCTCTTTGCATATCTGCTATTTTTTGCTGTAACTTTCTCATCTGCTCTTCCTGTAGTACTTTTTTGTATTCGATAGGTACTATCTGGATAAACTGATCGATGTAATGGTTCCAGTCATCGAGCATGGTACGTGCCAGTTTCGAACCGGTGTACAGGTAGTGCTGACGAATCAGTTCGTGCAGTTCTTTGCGGTAACCGGCTTCTTCGATCAGTGATAGTTCAACCATTTCCATGTTGCAGAAGTAGTCAAAATTGCCTTCTTTGTTCCATACGTAAGCCACACCGCCACTCATACCGGCGGCAAAATTTCGTCCGGTTTGCCCCAGAACCACTACACGGCCTCCGGTCATATATTCGCAACAGTGGTCGCCTACACCTTCCACTACGGCAACAGCTCCTGAGTTGCGCACGGCAAAACGTTCGCCTACGCGGCCATTGATATAAACTTCACCGCTGGTTGCACCATAGAGCAGGGTATTGCCTGCAATCGTGTTCTTTTCGGCTTCGAAGTTGCTGCGGATAGGAGGTAATACGGCAATGCGCCCGCCACTCAATCCTTTACCCAGATAATCATTCGCTTCACCTTCCAATTTGAAATTGACTCCTGGTACGAGGAAGGCACCGAATGACTGTCCCGCAGAACCTTTGAATTTCACATTCAAGGTATGTTCCGGCAATCCCTTTTCTCCGTGTTTTTTGGCAATGACACCGGAGAGCATGGCACCTGTCGCACGGTCCGTATTGGCAATTGTGTATTCCAATGAAACTTCTTTTTCGTGTTCTATTGCTTCTTGGGCAGCATCAATGATTGCCACATCCTTCACTGTAGAAATACCATGATCCTGATCGATGACGTGGCGGATGGCTGCACTGTTGTCCACACGTGCCAGTAGCTTGGTGAAGTCAATCAGAGCGTGCTTCGGATTCGGGTCGTTTTCGTCGGATTTGCGTTCAATCAAGTCCGTGCGTCCGATAATATCATCCATCTTGGTGAATCCCATTTCCGCCAGATATTCACGGACTTCCTGTGCCAGGAAGGTGAAAAAGTTGATAAGATACTCGCTGCGCCCGTGAAAGCGTTTGCGTAATTCCTCATTCTGCGTGGCTACTCCTACCGGACAAGTATTCTGGTGACATTTGCGCATCATCACACATCCCAGCACGATCAGGGCGGAAGTGGCGAAACCATATTCTTCGGCGCCCATTAATGCCATTAAGATAATGTCGCGTCCGGTTTTCAGTTGGCCGTCGGCTTGCAGGACGACTTGTCCCCGCAGACCGTTCAGAACCAAGGTCTGCTGTGTCTCGCTCAGTCCCAGTTCCGGAGAAATACCGGCGTAACGGATGGATGAAGCGGGAGAGGCTCCCGTACCACCCTCGGCACCGGAGATGACAATCAAATCCGCTTTTGCTTTTGCCACGCCTGCGGCAATGGTACCTACGCCACTTTCTGCTACCAGTTTGACACTGATTTTGGCTTGTGGATTAACGTTTTTCAAGTCAAATATCAATTGCGCCAAATCCTCAATCGAATAAATATCATGATGGGGAGGAGGAGAGATCAGCGAGATTCCCGGAATGGAATGGCGTGTTTTAGCTATGACGTCGTTCACTTTGAATCCCGGAAGCTGTCCGCCTTCCCCCGGTTTAGCTCCCTGCGCTATTTTTATTTGTATCTCATCGGCATTCACCAGATATTCGGCGGTGACCCCGAAGCGTCCGGAAGCTACCTGTTTGATGGCACTTCGCATGGAAGTTCCGTCCGGCAGCGGGTGGAAACGGGAAGCATCTTCGCCACCTTCACCCGTGTTGCTGCGTCCGTGAATGGTATTCATGGCAATCGCCATTGCTTCATGAGCTTCCTTGCTGATAGATCCGAAAGACATGGCACCCGTCACAAAACGACGGAGAATATTCTCTATCGGTTCTACCTGTTCGATGGATATAGGATTGCGACGGAATCCTAAGAAGTCACGCAGGAAAATAGGTTTCTCCTTATTGTCTACCAAATGAGTGAACTCTTTGAATTTCTTGTAGCTGCCCAAGCGGGTGGCAAGTTGCAATGTACTGATGGTTTCCGGGTTCCACGCATGTTTCTCTCCGTCCTTTCGGAAGGCATACAGTCCGTTGTTCTTTAATAATGGAAAATTGAAAGTTGAAAATTGAGAGTTGCCGTGCGGTGCTTCATTTTCCATTTTCAATTCTCCATTATCCATTCCCTCAGCTCCTTCATCGTGGAAAGCGATTGCGTCTCTTGCCACTTCCTCCAGGCGGATACCTCCGATGGGTGAACCGAGTCCGCCGAAATAAGCCTTGCTCAACTCTTCGCTGAGTCCGACAGCTTCGAAAATCTTTGCACCGCGATAAGAGCGGATAGTGGAAATACCCATCTTACTCATGATCTTGAACAGACCTTTGCAGATAGATTTGATGTAGTTTTTCTCAGCGGTAGCATAGTCCAGTTGAATATCTTTCTCTTTTACCAGCTTGTCGAGGATGGCAAATGCCATATACGGATTCAGTGCACTGGCTCCAAAACCGAGTAGTAAAGCGGCGTGCATTACTTCGCGCATTTCTCCGCTCTCTACAATCAATGCCGTCTGCACACGTTTGCCGACAGATATCAGATGGTGATGCACGGCACTTACTGCCAGCAATGAAGGGATAACGGCATGAGTTGCATCCACGTCACGGTCGGTCAGTACAATGTAGTTTACTCCGTCCGTAACTGATTCCTCCGCCATTTTGCAAAGGTTGTTCAGTGATTCCTGTAATCCGGCTTTCCCCTTGGATACTTCAAACAGCATCGGTAATTTTACAGTCTTAAAGCCTTTGTAGCGGATATTGCAAAGAATATCCAGTTGTGTATTGCTTAGAATCGGATGGTTCAGACGCACCATTTTACAATGACTCTCGCTGGGAGTCAGGATATTCATGCCTACCGCTCCGATATATTCCGTCAAAGACATTACCAGTTCTTCGCGTAGCGGGTCGATCGGCGGATTCGTAACCTGTGCGAATTGCTGGCGGAAATAGTTGTAGAGTAGCTGTGGCTTATCGGAAAGTACAGCCAGCGGCGTGTCATTACCCATAGAGTGGATGGGTTCGGCACCCGCGCTCGCCATCGGCATAATCAGTCGTTCGATATCTTCTTTTGAATAGCCGAAAGTACGGAGCATCCGGTCGTAGTTTTCTACGTGATGAGGCACTTTACGACCGCTTTTCAGTTCATCCAGTTCGATACGGTTAGTCGATAGCCATGTACGGTAAGGCTTCGCTTCGGCCAGTTGTTTCTTCAATTCGCCGTCATAGTAGATTTCTCCTTTCTCTGTATCGATCAATAGAATCTTGCCCGGTTGCAGGCGGCCTTTTTCCTTGATATCTCCCGGCTCAAAGTCCATTACGCCCACTTCGGATGCCACTACCATCATATCGTTTTTGGTGATCAGGTAGCGGGTAGGGCGCAGACCGTTGCGGTCGAGCATACCACCTGCAAATCGTCCGTCGCTGAAAAGCAAGGCTGCCGGTCCGTCCCAAGGCTCCATCAGGATAGAGTGGTATTCATAGAATGCTTTCAGGTCTTCACTGATCGGATTCTTCTCGTTGAAAGATTCCGGTACGAGCATGGCCATTGCATGAGGCAGACTTAATCCTGACATGACCAGAAATTCCAGCACATTGTCCAGAGAAGCACTGTCGCTCATACCCGGCTGTATGATCGGGCGTATTTCTTTGATATCTCCCAGCATAGGAGTGGAGAGTACGCTTTCACGGGCTTCCATCCATCCGCGGTTGCCACGAATGGTATTGATCTCACCATTGTGCGCCAGCAGACGGAAAGGTTGTGCCAGTCCCCATGTCGGAAAAGTGTTGGTGCTGAAACGGGAGTGTACCAGAGCCAGTCCGCTGGTGAAGTAGCTATTCGTCAGATCAGGATAGTAGTTGCGTAGCTGCAATGACGAGAGCATACCTTTATATATAATACTTTTGGTCGAGAGCGAAACGACATAAAAATCGTTTCTCGTCGGAATAGCTGACAATCTGACTTTATTCTCTATCCGTTTGCGAATCAGATACAGTTTGCGGTCGGCGGTTTCCGTTTCCGTAAAACCGGTAATAAAGACCTGCTTGATATCCGGTTCGTTAGCCAGAGCCGCTTCACCTAGAATTTCCGGACAGGTGGGTACATTGCGCAGATGCATCAATGTAAGTCCCTCTTTTTCTATTTCTTCAATAATGATACTAAAAATAGCTGCCTGATCTTTTTCGTTTTTCGGTAGAAAAAGCAGACCGGTGCCGTACCGTCCCTTTTCGGGTACGGGGATGCCTTGCAGTAAAATAAACTCATGCGGAATCTGTAACATAATACCTGCACCGTCGCCGGTTTTGTTATCCGCCCCCTCAGCGCCACGGTGACGCATATTCTCTAATACCTTTAAAGCCGACTCAACAATGTCATGTGACTTTTCTCCGTGAATGTTCACCAGCATACCAACCCCGCAGGCATCGTGTTCGTATGCCGCATCATACAAGCCCATTTGTCCGGGCTGTCGTTGGTAGGGGATTTTTCCTGTTGCGTTGTTAAAAAGTTCTTGTTTCTTCATTCTTTTTAGCTTTATTGTATGATAATACCTGCTTGATGTATCAAATTGTTCGGCAAAGTTAGGGATTTAATTTCATAATGATAGTATATTGTTTATTTTTTGTGACACAAAATAAGATACCTTTTCTTTATTCTTTTAATTTGTAATCAAAATGCTCTGATTTGCTTATAATTTATCAGTCTGTCCGGTTTTATTTTGTTTTGATTGTAATTTGTTTCTTTTTGAGCTTAAAATAATATATTATTTAACTTTTTGATGTGTTTGCAACTTTTTTATGTGCTTATGTCAAATAAATATTGAAAAAGTTATCTTTGTGTTATTTTGAATGTGTATATTTGCACCCGAAATAAAAATATCATAATATGTGTGGAATAGTAGGCTATATTGGTAAAAGAAAAGCCTACCCCATCCTTATTAAAGGGCTGAAGCGACTGGAGTATCGTGGATATGACAGTGCAGGGGTAGCATTGATCAGTGATAACCAACAGTTAAATGTGTACAAGACGAAAGGGAAAGTCTCCGAACTTGAAAATTTCGTCACACAAAAAGATATTTCCGGTACAGTCGGAATTGCCCATACCCGTTGGGCTACTCACGGGGAACCTTGTTCCGTTAATGCTCATCCTCATTACTCTTCTTCCGAAAAACTCGCTCTCATTCATAACGGTATCATTGAAAATTACGCCGTTCTCAAAGAAAAACTCCAAGCCAAAGGTTACGTCTTTAAAAGTAGTACTGATACTGAGGTGCTCGTTCAATTAATCGAATATATGAAAGTTGCCAATCAGGTCGATCTGCTTACTGCCGTTCAGTTGGCTTTGAATGAAGTGATTGGTGCTTATGCGATTGCGATTCTTGATAAAGAACATCCGGAAGAAATCATTGCGGCTCGAAAAAGCAGTCCGCTGGTGGTAGGTATTGGTGAAGATGAGTTTTTCCTTGCTTCGGATGCCACACCGATTGTAGAATATACAGATAAGGTGGTGTATCTCGAAGATGGTGAGATAGCGGTGATCAATCGGGGAAAAGAATTGAAGGTAGTCGATCTCAGCAATGTGGAGATGACTCCCGAAGTGAAAAAAGTAGAATTGAAGCTTGGTCAGCTGGAAAAAGGCGGTTATCCGCATTTCATGTTGAAGGAGATTTTTGAGCAGCCGGACTGTATTCACGATTGTATGCGCGGACGTATCAATGTGGAAGCCAATAATGTGGTGCTTTCGGCAGTAATAGACTATAAAGAAAAGTTGCTGAACGCCAAACGCTTTATTATTGTGGCTTGCGGTACTTCGTGGCATGCGGGATTGATCGGAAAGCATCTGATTGAAAGTTTCTGCCGTATTCCGGTAGAAGTGGAGTATGCCTCCGAATTTCGTTACCGTGATCCGGTGATCGATGAGCACGATGTGGTGATTGCCATTTCTCAAAGTGGAGAAACGGCGGATACGCTGGCGGCAGTGGAACTGGCAAAAAGTCGGGGTGCATTTATATATGGTATCTGTAATGCGATTGGTTCCTCCATCCCCCGCGCTACGCATACGGGGTCGTACATCCACGTCGGACCGGAAATCGGAGTGGCATCGACCAAAGCATTTACCGGACAGGTGACTGTGCTGACCATGTTGGCATTGACTCTCGCCCGGGAGAAAGGTACGATAGACGAGACACAATACCTGAACATTGTACGGGAATTGAATAGCATTCCCGGCAAAATGAAGGAAGTATTGAAACTGAATGATAAGCTGGCGGAACTGTCGAAAACTTTCACCTATGCGCATAACTTTATTTACCTCGGACGCGGATATAGTTATCCGGTTGCTTTGGAAGGTGCATTGAAATTGAAAGAAATATCGTATATTCACGCCGAAGGTTATCCGGCTGCCGAAATGAAGCACGGACCGATAGCCCTGATTGATGCCGAAATGCCGGTAGTAGTCATTGCTACCCAAAACGGGTTGTATGAGAAAGTACTTAGCAATATTCAGGAAATCAAGGCACGAAAAGGAAAGGTGATTGCATTTGTAACCAAGGGCGATACGGTGATCAGTAAAGTAGCCGATTGCAGTATCGAACTTCCGGAAACAATCGAGTGCCTTGATCCGTTAATTACTACGGTACCTCTCCAATTGCTTGCCTATCATATTGCGGTATGTAAGGGAATGGATGTAGACCAACCTAGAAATTTGGCTAAGTCGGTAACAGTCGAGTAGTTTAAAATGTAAATAGTCAAATAGTAAGAGATAGATTAATGGAACAATTGAAACATGAATGTGGCGTTGCCATGATACGCCTGCTCAAACCCCTGGAGTATTACGAGAAAAAGTACGGAACATGGATGTACGGCCTCAACAAGCTCTATCTGTTGATGGAGAAACAGCATAACCGGGGGCAGGAAGGGGCAGGACTGGCATGCGTGAAGCTGGAAGCAAATCCGGGTGAGGAATATATGTTTCGCGAACGCGCGTTAGGTTCCGGTGCCATCACCGAAATCTTCGAAGCTGTACAGAGTAACTTCAAGGACCTCACTCCCGAACAGTTGCATGATGCGGCATTTGCCAAACGTACTTTACCCTTTGCGGGTGAAGTATATATGGGGCATCTGCGTTATTCTACTACCGGAAAATCCGGAATCTCGTACGTACATCCGTTTTTAAGAAGAAACAACTGGCGTGCCAAAAATCTGGCTCTCTGCGGAAACTTCAATATGACGAATGTAGACGAAATTTTTGCCCGCATCACCGCTATCGGTCAGCATCCACGTAAGTATGCCGATACCTATATCATGTTGGAACAGGTGGGACATCGTCTTGACCGTGAAGTGGAACGCCTCTTCAACCTTGCCGAAGCCGAAGGACTGACAGGGATGGGAGTCACCCATTATATAGAAGAACATATCGAACTGGCCAACGTATTGCGTACTTCCAGCCGTGAGTGGGATGGGGGATATGTGATCTGCGGCCTCACCGGAAGTGGCGAATCTTTTGCTATCCGTGATCCGTGGGGTATTCGTCCCGCTTTCTGGTATCAGGATGATGAAATAGCCGTACTGGCTTCCGAGCGTCCGGTGATTCAGACTGCTTTGAATGTTCCCGTAGAAAAAATCAAGGAACTGCAACCCGGGCAGGCATTGCTGATCAGCAAAGAAGGCAGACTGCGGACTTCACAAATCAACAAGCCCCGCGAGCGGCACGCCTGCTCGTTCGAACGTATCTACTTCTCCCGTGGCAGCGATGTAGATATCTATAAGGAGCGGAAACTTCTGGGAGAAAAACTGGTTCCGAATATTCTGAAAGCCATTAATAACGACTTGGACCATACTGTATTTTCCTTTATCCCGAATACGGCCGAAGTTGCCTTCTACGGAATGCTGCAAGGGCTGGATGACTATCTGAATGAAGAGAAAGTACGGCAGATTGCGGCCTTGGGGCATCATCCCAATATGGAAGAGCTGGAGGGCATTCTTTCCCGCCGTATCCGCAGTGAAAAAGTTGCCATCAAAGATATTAAGCTCCGTACATTCATTGCCGAAGGAAACAGCCGGAATGACCTGGCTGCCCACGTATATGACATCACATACGGAAGTCTGGTTTCCGGTGTCGACAATCTCGTGATTATCGACGATAGCATTGTGCGTGGTACTACTTTGAAGCAAAGTATCATTGGTATCCTCGACCGTCTTGGTCCGAAGAAGATCGTGATTGTATCTTCTTCTCCACAAGTCCGTTATCCGGACTATTACGGCATCGATATGGCGAAGATGAGCGAATTTATCGCTTTCAAAGCAGCCATCGAACTCCTGAAAGAGCGGGATATGAAGGATGTGATTGCCGCCGCCTACCGGAAATCGAAAGAGCAGGTAGGATTGCCGAAAGAACAAATGGTGAATTACGTGAAAGATATCTATGCACCGTTCACGGATGAAGAAATATCTGCCAAGATGGTAGAACTCCTGACACCGAAGGGAACGAAAGCGAAAGTGGAAATCGTCTACCAACCGCTGGAAGGACTCCATGAAGCCTGTCCGAACCATCAGGGAGACTGGTACTTCAGTGGAAACTATCCCACGCCGGGTGGTGTGAAAATGGTGAATCAGGCATTCATCAACTACATTGAGCAGATGTATCAATTCTAACAACCATACAACGATTCAAAAATAAGAATGAGAAATGTGACATTAATCCTTGACGACGGGAGCCGGTTTTCCGGTAAGTCGTTTGGCTACGAGAAGCCGGTGGCGGGCGAAGTAGTTTTCAACACCGCCATGACCGGATATCCGGAGAGCCTTACTGACCCTTCCTACGCCGGACAGTTGATGACTCTTACCTATCCTTTGGTGGGTAACTACGGAGTTCCTCCTTTTACCATCGAACCCAACGGACTTGCTACTTTCATGGAAAGTGAAAAGATTCATGCCGAAGCGATCATCGTAAGTGACTACTCTTCTGAGTACAGCCACTGGAACGCAGTGGAAAGCCTCGGCGACTGGCTGAAACGTGAGAAAGTACCGGGCATCACAGGCATCGATACGCGTGAGCTGACCAAAATACTTCGTGAACACGGAGTCATGATGGGACGCATCGTCTTCGACAATGAAATTGTCGAAGAAATTGACAATGGACAATTGACAATGGACAATTACGCTGCCGTGAATTACGTAGACCGTGTTTCCTGCAAAGAAATAATCTCCTATCTTCCCGATGGAACATCCCGTTCTTTTCCATTAACCATGTCCGTCGCGCAGCTTAATTGTCAATTGTCAACTGTCAATTGTCAATTAAAGAAGGTTGTTTTGGTGGATTGCGGTGTAAAGACCAATATTATCCGTTGCTTGTTGAAGCGTGGTGTAGAAGTGATCCGTGTACCTTGGGATTATGATTTTAACGGACTCGAATTTGACGGGCTGTTTATCTCCAACGGACCGGGTGACCCGGATACCTGCGACGCAGCTGTACAGAATATCCGCAAGGCGATGGCGAACGAGAAACTTCCCATCTTTGGAATCTGCATGGGCAACCAGTTGCTCTCGAAAGCCGGAGGGGCAAAGATTTACAAACTTAAATATGGACACCGTAGCCACAACCAGCCGGTACGCATGGTGGGTACGGAACGTTGTTTTATTACTTCGCAGAATCATGGTTATGCGGTAGACAATAATACGCTGGGATCGGATTGGGAACCGCTGTTTATCAATATGAATGATGGTTCTAACGAAGGAATCAAACACAAGAAAAATCCTTGGTTCTCTGCACAGTTCCATCCCGAAGCTGCAAGTGGTCCTACGGATACGGAATTCCTGTTCGATGAATTTGTAAACCTGCTTAAATAACCGACTATCATGAAAGAAAATATAAAAAAAGTATTGCTGCTGGGTTCCGGTGCCTTGAAAATCGGTGAAGCCGGTGAGTTTGACTATTCCGGTTCGCAGGCACTCAAAGCCTTGAAAGAAGAAGGGATTGAAACCATTCTTATCAATCCGAATATTGCTACCGTACAGACATCCGAAGGAGTGGCAGATCAAATTTACTTCCTTCCGGTCACTCCGTATTTTGTAGAGAAAGTAATCCAGAAGGAAAAGCCGGAAGGTATTATGCTGGCATTCGGCGGACAGACCGCGCTGAATTGTGGAGTTGCTTTATATAAAGAAGGAATCCTTGAAAAGTATAATGTAAAAGTACTCGGTACTCCCGTACAAGCCATTATGGATACGGAAGACCGTGAACTCTTTGTACAGAAACTGAACGAAATCAATGTCAAGACCATTAAAAGTGAAGCCGTAGAAAATGCGGAAGATGCCCGTCGTGCAGCGAAGGAACTGGGATATCCGGTCATTGTCCGTGCGGCTTATGCGCTGGGTGGTCTGGGCTCCGGTTTCTGTGACAATGAAGAGCAACTGGATGTACTGGTAGAAAAAGCCTTTTCTTTTTCTCCGCAAGTGTTGGTGGAAAAATCGCTTCGTGGGTGGAAAGAAGTAGAATACGAAGTCGTCCGCGACCGTTTTGACAACTGTATTACAGTTTGTAATATGGAGAACTTTGACCCGCTGGGTATTCATACCGGTGAGTCTATCGTTATTGCTCCGTCTCAAACACTGACCAACAGTGAATATCATAAACTTCGTGAACTGGCTATCCGTATCATCCGCCACATCGGTATTGTCGGCGAATGTAATGTACAGTATGCTTTCGACCCCGAATCGGAAGATTATCGCGTCATCGAAGTAAATGCCCGTCTTTCCCGTTCCTCGGCCCTGGCCTCTAAGGCAACCGGATATCCGTTGGCATTCGTGGCTGCCAAACTGGGACTCGGCTACGGACTCTTCGACTTGAAGAACTCGGTGACAAAGACTACTTCTGCTTTCTTCGAACCGGCTTTGGACTATGTGGTATGTAAGATTCCACGTTGGGACTTGGGAAAATTCCATGGTGTAGACAAGGAACTGGGTTCTTCCATGAAGTCGGTAGGTGAAGTGATGGCAATCGGACGTACTTTTGAAGAAGCTATTCAGAAGGGCCTCCGTATGATCGGACAGGGAATGCACGGATTCGTGGAAAACAAAGAACTAGTAATCCCTGATATTGACAAAGCACTGCGCGAACCGACCGATAAACGTATTTTTGTGATCTCAAAAGCCTTCCGTGCAGGATACACCATCGATCAGGTGCATGAACTGACGAAGATTGACAAATGGTTCCTTCAGAAGTTGATGAATATAATGAAGACTTCGGAAGAAATGCACGAATGGGGAAATAATCATAAACAGATTGCCGATCTGCCTGTGGAACTGCTTCGCAAGGCTAAAGTTCAGGGCTTTTCCGATTTCCAGATTGCCCGAGCCATTGGTTATGAAGGTGATATGGAAAATGGAAGCCTGTATGTCCGCAAGTATCGTAAGGCTGCCGGTATCCTTCCGGTGGTAAAACAGATCGATACACTGGCTGCCGAATATCCGGCGCAGACCAATTATCTGTATCTGACCTATAGCGGAGTGGCAAACGATGTACATTATCTGGGTGACCATAAATCCATCGTCGTATTGGGTTCCGGTGCCTACCGTATCGGTTCTTCTGTAGAGTTTGACTGGTGCGGTGTGCAGGCTCTGAATACCATTCGCAAGGAAGGTTGGCGCAGTGTTATGATCAACTATAATCCGGAAACGGTATCTACAGACTATGACATGTGCGACCGTCTCTACTTTGACGAACTGACATTCGAAAGGGTAATGGATATTCTTGAACTGGAAAATCCGCATGGTGTCATCGTATCTACCGGTGGTCAGATTCCGAATAACCTTGCTTTACGTCTGGATGCCCAGAACATTCACATACTGGGAACAAGTGCTCAGAGCATCGACAATGCCGAAGACCGTGAAAAGTTCTCTGCAATGCTCGACCGTATCGGTGTAGACCAGCCACGCTGGCGTGAGTTGACATCGCTGGAAGATATTAACGAGTTTGTCGATGAAGTCGGTTTCCCGGTTCTTGTCCGTCCGTCTTATGTGCTTTCGGGTGCTGCAATGAATGTCTGCTCCAATCAGGAAGAGCTTGAACGTTTCCTGAAACTGGCTGCCAATGTATCAAAGAAACATCCGGTGGTAGTAAGCCAGTTTATCGAACATGCGAAGGAAGTGGAAATGGATGCTGTGGCGCAGAATGGTGAAATCATAGCCTATGCAATCAGCGAACATATTGAGTTTGCCGGTGTACACTCCGGTGATGCCACTATTCAGTTTCCTCCGCAAAAGTTGTATGTGGAAACTGTCCGTCGCATCAAACGCATCAGCCGTGAGATTGCCAAGGCATTGAATATTTCCGGTCCGTTCAACATCCAATACCTGGCAAAAGATAATGATATTAAGGTAATCGAATGTAATCTGCGTGCCAGCCGTTCTTTCCCGTTTGTCAGCAAAGTGCTGAAGATAAACTTCATTGAGCTGGCAACCAAAGTGATGCTGGGTCTTCCTGTGGAGAAACCGGAAAAGAATCTCTTTGAACTGGACTATGTGGGAATTAAGGCTTCGCAGTTCTCTTTCAACCGTTTGCAGAAAGCTGACCCTGTATTGGGAGTGGATATGGCTTCTACAGGTGAGGTCGGCTGTATCGGAAGTGACACTTCCTGTGCCGTACTGAAAGCCATGCTGTCTGTCGGCTACCGTATTCCTAAAAAGAACATCCTGCTTTCTACGGGTACAATGAAGCAGAAGGCTGATATGATGGATGCAGCACGTATGTTGGTAAACAAGGGATACAAACTTTTTGCAACCGGCGGTACTCATAAAACCTTTGCTGAGAACGGCATTGAAAGTACGCTTGTCTACTGGCCGAGTGAAGAAGGACATCCGCAGGCATTGGAAATGCTTCATAATAAGGAAATTGACATGGTAGTCAATATCCCGAAGAACCTGACTGCCGGAGAACTGGACAATGGATATAAAATACGTCGCGCGGCTATCGACCTGAACGTGCCGTTGATAACGAACGCCCGTCTGGCAAGTGCATTTATCAATGCTTTCTGTACGATGACCGTTGATGATATTGCCATCAAGAGCTGGGAAGAGTATAAGTAAGAAATAATAAATTGTTGTATAATAAGTTGGAAAAGTCGTTCCCGTGCATTCGGGGGCGGCTTTTTTTATGAATTTCTGTTTTTGGGATGGTGTCACTATAAGCATGGGATAGTGTCACTATCCTGTCAGTATGCTTACACTATCCTTCCTGTATAGTGTCACTATCTTTTTTTAATGTCTATAAGTTGCATGATTGGACAAATTGGTGTAAATTGCGCAATTATTTCACAAATATTCTAAAACAGGGGAGTAATATGAGCATGGATAATCATATCGTAATTATGGCTGGTGGCATCGGTAGTCGTTTTTGGCCGATGAGTACACCGGAATGTCCCAAGCAATTTATTGATGTAATGGGATGCGGGCGTACGTTGATTCAACTGACTGCTGATCGTTTTGATGGCGTCTGTCCACGGGAAAATGTGTGGGTAGTGACGTCCGAGAAATATATTGATATTGTCCGGGAGCAATTGCCGGAGATTCCTGAAAGCAATATCCTTGCAGAGCCTTGTGCACGAAACACTGCTCCCTGCATCGCCTATGCTTGCTGGAAAATCAAGAAAAAACATCCGAACGCCAATGTGGTGGTGACTCCGTCGGATGCATTGGTTATCAATACAGGTGAATTCCGCCGGGTAGTAGAGAAAGCACTTCGTTTTACTGACAACAGCAGTGCTATCGTAACGCTGGGTATCAAACCGACTCGCCCGGAAACCGGATATGGATATATTGCTGCCGGAGATCAGATCATGACTGATAAAGAGATTTTTACGGTAGATGCATTCAAGGAAAAACCGGACAGGGAGACTGCCGACAGATATCTGGCCGAGGGTAACTACTTCTGGAATGCAGGAATTTTTGTTTGGAATGTGCGTACTATCACTTCCGTGATGCGTGTATATGCTCCGGGCATAGCGCAAATCTTCGATCGTATTTTCCCCGATTTCTATACGGAGAAGGAAAATGAAACGATTAAAAAGCTGTTCCCTACCTGCGAAGCTATTTCCATAGACTATGCCGTAATGGAAAAAGCACAGGAAATCTATGTACTTCCGGCTTCTTTCGGTTGGTCGGACTTGGGGACCTGGGGAGCGCTCCGCGGACTGTTGCCACAAGATAAATCCGGAAATGCTACGGTAGGGGCCGATGTCCGTTTGTACGAAAGCAAGAACTGCATCGTACATACCAGTGAAGAGAAACGGGTCGTTATTCAGGGTCTGGATGGATATATCATTGCTGAGAAAGATAATACACTGTTGATTTGTAAACTGGAGGAAGAACAGCGGATAAAGGAGTTTTCAAAGTAATCCTTAATTCTTTTGATATTCCTGAGGCGTCATTCCGGTCATTCGTTTGAAAAACTTGCTGAAGAAAGACGGATTGGGAAAGTTTAATTCATCTGATATCTGATAAACAAGGCGGTTGCTATGTTTTAGCAATACTTTAGCCTCTAGTATAATGGACTGGTTTATCCAGTCCATTACTGTTTGCTGGCTGGTTTGCCGGATTACAGTGTTCAGATAACGGGGAGTGAGACAAAGTTTATCCGCATAGAAACTGACATTCCGTTCTGTCTTGCTATAGGTGTTGACCAAAGAAATGAAGCGCTGAAAAATATCGTTTTGATGGGTTAATGGACTGAGTTCGGCCTGCCCTTTGCTTTTGGCTATATACTCTATATTATATAGTAATCCTACCAGTAAATGCTGAATGACCTCTTTTCTGAATACAGGTTCTTGCAATACACTCCACATGACCGTCACAAAATTCTCTATCTGTATTTGTTCTTCGGTAGACAGTGGAAACAGGAGATTTTTCTTTTGTTGGAGGAAATGGGTGAAGAATTCTTCCTTTCCGGATATCGGCAGAAAGTTCAGGTCTACTGCCATCATGTGAGCATCAAAATCGTGAGATACTTCTATGATTTGTATGATAGAGTTGGGAGCTATCAGGGATATATGGTCGGGCAGGAAAATATATTCGATCAGATTGATTAAAACACGTGCCGAGCCATTAGTGACAATAGCAATACGGCCTTCCTGTAGCCGGTACGGTTGTCCGACACTGAAGATAGTCGTTTCCATTTTTGAGAAACTTGTCACAAATCCGAATTCGGCATTGATGAAGCGAAATTCGTTGTGACGTACTATATTTATATCCTTCAACAGTTGGAGGCCTAATTCCATCGGTTTCTTCTGTTCCATTTTCTCAGTTCTTTTCCGGCAAAGATAAGAAATAGCCCTTGAATCTTCTCTTTTTTTAGGATGAATCGAACTATTGGGACATATTTTCCAACTATCAGAATGTGAAACTATTACTTAAAGGTCTATCTTTGTCTTTTGAAGAATTCATAGAAAAAATGCGTATGAAAAGAATTATTTTTAGTCTTTCGCTTTTACTGTTCATGCCCGGAATGTATGGGCAGAACGGGCATATAACACTAGAAGAATGTCAGCAAAAAACGCAGGATAACTATCCGTTGGTGCGTCAATATGATTTAGTGGAGAAGACGAAAGAATATAATCTGGAAAATGCGGCGAGGGGATACTTGCCTCAGTTTGCTCTTTCGGCAAAGGCGTCTTATCAAAGTGATGTGACGGAGTTACCCATTGCCATTCCCGGTGTGGATATCAAAGGGATGGCCAAAGACCAGTATCAGGTGATGCTGGAGTTACAGCAACAGATATGGGATGGCGGAGGAATCCGGATGCAGAAGAAAAAGGCTACGGCGGAAGCGGAGATTGACAGGGAAAAGTTGAACGTCGATATGTATGCGTTGAATGGCCGTGTGAATGATTTGTATTTTGGAATTCTTATGTTGGATGAGCAGTTGGCTCAGAATGCCTTGCTGCAAGATGAACTGGGACGGAACTTCCGTCAGATTACAGCTTATGTGGACAATGGAATAGCCAATCAGGCCGATCTGGATGCTGTGAAAGTGGAGCAATTGAATACCCGCCAGAAGAGAGTGGAACTGACTTCTTCCCGTATGGCTTATTTGAAGATGCTTTCGTTATTGATGGGAGAGGTGCTTTCGACGGAGACAGTATTGGAGAAGCCTGTTCCTCAAAACGAACTGTCGGCTGTCAGTGAGATTCGCCGACCGGAACTGTCGTGGTTTGACGCACAGGGAGCCGGTTTGCAGGTACAAGAGAAAGCCTTGAATGTGCGCCATCTTCCTCATTTCGGATTGTTTGTGCAGGGAGCTTACGGTAATCCGGGATTAAATATGCTGAAGAATGAATTTTCTCCTTATTATATTGCAGGTATCCGGCTTTCATGGAATTTCGGAAGTCTGTATACGTTGAAGAATGACCGTCGGGTGATTGAAAACAAACGGCAGCAACTGGATAGCAATCGGGATGTGTTTCTTTTTAATACGAGACTGGAAATGACGCAGCAGGATCAGTCTGTCCGTTCGTTGGAGAAGCAGATGCAGGATGATGATGAAATTATCCGGTTGCGTACGAATATTCGTCGGGCTGCGGAAGCCAAAGTTGCGAATGGTACGTTGACAGTAACAGAAATGCTCAGAGAACTCACGAATGAGAGTCTTGCCCGTCAGGCGAAGGCAATGCATGAGATTCAACGGTTGATGGGTGTCTATCAATTGAAATATACTACTAATCATTAATAAAAATCTGTCAGATATGAAACGAATGACAAAAATAGGAATATACGGGATGGCAGTATGGATGCTTTCTGCCTGTGGAAACGGAACGCCCGATTATGATGCAACAGGAACCTTTGAAGCTACGGAAGTGATCGTTTCCGCCGAAGCGGCGGGAAAACTGCTGCAACTGGAAGTGGAAGAAGGAACAAGATTGAAAGCCGGCGAAGAAGTAGGGCTGGTAGATACTGTCCAGTTATATCTGAAAAAGTTGCAACTGGAAGCAAACATGAAATCGGTGGAAAGCCAGCGCCCCGATCTGGCCAAACAGATAGCCGCTACTAAACAGCAAATTACTACAGCGCAAAGGGAAAAGAAGCGGGTAGAGAACCTGCTTGCTGCCGGAGCTGCCAATCAGAAACAACTGGATGACTGGGATGCACAGGTAACCTTGCTTCAGCGGCAGTTGATTGCTCAGGAATCCTCATTGATGAAGAGTACGAACAGTCTGACGGAACAGGGAAATTCGGTCGGTATACAAGTGGCACAGGTGGAAGACCAGTTGAACAAGTGCCATATTCAGTCACCTATTGAAGGTACGGTACTGGCAAAATATGCGGAAGCGGGAGAACTGGCATCCGTTGGCAAACCGTTGTTTAAAGTGGGTGAGGTAGACCGGATGTATTTGCGGGCTTATATTACTTCAGAGCAATTGTCCCAAGTGAAATTGGGGGATAAAGTGACGGTGTATTCCGATTATGGAAATTCGGAACAGAAAGCCTATCCCGGTGTGGTCACTTGGATTTCGGACCGTTCGGAGTTTACCCCCAAAACAATTCTGACTAAAAATGAACGTGCCAATCTGGTATACGCAGTGAAGATTGCCGTGAAAAATGACGGTTCGTTGAAGATTGGTATGTATGGAGGTGTGGTATGGAAAAAGGAGAACCCATAGTCGTTGTAAAGGAAATCAGCAAGAGTTACGGGAAAGTAGAGGCACTGAAAGAGGTTTCTTTTGCGGTAGAGCAGGGAGAAATTTTCGGGCTGATCGGTCCTGACGGGGCGGGGAAGAGTACCTTATTCCGCATCCTGACCACTTTACTGTTGGCTGATAAAGGTACGGCAACTGTCAACAGACTGGATGTGGTGACGGATTACAAGCAGATTCGTACGAAAGTAGGATATATGCCCGGACGGTTCTCGCTTTATCAGGACCTTTCCGTAGAAGAAAATCTGGAATTTTTTGCTACGGTATTTCATACGTCGATACAGGAAAACTATGATTTGATTAAAGATATTTATCAGCAGATCGAGCCTTTTAAAAAAAGAAGGGCAGGCGCTTTGTCGGGAGGTATGAAGCAGAAGCTGGCATTGAGCTGTTCCCTGATTCATAAACCTGATATTTTATTTCTGGATGAACCGACTACGGGTGTAGATCCTGTGTCTCGGAAAGAATTTTGGCAGATGCTCCGTAATTTGAGAAAACAGGGGATTACGATCATTGTTTCCACTCCTATTATGGATGAGGCTCGTCAATGCGACCGGATTGCTTTTATTAATCACGGGCAGGTGCACGGAATCGATACGCCCGAACGGATTCTTCAGAAGTTTGCTTCCATTCTTTGTCCGCCACCCTTGGAACGGGAGGAGGCGCAACAGATGGCAGCTCCTGTTATCGAGGTGAAGCAGCTGACCAAATCCTTCGGACATTTTACGGCAGTCGATCATATCTCTTTTCAAGTGCAGCGGGGAGAAATTTTCGGTTTTCTTGGAGCCAATGGAGCAGGTAAGACGACTGCGATGCGTATGCTTTGCGGATTGAGCCGTCCGACTTCGGGAGTAGGAAGGGTGGCAGGCTATGACATCTTTCGGGAAGCCGAGCAAGTCAAAAAGCATATCGGATATATGAGTCAGAAATTCTCTTTGTATGAGGATCTTAAAGTCTGGGAGAATATCCGTCTCTTTGCCGGAATTTATGGGATGAAGGAGATGGAGATTGAAGAAAAGACAGATGAATTGTTAGAACGCCTGGGGTTTGCAGACGAACGGGATACGTTGGTGAAGAAACTTCCTTTGGGTTGGAAACAGAAACTGGCCTTTTCTGTCTCTATCTTTCATGAGCCGAAAATAGTCTTCCTTGATGAACCGACCGGAGGAGTCGATCCTGCTACTCGCAGGCAGTTCTGGGAGCTGATTTATCAGGCTGCCGATCGGGGAATCACTGTATTTGTTACCACGCACTATATGGATGAAGCGGAATATTGCAACCGGATATCGATTATGGTGGACGGTCAGATCAAGGCATTGGATACACCGGCCCGGCTGAAAGAACAGTTTGGTGTGGAGACAATGGATGATGTGTTTCAACAACTTGCCCGCCATGCGGTGCGTAAAGCGGATTGATTATGAAACAATTTATTGCTTTCGTAAAGAAAGAATTTTATCATATTTTCCGTGACCGGCGTACCATGCTGATTCTCTTGGGAATGCCGGTCGTAGAGATTATTTTGTTTGGTTTTGCCATCAGTACGGAGGTGAAGAATGTACGACTGGCTGTTCTCGATCCTTCGAATGACGTGGTGACTAGGAAAATCATAGACCGGCTGGATGCGAGTGAGTATTTCACAGTTACTACCCGTTTTCATTCTCCGCAGGAGATGGAAGCTGCTTTCCGGAAAAATAAGATCGATATGGCGATTGTATTTGGAGAGCGTTTTGCCGACGGACTTTATACGGGGGATGCCCGTGTGCAGCTGATAGTCGATGCAACCGATCCCAATATGTCTACCTCGCAGAGTAATTATGCAGCCAGCATTGTTTCTTCGGCAGGACAGGAGATGTTGCCTCCCAATGTGTCCGTTTCACGTTTGACTCCGGATGTCAAATTGCTGTATAATCCGCAGATGAAGAGTGCCTACAACTTTGTGCCCGGAGTCATGGGATTGATTTTAATGCTGATTTGCGCGATGATGACCTCTATTTCCATAGTTCGTGAAAAAGAGACGGGCACGATGGAAGTATTGCTGGTATCTCCGGTAAAACCATTGTTTATCGTGCTGGCCAAGGCGGTACCTTATTTTGTTTTATCTTTTGTCAATCTGACAACCATTTTGCTGCTTTCAGTCTTTGTACTGGATGTGCCGGTAGTGGGGAGTTTGTTTTGGCTGGTGATAGTGTCTTTGCTCTTTATTTTCGTGTCGCTGGCTTTGGGCTTACTGATTTCTTCCGTGACAAGTACACAGGTGGCGGCCATGCTGGCATCCGGAATGATATTGATGATGCCCACCATGGTTTTGTCCGGAATGATTTTTCCGGTAGAAAGTATGCCGGTGATTCTCCGGGCCATATCGGACATTATTCCCGCCCGCTGGTATATTCAGGCTGTACGCAAACTGATGATTGAAGGAGTGCCGGTTGTGCTGGTACTTAAAGAGATTGGTATTTTGTTGCTGATGGCAGTAGTGCTTATTACCATCAGTATCAGGAAATTTAAATATCGATTGGAATAAAGGAATTTATTATGATAAAATTTCTGATAGAAAAAGAGTTTAAACAGTTGCTTCGCAATTCGTTTCTGCCGAGATTGATTCTTATCTTTCCCTGTATGATCATGTTGCTGATGCCCTGGGCTGTGAATATGGAAATAAAGAATATCCAGCTGAATGTTGTAGACAACGATCATTCGGTGATTTCTCAGTGGCTGGTAAATAAGATTGCGGCTTCTACCTATTTCCGTCTGACGGAAGTACCGGCATCTTATGAGGATGGATTACGGAATATTGAACTGGGAACAGCGGATATTATAATGGAGATCCCTAGGCACCTGGAGCGGGACTGGATGAACAAAGGAGAAGCCCATATACTGATTGCAGCCAATTCGGTAAATGGAACGAAAGGAGGGCTGGGCAGTTCTTATCTGGGCACTATTATCAATAACTATGCAGCCGAGTTACGTGCAGAATATCCTGATGCCGTATCTGCGTCGGGCAGTGCCCCTTCCATTCGTATCGATATGCAGGGATTATTTAACCCGAATCTGAATTATAAACTTTATATGATTCCTGCTTTGATGGGAATGTTGTTGACTTTGATATGCGGATTTTTGCCCGCCCTGAATGTGGTTAGTGAGAAGGAGGTAGGAACGATCGAACAGATTAATGTGACTCCTGTACCGAAATTTACTTTTATTCTGGCTAAACTTTTACCTTACTGGATCACAGGCTTTATCGTATTGACTTTGTGCTTTTTGTTAGCCTGGTTGCTTTATGGAATAACTCCTGTAGGGCATTTCATCGTGATTTATTTTTTGGCGATTTTGTTTGTATTTGTTATGTCCGGCTTTGGGCTCGTTATATCCAATTATTCGGCAACTATGCAGCAGTCTATGTTTGTAATGTTCTTTTTTATGCTGATTCTGATGTTGATGAGCGGATTATTCACTCCGGTGAGCAGTATGCCTGAATGGGCACAGGTGATCACTTATTTCAATCCTTTGAAGTACTTTATGGAAGGAATGCGTATGGTATACCTCAAAGGAAGCAGCTTGTTGGAACTGCTGTCTGAAATAGGAGTCTTGTTTCTTTTTGCACTGGGGTTCAATACCTGGGCGGTGATCAGTTATCGGAAAAATCAATAGTTGAGAATTTGATTATATAAAAAACAGCTCTTATCCTTATTGGTTGGAAAAGAGCTGTTTTTATTATTGTTTTCACCCCTTGGGATGAATCGTGGTTACTGTATTATTTTACTTCGATTTGCTTTTCGGCCTTCTTCACTTCTTCTTCAGAAATCTTAGGAAGTTGGACGCTCAAAACCCCGTTTTCTACTGCGGCGGAAATTTTTTCTTTATCTACATTATCCGGCAGAATCATGGTCTGCTGAAACTTAGAATAAGAGAATTCGCGACGTAGATAGCGACCTTCTTTCTTCTCTTCTTTGTTTTCAGTCTTCTTCTCCATGGAGATAACGAGGTTGTTGTCTTCATCAATGCGAACATTGAAGTCCTCTTTTGTCATTCCCGGAGCAGCCAGTTCAACTTTGTATTCTTTTTCTGTTTCAAAAACATTGATTGCAGGTGCAGTTGCATTTGCTTTTACCATCCAATCGTTATCAAAGAAATCGTTAAAAATACTTGGTAACCAACTTTGAGTTCTTCTAACAGGCATCATAATCTTAGTCTCCTATCTTTTAGTTAAACATTCGGTTTATTCACTCTTAAATTTCGGTTCGTTGCTTTCCGCAGAGGGGAGCATCCCGACTCTTACTGTCTGCTTTCGAACCGTCGTTCACTGCTATTAGTGCAAACCTTATGCCAAAGGAAATCTGAGACTGAAAATGTCTATTTGTCATTTTAATAATGCCAATTTTGCCTATTTAGTGACAAAATGTAACCGCGATATATTTATTTTATATAATATAGATATTAATTTGATAATCTATTTCTTATCAATGAGTTTGAATCTTAATCTTAAAGTTTGTCTTTCTTCATCGTAATCATGACTGATGATTTTGAAGGTTCCTACTTCTGAGGTATTGGACACGTGTAACCCTATACAGGCGCAGGCGTCATAATCTCCTATGCGTATAATACGAAGAGTCTCACTGGCGTCAGCAGGAAGTTTGCTCAGATCTACGATGGCTTTAGCCTGCTCATGAGTCATAAACTCAACAGTTACGGGCAGATTTTGACTGATAACTTCGTTTACCTTATCTTCTATCACTTGTATCTCCGCATCTGTAGGACAAGTAGGAAGAATATAGTCGCACTTGCTCTTTTTCCTTTCTATATGGGCATTTCTTGAGCGAGGGCAACCGAAAGTTTTTACCATAGTGGCATTTAGTAAATGCTCTGCTGTATGCATAGGAGGATACTCCTGTTTGTTGTGATCATTGAGTTGAGGTTGTTGTTCCATAAATTTTTCAATAACTTTTTGTTTTTGATATTTTCTTATTTGCCGGATGGCAGTTTGTACTTTTCTCCCAGGAAATGCGGTTGCTTATCTATTGCTAAATCGATAAACATCTTGACCCTTGCAAATAATTCTCTGATATTGGTTTTCAATCCTGCATAGACGTCTACATCCCTGGCATTAAAACCGATGGCGGTAATCCCATTCTTTTCGGCAAGATAAATAGCCCGCTCATTGTGAAATCGTTGAGAAATGATGGTCAGACGGGTCTGACCGAATACTTCTTTAGCACGCACAACAGAGTCAAGGGTACGAAAACCGGCATAATCTAAATAGATAGACTTTTCAGGAACACCTTTTTGCATAAGCGCTTTCTTCATTTCTTCCGGTTCGTTGTAATCTTCTTTGCGATTATCTCCACTGATAAGAATATAATTAATTTTGCCTGCCTTGTACAGTTCAACCACCGCATCAATGCGATAGTCAAAATATAAATTGTTATTTCCGCTTTTCAGCTTAGGAGAGGTGCCGAGAAGCAGACCTACATTGTTTGCAGGAATATCACTGATTTCAGTATAGATGCAGGAGGCTGCATTCTTCTTGATGGTCCAGTCGCAGATAAAGATACTGATAACACAAAGTATGGCAATTATCAGTGTGATATAGAATAGCTTTTTTTTCATTTTCCGAATAATTCACTCATATAATCAAGGGAACGGCTAATGTCGAAATACATTTGATTTCCTTCATAGTACTGGCATTTATCAAACTCTATCAGATCACATTTATTGACTAGCGATTGACCTTTCATGTTTTCCATTTTGAATAACATGTTCAGCAGTTGGTATTCGTCATTTACGCAGATAACCTTAAATGCGGTTTCTTCGCTTGTACCGTCACCTGTAAGCGCAATCATAGTAAGCAAGGCTGCGTATCTTTTTGAATAGTGTTTTATTTCCCGGATATCTTTCTGGAGCAAACCGGCTATTCCGTACATATTATATAGTAATTGGAGAGATACCGGATTCTTTTTTAGTAGTTCTTTGCCGATATTATAAGCATCTTCATACTTTTCTTCTTTAATCAACTTTCGGAAATCCTGAAAATCATCCATACTTCCTTTGTAAGCTGGTGTGAATGAATACCCGTAATATAGCATGGCATGATCTTGCCGGGTGAGTAAAGTATCATTTTCTTCAAAACGTTGCATGAGCTTTTGAAACTCCGTATTGTGATTAGTTACGTACTCTTTGATAGCCGGATAATCCACTTTTAATATTTCTTGTGCGGAACAATAAACCTGAAGGCTAAGTATGCTTATAAATAAAAGAGTAATGAGCTTTTTCATGGCAGTTTTTTTTAGGGTATTAAGATTCACAAAAATACCATTCTTTTTTAGGAAACCAAGCGTATAGGCATAAAAAAAGGAGCAACGCCTTGCTCCAACCTTTGTTAACCTTAAATCTAATACTATGAAAAACACATTACAAAGATACGGACTTCTGTGAACTTTGCAAATTAACCAAGAAAAATCTTATGTTATATAACATAGATTAAGAATTTCTCCTTTCCGCTTAACGGATATTCGGTATTTGATCGTTCATATAAAGAGTTTTTTTATCTTTGCAACCAATTTGAATTACTAATCTTTATATACGTATATGAAAAAGAAAAGACTGGGTCAATGGATGTTGTTGGCCATCGTTTGTTTGAGTTTCTCAGTAGGAGAGACCTATGCACAGAAACATGAGTTCGCTAATTACAAGCGTTATGCGACAGAGAATGCAGCACTTGCACAACCTGTAAAGAAGGAAAAAAGAGTGGTCTTTATGGGCAATTCCATTACGGAAGGATGGGTGAGGACACATCCTGATTTCTTCAAAACAAATGGATATATCGGTCGTGGTATCAGTGGCCAGACGTCTTATCAGTTCTTGCTTCGTTTTAGGGAAGATGTGATCAATCTTTCTCCGGCATTGGTTGTCATTAATGCAGGAACAAATGATGTAGCCGAAAATACAGGTGCTTATAATGAAGATTATACATTCGGAAATATTGCATCTATGGCAGAACTGGCGAAGGCAAATAAAATCAAAGTGATTCTGACTTCAGTATTGCCGGCTGCTGAATTTCCGTGGAGACGGGAGATTAAAGATGCTCCTCAAAAGATTCAGTCATTGAATGCCCGCATAGAAGCTTACGCCAAAGCTAATAAAATTCCGTTTGTGAATTATTATCAGCCAATGGTGGTGGGCGAGAATAAGGCCTTGAATCCTCAATATACGAAAGATGGGGTACATCCTACAGGAGAAGGATATGATATCATGGAAGCACTCATTAAACAGGCTATTGAAAAAGCGCTTTAATTATAGATAGAGTATAGATAAAAAATGCCCTTTGATAAGATTTCAAGGGGTATTTTTGTAGGATTGGAAGATGCTAAGATGGGGTATGGGCATAAAAAAAGGAGCAACGCCTTGCTCCAACCTTTGTTAACCTTAAATCTAATACTATGAAAAACACAGTGCAAAGATACGGGCTTTTGCGAAATCTGCAAATTATTTCTCTTAAATAGGTGTTTTTATAACACTAATTAGCAAAAGCACGGGTTTCTTATAGATTTATTGATATTTATAAGCCGTTTATCCCCACTTTTCTTTCATCAAATCTTCCAGTTTCAGCAGCTCGTTCCGATATTGGGCAGCTTCGATAAATTCCAGCTTTTTGGCGGCCTCCTGCATTAATTTGCGGGTACGCTCTATGCTCTTTTCCATTTGAGCTTTGCTCATGTATTGTACGATTGGGTCGGCTGCGATATTAGGTGAAGAAGGTTCCACATAAGCGTGTTTTTCTTTCAGCAACTCATCGGCTTCGGAACTTGGACTGCCAAATACAGACAAGTTTCTCGCCTTCTTGATTTGTTGTGGGGTGATGCCGTTCGCTTCATTATAAGCGAGCTGTTTCTCGCGTCGACGGTTTGTTTCATCGATCGTAAGCCGCATACTATCTGTTATTTTATCCGCATACATGATTACTTTCCCGTTTACATTACGGGCAGCACGTCCTGCTGTCTGGGTCAATGAGCGATGCGAACGGAGGAATCCTTCCTTATCGGCATCGAGAATAGCGACAAGGGATACTTCCGGAAGGTCAAGACCTTCACGAAGCAGATTGACACCGATAAGTACGTCATAAACGCCTTGTCTCAAGTCATCCATGATCTTCACACGCTCTAATGTATCCACATCGCTATGGATATAGTTACATCTCACATTATTGTTGAGAAGGTATTCTGTCAGCTCTTCCGCCATACGTTTCGTAAGTGTCGTTACAAGTACCCGTTCTTCTTTTTCGATACGCAGCTGAATTTCTTCCATCAGGTCGTCAATTTGATTGAGACTCGGGCGTACTTCAATAACAGGATCAAGCAGACCGGTAGGGCGGATCACTTGTTCTACAACGATCCCTTCCGATTGTATCAGCTCATATTCTGCCGGGGTAGCACTGACATAAATCACTTGTTTTGTCATCTCCTCAAATTCTTCAAATTTCAGAGGGCGGTTGTCCATTGCGGCAGGCAGTCGGAACCCATATTCTACCAGATTGATTTTACGGGCACGGTCGCCTCCATACATGGCGCGAACCTGCGGCACGCTTACATGACTTTCGTCAATAACCAGCAAAAAGTCATCCGGGAAGAAATCGAGAAGGCAATAAGGACGGGTGCCGGCAGCGCGACCGTCGAAATAACGGGAATAGTTCTCAATGCCGGAACAGTGCCCTAATTCCCGGATCATTTCCATGTCGTATGTAACCCGCTCGTACAATCGTTTCGCTTCATATTCTTTGCCGATAGATTCGAAGAACGCTACTTGTTTGGTCAAGTCGTCCTCTATTTCGTGGATGGCACGAAGAGTGGCTTCCTTGGTGGTCATAAATAAGTTGGCGGGATAGATCTTATAGGCTTCGAAAGGAGCGGTAGTCACCCCGGTAATCGGGTCCACTTCTTCTATACCATCAATCTCGTCTCCCCAGAAAGTGACACGAAGCAGAGTGTCCGAGTATGCAAGGAAAATGTCGACCGTATCTCCTTTAACGCGGAAATTGCCACGATTCAAATCGATATCATTACGGACATACAGGCTGTCCACAAGACGACGCAGAAAAACATTACGGTCAAGCATTCGTCCCCGTTCAATTTCGATTACATTTTTATAGAAATCCGACGGGTTTCCCATACCGTAAATACAGGAGACTGAGGAAACGACTACCACATCTTTCCGGCCTGAAAGCAGGGAGGAGGTAGCGGCGAGACGTAACTTGTCAATCTCGTCATTGATGGCGAGATCCTTTTCTATATAGGTATCTGAATTTGGCAGATAGGCTTCCGGCTGATAGTAGTCATAATATGAAACGTAATATTCTACGGCGTTATTGGGGAAAAATCCCTTGAACTCGCTGTATAGCTGCGCAGCCAATGTCTTGTTGTGGCTCAAGATCAACGTAGGCTTGTTGATGTTGGCGATCACATTGGCGATGGTGAACGTTTTTCCCGATCCGGTAACCCCCAATAAAGTCTGTGCGGGAACTCCTTGAAGTACCCCCTCAGTAAGCTGGGCGATCGCTTCCGGTTGATCCCCGGTAGGTTTGTAAGCTGATGTTAGTTCAAAATTCATAGTTAAATCCTAAAAAGTGGAGCAATATTCGGCAAAATAATTGAGATAACAAATCATTTTTCCAAATAAATCCTTTACTTTGCAACATATTAATATCATGAAACAGATTCATACAACTAATAATACCAAGAGAACATGATTTGGAATGAGACCATTGAGTGTATGGACCGCGAAAGTCTTCGCAAGATTCAAAGCATACGACTCAAGAAAATTGTGGATTACGTTTATCACAACACGCCTTTTTACCGGAAGAAAATGCAGGAAATGGGTATCACCCCCGATGATATCAATACGATTGATGATATCGTGAAACTGCCGTTTACCACGAAACATGATTTAAGAGATAATTATCCTTTCGGACTTTGTGCCGTGCCGATGAGCCAGATCGTGCGTATTCATGCCTCTTCCGGAACGACCGGAAAGCCGACGGTAGTGGGATATACCCGCAAAGACCTTTCTTCGTGGGCAGAATGTATATCGCGTGCTTTTACTGCTTATGGAGCAGGACGCTCAGATATATTCCAGGTTTCCTATGGTTACGGACTTTTTACGGGTGGCCTGGGAGCACACGCCGGAGCTGAGAATATCGGTGCCTCTGTGATTCCGATGTCCAGTGGTAATACAGAAAAGCAGATTACATTGATGCATGATTTTGGATCAACGGTTCTTTGCTGTACTCCTTCGTATGCACTTTATCTGGCGGATGCCATTAAAGATTCCGGCTATCCGCGGGAGGAATTCCAACTGAAAGTGGGAGCCTTGGGTGCGGAGCCCTGGACGGAGAATATGCGTCATGAAATCGAAGAAAAACTTGGTATTAAAGCATATGATATCTACGGACTGAGTGAAATAGCCGGACCGGGTGTAGGTTACGAATGCGAATGTCAGCATGGTACGCACTTGAATGAGGATCATTATTTCCCTGAAATTATTGATCCGAATACATTGCAGCCGGTAGAACCCGGACAGACGGGCGAACTGGTATTTACGCACCTGACAAAGGAGGGAATGCCATTGCTGCGTTATCGTACGCGTGACTTGACGGCTTTACATTATGATAAATGCTCCTGCGGGCGTACATTGGTTCGTATGGACCGCATCCTGGGACGTAGTGACGATATGCTGATTATCCGTGGTGTCAATGTATTCCCGACTCAGATCGAGTCCGTCATTCTTGAGATGGAAGAATTCGAACCACATTATTTGTTGATAGTGGGTCGTGAAAACAATACCGATACGATGGAACTTCAGGTAGAAGTGCGCCCGAATTTCTATTCGGATGAGATTAACCGTATGTTGGCGTTGAAGAAGAAGCTGGCAGGTCGTCTGCAAAGCGTACTTGGACTGGGAGTCAATGTGAAACTGGTAGAGCCGCGTAGCATTGAACGTAGCGTGGGTAAAGCTAAACGAGTGATTGATAACAGAAAAATTTAAAATAGGTAATAGGTAATAAGTATTAGGTATTATCGTAGCTGCAACATGGAATCCGTGTGGCTATTACCTATTACCTAATACTTATTACTTAATTAAAACTTTACGATAATGGTAGCAAAACAACTTTCTATCTTTTTGGAAAACAAGTCCGGCCGTTTGACGGAAGTGACTGAAGTGCTGGCAAAAGAGAACATCAATCTTTCTGCCTTGTGCATCGCCGAAAATGCTGATTTTGGCATTTTGCGTGGAATTGTATCCGATCCGGATAAAGCATATAAAGCATTGAAAGATAATCATTTTGCCGTGAATATAACAGATGTGGTCGGCATTAGCTGTCCGAATGTGCCGGGAGCTTTGGCAAAAGTGCTGGGATTCTTGTCGGCAGAAGGAGTCTTTATTGAGTATATGTATTCGTTTGCCAATAATAACGTGGCAAACGTCGTGATTCGTCCTAGTAATATGGATAAATGTATTGAAGTACTGAAAGAAAAGAAAGTCGACCTGTTGGCGGCAAGTGATTTGTACAAGCTGTAACCGGACGGCGGACCATAAGCGAACGGTGAACGAAGAACGGTAGCGCTGGTATACCAATGACATAGCGCGCTTGTTGATCGTTCACCGTTTATTATTGACTGTTTATAGCTTCCAGTTCGACGTCGTTTTTTCTCTTTTCGTCGATGTTTAACGCCTTTTATGTATTAAAAAACATAGATTAATTGGTTAATTCCCCGCGAATAAGTAACTTTGCGCAATATTTTTTAAAAGGATGAAGAAAAATATCATTATAACTTTGCTCGCAGCAGCCTCTCTGACATCGTGTGGAGAGTACAATAAATTGCTGAAAAGTACCGATTACGAATATAAGTACGAGGCCGCCAAAAACTATTTTGCTAAAGGGCAGTATAACCGCTCAGCTACCTTGCTGAACGAATTGATTACAATCCTTAAGGGAACCGATAAAGCGGAGGAGTCTCTGTATATGTTGGGTATGAGTTACTATAATCAGAAAGATTATCAGACAGCCGCCCAGACGTTTATCACCTATTTCAACACTTATCCCCGTGGTACTTTCACTGAACTGGCACGTTTCCATGCAGGTAAATCCCTGTTCCTGGATACTCCGGAACCACGTTTGGATCAATCAAGCACCTATCAGGCTATCCAGCAACTGCAGATGTTTATGGAATATTTCCCGAACAGTACCAAGAAGCAGGAAGCACAAGATATGATTTTTGCTTTGCAGGATAAACTGGTGTTGAAAGAACTCTATTCTGCAAAGTTGTATTATAATCTGGGTAACTATCTGGGTAATAACTATGAGTCCTGTGTAATTACAGCTCAGAATGCTCTGAAAGATTATCCTTATACAGATTATCGCGAAGAACTTTCCATATTGATTCTGCGTGCCAGACATGAAATGGCCATTTATAGTGTAGAAGACAAGAAGATGGATCGTTACCGTGAAACGATAGATGAATATTATGCTTTCAAGAACGAGTTTCCGGAAAGTAAATACCTGAAAGAGGCTGAAAAAATATTCAATGAATCACAGAAAGTAATTAAAGACTAAATTTAAATAGATTTATGGACTACAAAAAAACGAACGCTCCCGCTACGACGGTAACCCGTGACATGATGGAACTCTGTGCTGACACAGGGAATGTTTATGAAACTGTTGCCATTATTGGTAAGCGTGCTAACCAGATTAGTGTGGAAATTAAAAACGATCTTTCTAAGAAATTAGCAGAGTTTGCTTCTTACAACGATAATTTGGAAGAAGTATTCGAGAATAGAGAACAGATCGAAATTTCTCGTTATTATGAGAAATTGCCGAAACCTGACTTGATTGCTACACAGGAATACATCGAAGGGAAAATTTATTATAGAAATCCGGCTAAGGAGAAAGAAAAACTTCAGTAATTTATTTTCTAACGAAAGAATTGATAGTCAAGTAGTAAGCGGGAAGCATTTTCCTATTCCTTATTGCTTGGCTATTATTGTTTAACTTAACTACTATAGAATACTTATGATTCAGCGAATTCAAAGTTTTTACTTATTGATTGTAACAGGGTTGCTGATTACAGCAATGTGTTTACCGATGGGATATTTTATTGACACTACAGGAGAACATCCTTTTAAAGCACTGGGGATAGACGTGAATGGAATTTTCCAGTCTACTTGGGGGATATTTGGTATTCTGATGCTGAGCGCTCTGGTAGCTTTTGCGACTATTTTTCTGTATAAGAACCGAATGTTGCAGATTCGTATGTCAATCTTCAATAGCTTGTTGCTGGTGGGCTATTATATTGCCTTCATTGCTTTCTATTTTGCATTGAAGAGCGATGCCAATCTGTTCCGTATTGGTTGGGCGCTTTGCTTACCATTGGTGTCTATCGTTCTGAATGTGCTGGCTATTCGTGCTATCGGACGTGACGAGGTGATGGTAAAGGCTGCAGACAGACTTCGATAAGAATGCGCGGGAAGCTCTCGCATTGGGAGTTCCTGATAGAATAAAAACAGGCGCGAATTTCGCAGACTCACGGAAATATAAACCGTAGGTTCGAGCGAAATTCGCGCCTGATCTTTTTGGGTACTGTTTTTTATTTCTTTAAATCGAATAGATAAGTGAGCTTCACTGTAATTGTGCCATGAGCCGCACGGGAGAAATAGTCTTTCTTCGTTGTGCTGTAAAAGTCTGACAGAGCAAAATAATAGCGTCCTTCGAGCAGAAAACTACCGACTTTCTTTGTTCTGAATTCTATTCCGCCGCCTCCGGCTATACCATAATCGAATTTGTTTTGGATTTTATCCCCGTAAACAGCTTTTTGTGTGTTTGTCAGGGTATTCATGTCTATATTCTCCATGCTTTCAGATTCACCGATCAGAAGGCCGATCTGAGGACCTGCATTGATAAAGAACTGCAGTCCTTTTTCATTACCGAAAGCCAAGTGTGCGAGGAAGGGAATGTCGAGATAGGTCATCTTTCGGGTGTACTTGCGGGTAGGATCTTCTACGGTCTGCCCATTTTCATCCATGATTTCGAATAACTCATCCCAGCCGCGCTGTGAGATATTTAACTCTACTTGCGCACCACAGATCATTGCAAAATACTTTTCGGAAATGTAGCGTGCCGTCAAACCTCCGGTAATACCCATCAATGAGTTCTGTTTGATTTTAGGAGTGAATGAAGCACTGTTTAAGTTGACTCCTCCATTAAATCCGACAGAAAAGTTCTGGCGTGGTTCGCCGATCTGTGCGGTGGCAGGAAGTGCAAGTCCCATCATCAGGGAAGCGGCAATCAGAAGTGATTTTATCTTTGTCATTTTCGTCTTATTCGAAGTCAAGTTTTACTAATTCAAAATTCTTCGTGAAATGGATAAAGAATACTTTCTTATTAATGAATCCTCCCCAGTTGTTGACACGTTCGAATTTGAAGCCTGTCTGTATCGGAGTCAGGTTCATTTTCGGTAAATTGTTTTCCAGTTCCGAGCCATAGCGTGACAAGCCTTTCAGGAAGAAGAAGCCTGTGTCGAAACCAAGCATTCCGTAGCTTGGGAATTTACTCACCAAGTCCTTGCTATACCATTTGTGATAATTGTTGGTGAACTGTATGGCAGCCGGAAACAATGTATTTGTGTAGAATGATGAATAGAAATAGGTATCCAGTTCAAAGAAACTTTCCAGGTGATCCCGGGTATATGTCTGCCATTCGGGATAACCGAACAGATGAATATTCTGCTCCGGAGTATCTCTGACCAGTAGAATCAGTTGAGGAAGAATCTTGATTAACATGACATTTTTGCCGGAAGTCGGAATGAAAATATTGTCTTTGTCAGAGCGGAGAGCTTCCTTCAGCATATCCTTGGTTGCGTTTTCATTGACGGTTTTCATTGACATTCCCTTGCTCTTCAGCTCTTGTTTCATGCCGCTGATAAACTCGGCTTTTTCTTTATCTTCGCTGGTTGGTTCAATAAAGATGACATGGGCATTGGGGAATTGACGGGTAAAGTGTTCGTATACTTCCGAATATAAATAGGATTGCGGGGTATTAATCTGGTAGATGGCAGGATTATTAAATACTTCTTCCCCTTTCGAAGAGAAAGGAATCACCAGTCGTATATCATTCTTTTCTGCAAAAGTAGATAAAGGTTTGATCTGTTGCTGGTGCATCGGACCGAAAATGACATTCATGTTCTTCATCTCATTTTTCGCCAGAATAGTATTTAATGTAGAAACATCTTTTCCACAGTCATATACATATAGATCAATAGAAGTACCCGTACGTTTCAGGCTGTCTACCGCCATCAGGAAACCTTCGTAGTATTCCACCATACGTTTGTCTTCCTGGAAAGGCAATAGCAGGGCCGCTTTGATAGTAGAGATTGCCTGAGGGGCTTCTTTACTCTTGCGGAAAAGCTCATTGTTACTGGGTGGGATAGCGTACGGATCCTCTTTGGGAGCCGTCGGTTGCATGGTGGTTGCACTGGGATAGGGGATACAGAGGTATTGTCCCTTTTTCATTCCCTTTTTCAGTTCGGGATTGGCTGCAATCAATTCCTGTTCGCTGATTCCATATTCGCGGCTTACGCTGAATACGGTTTCTTTGCGTTTTACCTTATGCATATCTTTGCATCTGGATTGTACAGGCCCCTGTATAGCGGGTTTTTCAGCCGGTGCTTGTGCAGTTTCCGTTTCCTGCTCTTGTTCCAACGGAATGAGAATAACCTGACCGATACGGAAGTTTTCGGCGCTTAATCCCGGATTGGCTTCACAAATGGCTTTTGCAGATATATTATAAATGGTAGTCAGTTTGTATAAAGTTTCTCCGGCTTGAATCGTATGGAATGTTTCCCCTTTTTGGCTTTCTTTTCCTTTAGGGATTTTTATAGCTTGCCCGGCATAAATTTTCTCATCACATCCGGGATTCAGACGTATGATGTCGTTTGTTGTGACATTATACATCTTGGCAATGGAGTATAAACTCTGTCCTTTTTCGATGGTATGCAAGAAATAAGATTGGTTCTCTTGTGCATAACTAATAGCGTATGAGGCGCTTATAAAAAGCAAAAATAAGAATATTCGGCTTATCGGTTTCATCAATTTATAACTATTGGTTCTTGAAATCAAGGAACAAAGGTACGAATAATGCCCTATATCTTCATAAGATTTGAGTTAAGAAAATAATATTGTGCTTTTTTAGGAGCATATTTCAGTCGGAAACATTAATTTTGTACCGTTTATGAAGGATATGAATATGCAAGAAACAGAATATATTAATGTGTATGGTGCCCGTGTGCACAATTTGAAAGATATTGATGCTGAAATTCCCCGTAACAGTTTGACAGTGATTACCGGATTGAGTGGTAGTGGTAAATCTTCCTTGGCTTTCGATACGATATTTGCCGAGGGACAGCGCCGCTATATCGAGACTTTTTCGGCCTATGCCCGCAACTTTTTGGGGAATCTGGAACGTCCGGATGTCGATAAAATAACAGGGCTGAGTCCGGTTATCTCTATCGAACAGAAAACTACGAATAAAAATCCCCGTTCTACCGTGGGAACAACAACGGAAATATACGATTATCTTCGTCTGCTCTATGCCCGTGCAGGTATTGCTTATTCGTACCTGTCAGGAGAGGAGATGGTGAAATATACGGAAGAACAGATTCTGGATTTAATTCTGAAAGATTATAAAGGAAAGAAAATATACTTGCTCGCACCCTTGGTTCGTTCGCGTAAGGGACATTATAAAGAACTCTTCGAACAGGTGCGAAAGAAAGGATATCTCTATGTACGGATAGACGGCGAACTGCGTGAAGTGACGCACGGCATGAAACTCGACCGTTACAAGAATCATGATATTGAGGTAGTCATTGATAAACTGATAGTAGCCGAGAAAGATGATAAACGCCTGAAACAGAGCGTGGCAACTGCTATGCGCCAAGGTGATGGTTTATTGATGATTCTTGATGCGCAGACAGAAAGTGTCCGTCATTACAGTAAACGCCTGATGTGTCCGGTTACCGGACTGTCTTATCGGGAACCGGCTCCTCATAACTTCTCGTTCAACTCTCCGCAGGGAGCGTGCCCGAAATGTAAAGGATTAGGCGTGGTCAATCAGATTGATGTCGATAAAGTGATTCCCGACCGTGAACTTTCCATCTATGAAGGAGCGATAGCACCTTTGGGAAAATACAAGAATGCCATGATTTTCTGGCAGATCGGTGCTTTGCTGGAGAAGTATGAAGCCACTTTAAAAACTCCGGTGAAGGAATTGTCGGATGATGCGGTTGAAGAAATATTATATGGTTCGGATGACCGGATCAAGATCAAGAGTTCGCTGATAGGAACTTCTTCTGATTACTTTGTAACCTATGAAGGAGTCGTAAAATATATCCAGATGCTTCAGGAAAAGGATGCTTCTGCTACCGCGCAGAAGTGGGCGGAGCAGTTTGCCCGTACCACTGTTTGTCCGGAATGTAAAGGTGCCCGGTTGAATAAAGAAGCATTGCACTTCCGTATTCATGACAAGAACATCAATGACTTGGCCAATATGGACATCAATGAGCTATATGACTGGTTGATGAACGTAGATCAATTTCTGTCCGATAAACAAAAGAAAATCGCAGCCGAGATTCTGAAAGAAATTCGTACGCGTTTGAAATTCTTGTTGGATGTAGGATTGGATTATTTGGCATTGAACCGTAGCTCGGTCAGCCTGTCCGGTGGTGAAAGTCAGCGTATTCGTCTGGCTACACAGATCGGCTCGCAATTGGTGAATGTGCTTTATATTCTGGATGAACCGAGTATCGGGTTGCACCAGCGTGACAATCTGCGTTTGATCCGCTCGTTGAAAGAGCTTCGTGATATGGGAAACTCGGTTATCGTTGTTGAACACGATAAAGATATGATGCTGGCTGCCGATTATGTGATTGATATGGGGCCTAAAGCCGGTCGTCTGGGTGGGGAGGTAGTCTTCTCGGGAACCCCGTCAGAAATGCTTCAAACCGAAACGATGACTTCGCAGTATCTGAACGGAGAGATGAAAATAGAAGTACCCGCCAAGCGAAGAAAAGGAAATGGAAAATCTATCTGGCTGAAAGGAGCGAAGGGAAATAATCTGAAAAATGTAGATGTTGAATTTCCGTTAGGGAAGTTGATTTGTGTGACCGGAGTATCCGGAAGTGGTAAATCGACGTTGATTAATGAGACTTTGCAGCCGATTCTTTCACAGAAATTCTATCGCTCTTTGCAAGACCCTTTGGAATACGATTCTATAGAGGGACTGGAAAACATAGATAAGGTAGTGGACGTGGATCAATCTCCGATTGGTCGTACCCCCCGTTCCAATCCGGCCACTTATACAGGTGTATTTTCCGATATCCGTAACTTGTTCGTAAGCCTTCCGGAAGCTAAGATTCGCGGTTACAAGCCCGGACGCTTCTCTTTTAATGTATCGGGCGGTCGTTGTGAAGCCTGTACCGGAAATGGATACAAGACGATTGAAATGAACTTCTTGCCGGATGTGTATGTGCCTTGTGAGGTTTGCCACGGCAAGCGGTATAATCGCGAAACGCTTGAAGTACGTTTCAAAGGAAAGTCTATTGCTGATGTGCTTGATATGACTATAAACCGTGCTGTCGAATTCTTTGAGAATGTGCCGCAGATTCTGAATAAGATAAAAGTCTTGCAGGATGTCGGTTTGGGCTATATTAAATTAGGGCAGTCATCTACTACCCTTTCTGGTGGAGAGAGCCAGCGTGTGAAACTAGCAACAGAATTGTCCAAGCGAGATACCGGTAAAACACTTTACATTCTCGATGAACCGACTACCGGACTTCACTTTGAGGATATCCGTGTATTGATGGGGGTACTTAATAAGCTGGTGGACAAAGGTAATACCGTCATTGTAATCGAACATAACCTGGACGTTATCAAGATGGCGGATTATATCATAGACATGGGACCTGAAGGTGGTAAGGGCGGGGGAGTACTCCTTAGCTACGGAACACCGGAAGAGGTTGCGAAGAGCCAGAAAGGTTATACTCCTAAGTTTCTTCGCGAGGAATTAGGACTTTAATATTGAAGTATAAGTGTCGGTTTACTAAAAAGAAACAACAAGATGAAAATCAATAAAACGAATGCGGCGCGTTTGCTGGATAAAGCTAAAATAGCTTATGAACTGATTCCTTATGAAGTTGACGAAAACGATCTGAGTGCCATTCATGTAGCTGCCAGCTTAGGCGAGAATATAGAACAGGTATTTAAGACACTGGTTCTTCACGGTGACAAAAGCGGTTATTTTGTTTGCGTCATTCCGGGTGAGCACGAAGTCGATCTGAAGCTGGCAGCAAAGGCTTCGGGCAATAAAAAGTGTGATCTGATACCGGTGAAAGAACTTCTTCCGCTGACGGGATATATCCGGGGCGGCTGTTCGCCTATTGGCATGAAGAAACATTTTCCTACTTATATTCATGAAACCTGCCGGCAATTTCCGTATATTTATGTAAGTGCCGGTGTACGGGGGCTGCAGATAAAGCTTGCGCCGGGTGATTTAATCCGTGAATCGAGGGCAGAAATTTGCCGTTTATTTGAGGAATAAATCCAAAAAAGTATATATTTGCAGAATATATGTCATTAGAAAAATTATCAATCATTAATTAATAAATTTATATCTATGTTTGACAAACACCCTAAAGGACTGATAGCAGCCGCTTTAGCCAATCTAGGTGAACGCTTTGGCTTCTATACAATGATGGCGATCCTCGTGCTTTTCTTGCAAGCTAAGTTTGGAATGAATGGAAAAGAAGCGGGATTTATTTATTCAACTTTCTATTTTTCCATTTACATTCTTGCTTTGGTTGGAGGTATTATCGCCGATAAGACACGAAACTACAAAGGAACTATTTTCACGGGAATTGTGCTGATGGCAGTGGGATACTTGTTGTTGGCTATTCCATCCAAGACTCCGGTAGACAATCAGACCTTTTATCTGGTCATTACTTGCGCCAGCTTGTTTGTGATTGCATTTGGTAATGGATTATTTAAAGGAAATCTGCAAGCTCTGGTAGGGCAGATGTACGATAATCCTCAATATGCCAGCATGCGTGACTCCGGTTTCTCCTTGTTTTATATGTTCATTAATATCGGTGCAATCTTTGCTCCGTTTGCAGCGGTAGGTGTACGTAACTGGTGGTTGTCTACTTTCGGTTATAATTACGATGCTGATCTTCCTGCATTATGTCACGGTCATTTGGCTGGTACTTTGTCGCCCGAAGCTACTGAAACTTATCATACGTTGGTAGAGAAAGCTTCCAACGCTCCGGTACAGGATTATACAGCTTTTGCATCCGATTACCTGAATGTCTTTACTACAGGTTTCCATTATGCATTTGGAGTGGCTATCATTGCTATGGTCATTTCTTTGACTATCTATTTGCTGAATAAGAGAAACTTCCCCGATCCCAGCAAGAAAGCCGCTGCGTCTTCAGCATCTTCGGCTACTGTAGAAATGAGTATTCAGGAAGTGAAACAACGTATGTATGCCCTGTTCGCAGTGTTCGGAGTTGTTATCTTCTTCTGGTTCTCTTTCCATCAGAATGGTTTGACTTTGACATACTTTGCAAAGGAATACACTGACCTTAACTTGTTTGGTATGCCTATTTCCGCTGAGTTGTTCCAGTCGTTGAATCCGTTCTTTGTTGTTTTCCTGACTCCTGTGATTATGGCAATCTTTGCCAGCCAGCGCAGACGTGGAAAAGAGCCTTCTACTCCTAAGAAGATTGCAATTGGTATGGGTATTGCCGCATTGGCCTTTATCGTAATGGCTGTCGGTTCTTATTTTGCCAATCTGCCTTTGCACAAGGACATTATCGCTGTAGGAACTTCACCGGTGAAAGTGACTCCGTTCTTGTTGATGCTGACTTATCTGATTTTGACGGTAGCTGAATTGTATATTTCTCCGTTGGGAATTTCATTTGTGTCTAAAGTAGCTCCTCCGAAATACCAGGGTATTATGCAGGGAGGATGGTTAGGTGCGACTGCACTTGGCAATCAGCTGTTGGTGATCGGTGCTATTTTGTATGAATCCATTCCTATCTGGATGACATGGACAGTATTTGTGGTAGCTTGTACTATTTCAATGTTTACCATGATCTTCATGCTGAAATGGCTGGAACGCGTAGCGAAATAAGCCCGCTTGGTAATAAATAAACGAATACCCCGGAACATTGATTGAGTAACAATCTGTTCCGGGGCATTTTGTATATGGTTACCTTACTTTTCAGATATCCAGTCCCATGATATAATCATTCATATAGTACCCGTTGCCAATCGGAAAATCCCCTTCCCGCAATTTTCTCATACCCATCCGTTCATAGAACAGTAAAGCCTTGTTGTTACGGTTCACGTTAAGCTCCATTAAGCAAGGTTCCGGATGCACCTCCTTGATATATCTGACAGCCTCTCTGAATAAAAAACTACCGCAGTGTGCGCCTTGAAAATGGGGGAGGACATAGATTTTCTGCAGATGGAATACATTCTCTTCCTGTTGCTGTACGGAGACATAGCCACAGGGCTCATCTCCTTCATATGCGATAAAATAAACATGACCTTCTTCTTCCATTTGTTTCCGGATATTTTCGGGAGAGTACATCCAGTCCATCATATAGTCCAGTTGTCCGGGAGATAAGATCTCTTGGTAAGTGGCTGGAAATACTTCACCGGCCATTTGGTTGATCAGACCGCAATCATCTATCCTTGCTTTTCGAATAGTAAACATACGTATTTTCTTTTTTGTGGTTTTATGAGCTGCAAATATAGCTATTATTTCTTTTTATAATAAGGAGAAAACTTCTTAATGATTTAATTATTATTAAATTATAGTACTTTGTAATGCAAGGTACTAGAGTAATGCATATATTTGTCCTGTCAAAAAGAAAAATAACAATGAATGTAGACAATGTAAAATCTCAGATGAGAAAAGGCATGTTAGAGTATTGCATCATGCTTTTACTGCACAAAGAGCCGGCTTATGCTTCTGATATTATTCAGAAGTTGAAAGAGGCACAGCTGATTGTGGTGGAAGGTACCTTATATCCATTGCTGACACGTTTGAAGAATGACGATTTGTTGAGTTATGAATGGGTAGAATCCACGCAGGGACCTCCTCGCAAGTACTATAAGCTCACAGAAAAAGGAGAGGCTTTTTTAGGCGAGCTTGAGATATCCTGGAAGGAACTGAACGAAACCGTGAATCATATTGCTAGTAGATAATTCGATAAAGAAGAAATAATAATGAAAAAAACATTAACTGTAAATTTGGGAGGAACTGTCTATCATATAGATGATGATGCCTATCGTTTGCTGGACGATTATCTGTCCAACCTGAAACATTTTTTTCGCAAACAGGAGGGGGCGGAAGAGATTGTGAATGATATCGAGATTCGTATTGCCGAGCTGTTTGCCGAGAAAGTGTCCGCAGGGAAGCAAGTCATTACTATTGCCGATGTGGAAGAAATAATTGCCCGGGTAGGCAAACCGGAAGATTTTGGTGTATCTGACGACGAATCCGAACCGCATAAGAAGGAACAGACAGCTTCTTCCGGTCAGGGGTATACACGGACCACTACAGCCCGTCGCCTGTTCCGTGATCCGGATAATAAGTTGCTTGGAGGAGTAGCTTCCGGGCTGGCAGCTTATTTTGACTGGGATATCACGCTGGTGCGTATCCTGATGATCGTATTATTGTTTGTTCCCTATTGCCCGATGATTATCCTTTATATTATAGGATGGATTATCATTCCCGAAGCACGTACGGCAGCAGAGAAGCTGAGTATGCGTGGCGAAGCGGTAACCATAGAAAATATAGGCAAAACGGTGACGGACGGATTTGAACGGGTTGCCGACGGGGTCAATAACTTTGTGAACTCGGATAAACCGCGTACCTTTCTGCAAAAAGTAGGAGATGTATTTGTCACGATCGCCGCTATCATTCTTAAGATATTCCTGGTAGCTCTTGTCATCATTTGCTGTCCGGTATTGTTCGTGCTCGCTGTGGTGATAGTAGCTCTTGTGTTTGCGGTGATTGCTGCGCTTGTTGGCGGTGGAGCTCTGCTTTATGAAATGCTTCCGGCTATTGACTGGACGCCCATAGCTACCATATCTCCTGTGATGACATTGCTTGGCACCATTTCAGGAATTGCACTCATTGCCATTCCATTAGGAGCTTTTCTGTACACTATAATGCGTCAGTTGTTTCATTGGTCACCGATGGGGACCGGCTTGAAATGGTCTCTGTTTATCCTATGGGTATTGGGACTGGTCATCGTGATTATCAATTTGTCAGCTCTCGGATGGCAGCTGCCGTTGTATGGACTGCATTGCTTTTAATGTAAGATCGTTCTATTAAAAAAGAATAATATTTATTCTTTTTCTGAGAAATGTGCCCCGATAGTGTGTCTGGGGTACATTTTTTGTTTGTCCCTCTTTGTAAATCGAGATTTTTAATTAAGTTTGTGAGGACTTATTCAATAGATAAAGAAAATGGGTGAACATATATGTTTCAGGAGAAACGAACGTTTGGCTACCGTTAATCCTTATTGGAGAGGAAATCCGATGGTACGCGGACGTTTTTTTAACAGGCAGCACCGTTTCCGCCCCGGTATGGGAAGTGTGTTGAAATGGCGGTTGTCCCCCAATCCTCAGCGGAAAGAAAAGAAAACGGTGAAGTGGGACCCGAAAGTCTGTTATCTTCGTTCGCTGGATGCTGTGGTGGGAGATTCTTTAATATGGCTGGGACATAATTCCTTCTTCCTTCAGTTGGCAGGTAAAAGAATCATGTTCGATCCGGTTTTCGGAAACATCCCTTTTGTGAAAAGACAGAGTGAGTTTCCTGCCAATCCCGACATTTTTACAGAAATTGATTACCTGCTTATCAGTCATGATCATTTTGACCATCTGGACAAGCAAAGTATCACCCGTTTGCTGAATAATAATCCGCAGATGAAATTGTTTTGCGGTTTGGGAACCGGAGAACTGATAAAGAGCTGGTTTCCGGAAATGAGAGTGATTGAGGCCGGCTGGTATCAGCAACTGGAAGATGAAGGGCTGAAAATAACTTTCTTGCCGGCACAGCATTGGAGCAAACGCTCCGTACGTGATGGAGGGCAGCGATTGTGGGGAGCTTTCATGCTGCAGGGGAATGGTGTTTCTCTCTATTATAGCGGAGACACAGGGTATTCTACCCATTTTAGGGAAATCCCGGATCTGTTCGGAGCTCCGGACTATGCCTTGTTGGGTATCGGTGCATATAAACCCCGTTGGTTCATGCGTCCCAATCATATTTCCCCTTATGAATCACTGACTGCCTCCGAAGAGATGCATGCAGGAATAACCATTCCGATGCACTACGGTACATTTGATTTGTCTGATGAACCCTTGCATGATCCGCCTAAAGTATTTGCGGCAGAAGCAAAGAAAAGAAAGATTCGTGTGGAAATCCCTTATCTGGGAGAAATCGTAAAACTGAGTAAAAGAAAGTAATTATAAAATAAACTGAGAGATGAAGAAGTTAGAAGTAAAAGACCTGAAAGAAAATTTCTTTGAGGCGATTGGCAAAGAATGGATGTTGGTTACTGCCGGCACCAAAGAGAAATTCAATACAATGACTGCCAGTTGGGGTGGTATTGGCTGGCTTTGGAATAAGCCCGTTGCTTTTGTTTTTGTCCGCCCCGAACGATATACGTATGAGTTCATCGAGAAAAGTGATTATCTGACACTTTCTTTTTTGGGCGAAGCAAATAAGAAGATTCATGCGGTCTGTGGCTCAAAGTCCGGTCGTGATACGGATAAGGTGAAAGCAACCGGATTGAAGCCGGTCTTCACAGAACAGGGGAATGTGCTTTTCGAACAAGCCCGTCTAAGTTTGGAATGCAAGAAGCTCTATACAGATACTATTAAACCCGAATGTTTCTTGGATAAAGAGTCCTTGGAAAAATGGTATGACGATGCTCATGGAGGTTTTCATAAAATGTATATAGTAGAAATCGAAAATATTTGGGAGGGAGATTAATTCTCCCTTTTTTTATTTTTTATCGGTAAAGCTTTGATAAGTGATATAAATATTATACATTTGCCTTAAACTAAACTATTGTAACACAACTAAAACTAAGCGTTATGAAAACAAAAATGTTCTTTCTTGCAGGTATCTGTGCTGCACTCGCAGCTTGTAGTAGTGATTCGGATGATGTGTCTTCTTCTCCATCCAATACTCCGGCGATATTAGAGGTTGTTTCCTATAAGTTTGTGCAGGAGGAAACGGATGTAGTAGAGCGGGTTGAATATCCTGTAGTAGTCTTGCAACATAAAGTAAATGATAAAGATGAACCTCTTCCAATGATATATGCATGGGATGTGGAAGAGGAAGAGAACTCTTTATTTGTATTGACTGAAGGTTCTTTGCCTGTTAATGCTGAAAATTTGGCGGATTTGAAGATTCCTGTTCCTTTCATTGATGCTGGAGGTAAGCTTTTTATAGACGGAACGGGTGCGAAGACTCCGTTGATTTTTGGAGAAACATTAAAAGTAAAGAATGGATCACGTTCTATTGGAAATGTAAAGTATGAGATACCTCCCTATTCAACTTATGAGTTAACAAAACAAGAATGTGGATATCGATGTACCTTAACTTTTTATTTGGTACTGAAGGCCGTAAATAAAGGGGAAGAATACCATTTAAAAGGCAGATGGACTGGAGAACAATTAAGGGAGCAAAAAATGGGATTAATTGATTTATCAGACGAAAAAGGTGCTGAAAAAACTGTTTTAATGGAGGCTCCGATTGAGCTATTTGAAAAGGATTATGAAACAGGTCTAGATTGAATCATAGACCTTATCTAAGTATATAGTAGCAATCGAAAATATATATCATGAGTAAAGTCTAGCGGATTTTAGATGTAATGCAGAAGGCTCTGAACTCAATTTGATTTGAGAACAGAGCCTTCATTATTTGTCTTATATCAAAGATTTATTTTGCAGGAGCCTTCAGCCACTTATCCAGCCACTCAAAGAAAGTGCGTTGCCACAAGACGCCATTCTGTGGTTTCAGTACCCAGTGGTTTTCATCCGGATAAATCAGCAACTCTGCAGGTACACCACGCATTACAGCGGCATCAAATGCAGCCATAGCCTGATTAGCCAAAATACGGAAATCTTTTTCTCCATGAATACAGAGAATCGGAGTATCCCATTTTTCCACGAAGAGGTGAGGGGAGTTGGCGAAAGTACGTTGTGCTATCGGATTCTGTTTTTCCCAGTACGCGCCGCCCATATCCCAGTTGGCAAACCATTTCTCTTCTGTTTCCAGATACTGCATTTCCATATTGAAGATTCCGTCATGAGCGATAAATGCCTTGAAACGTTTGTCGTGATGACCGGCTAACCAATATACGGAGAATCCTCCGAAACTTGCGCCCACACATCCCAGACGATCTTTATCTACATACGATTCTTTTGCCATCTCGTCGATAGCAGTGAAATAGTCTTTCATACACTGACCACCATAATCACCACTGATCTGTTCGTTCCATTCCACTCCGAATCCCGGTAATCCGCGACGGTTCGGGGCTACAATGATATAGTCGTTGGCAGCCATAATCTGGAAGTTCCAGCGATAAGACCAGAACTGGCTTACCGGACTTTGAGGACCACCTTCACAGAACAGCAATGTCGGATATTTCTTGTTCGGATCGAACTGGGGAGGATAGATCACCCATGTCAACATATCCTTGCCATCCGTCGTTTTCATCCAGCGACCTTCTACCTTACCCATTTCCAGCTGATCATAAATCTCCTTGTTCTCCTGCGTCAGTTGAGTGGCAGAACCATCCAATGCTACCGCATAGATCTCATCACCCATACTCATCGAATGACGTTTGGCAATCAGTTTGTCACCGAAGAGTGCTACCCCTTCATAATCATACATACCTGAAGTAATCGCCTTTACAGAATCATTCGTCAGGTCAAGAGAATAAATCTGAGTTTCTCCGTGCCATACACCTGTAAAATAGATGGTCTTGGCATCGTTGCCCCAGACAAACGCATCCACATTAGACTCAAATGCTTTGCTGACAAAACGCTTCTCTCCGGTTTCCAGATTCATGATAAACAAACGGTTCAGATCAGCTTCGTATCCATCGCGCTCCATGCTTTGCCATGCAATGTACTTGCCATCCGGAGAGTATTGCGGATTGGTGTCATACCCCTTGTTTTCTTCGGTGATATTATCCGTTTTCTTTGTATTCAGATCATACACATAAATATCCGAATTGGTAGAAACAGCATATTCCAGCCCTGTTTTCTTGCGACAGGTATAAGCCACTTTGTCCGAAGTCGTATTCCATGCCAGTTGCTCAATGCCGCCCCAGGGTTTCATCGGACTTTCGTATGGTTCTCCTTCCAGTATATCCACGATATTGGAAATACCGTTACCGTCAAAGTCTGCCACGAAAGGATGCGGAGCAGTTGTCACCCATTCATCCCAGTGCTTATACATCAGGTCGGTGACAATAATACCTGTAGCTTTCGGCAGGTCCGGATATTTATCGGCAGTGCTTTCTTTGGTTTTCACTTGCGAGATGAACAGCAGTTTCTTGCCGTCCGGTGAGATAGAATAACCCTCGATGTCACCGTCGTAGTTGGTCAGTTGTTTACGGCCGCTACCGTCCGGATTCATTTCATATAGTTGGCTGCTTCCGTTGTCGTTGCTCAGGAAAGCCAGCTTCGATCCTCCTTTTATCCAGGTCACCTCATTCTCCTGATAAGGAGTGCGGGTGATTTGCCGGTTATCGCTGCCGTCCGCGTTCATGACGAAAACTTCGCGATTACTCTTGTTCTCCGGTACACTGTAGTATGCTACCGTATACGCAATTTTCTTTCCGTCGGGCGATACCGCCAGTCCTCCGATACGTCCCATTGCCCAAAGGGCTTCAGGCGTCATACGCTTCCCTTCGATCTTAATATCGGATTTTTCGATAAGCACCTGATCCGTTTTGCCCGCGTCTTTTGTTCCGCCGCAGGCAGCTAACAACATTGCTGCCGACATCATAAATAGATTTGCTTGTCTCATATTTTATAAAAATGTTTATTTTCTTGCGAAGATAATGAAAAAAGGATTTAAATCTGCTTTTTCTGCCAGTTTCCTTTCTTCATATACCAGTAGCAGAAGAGGAGGATAAAGATTCCATACACACTTTCTGTTGTCCAGGCAAACGCAATGTCCATTTTAAGGTAAAGAATAAAATAAGTAGCGTAAGCTACATAAATTGTCAGTACACAAAGTTCCATGGCCAGTGCCGTGCGTGTGTTACCTGTTCCCGATACCGACTGGAAATACACATTGGCTGGTACCAGCACTACGTAGGCTGCGCATAACACCCATAAAGAAGGGATGGACGCATCCCTCAAATCGGGCATATCCGTGTATATGCGCAGAATCAGGTCGGGAAACAGACAGAAGAATATCAATATCGGCAGTACGAACACATATCCGATACGGATGTGCTGATTGATGGTTCCCCGTACACAATCTTTTTCGCCCGCACCGATAAGGTTGCTGACCAGAGATCCGCAGGTTGCAGCAAAAGCCATGGCGATCATAAACGGGATACCCGACACATTCCGGATAATGTTCGCGATAGCCAATGACCGTTCTCCCAGGTGTTCCACGAACAGGAAGAACATAAACCAGGTAGATAAAGAAACGAAGTTCTGAATCATTGTCCACACGGAGACATTGAGAATCCGCTTCAATGTCCGGCTTTGGAATTTCGGCAGGATATTCAGTGCATACTTCTTGCAGTCGATCCGCTTCCAGGTATAGATGATAAAGAAAATCACCGATACCAGTTCAGCCAGGGATGAACCGATGGCTGCACCGGCAATGCCCAGTTGCGGGAAACCGAACTCACCGAAAATCAGGATATAGTTGAATACCACGTTAGAAAGCACCATCACGATGGAGTTCAGCGTCAGCGTCTTGGTCTGTGTCGTACCGACAAAGAAGGCGCGGAACATCACTCCGACAAATGAGAAAAAGAACCCGTACACCCGCCAATGAATATAACTTTCCGCTGCATCATAAATGTGAGGGGACGAAATGATATTCTTTAAAATAAATGGCGAGAATACGATGGAAAGTGTAAACAGAATCGCAGCAACCACTACCAGGAAATAAATCCCCTGATAGAAAATCGGTCCGATTTCCTTGTAGTTTCCTTCCCCGTTGCGACGGGCGATCAATATCTGTGCTCCTACGCTGAATCCGAATGCCATCATGAAAATAGCCAGGTAGTAAACCCCGGCGATGGCGGATGCCCCTAATTCAATTTCCCCGACACGTCCAAGAAAGGCCGTGTCCGTCATGCCGATCAGCTGCTCCATAATCAGGCTGATCAGAATAGGGTAGGCGATCGTCCAGATTTGTTTATAAGTATATTTTGTCTTCATATTAAGTTTGTTTTTTAGAGAAAGAAAGCCGGACAAACCCCTTTCGGTTGCCCGGCTTTCTCAGAATATATCTTCGGATAATTTCTTATCGTTTATTCTGTTTTTGCTGCTGTAACTGTTCCTGTTGCTTTTGCATAGCTTCCAGGCGTGCAGCAAATCCGGTCTTTTTCATTTGTTTCGGGTCTTTTTTCTTAGCTTCCAGAATAGCCAGTAATTTTGTTTCGTCTGTAGTTTTACGCAACAAAATCATGGTTCCTACACTAATCAGTGTTGACACGAAATAATAATAGTTCAATCCCGAAGGATAGTCGTTCAGTACGAACAGGAACATAATCGGCATCAGATACATCATCCATTTCATCGCAGCCATTTGCGGTTGTGCTCCTGTATCCTGCATCGTCATTGTATACTTTGTGTTCAGGATGTTGGTTACCGTCATCAGCAAGCAGAACAAGCTGAGATGGTTGCCCAGGAACGGGATATGGAACGGGAATGTGATGAACGCGTCGTAAGTGGACAAGTCGTCCGCCCACAAGAAGCTCTGCTGACGTAACTCGATAGCGCTCGGTACGAACATGAACAATGCCATCAAGATCGGGAACTGCAATAACATTGGCAGACAACCGCCCATCGGGCTCACGCCATACTGGCTGTAAAGGCTCATCACCTCCTGCTGTTTCTTCATCGCATCTTCCTGCTTCGGATACTTCTTGTTGATCTCGTCGATTTTCGGTTTCAATACACGCATCTTGGCAGAAGACATGTATGTTTTCCAGGTAGCAGGGTAAACTACCACCTTCACCATAATTGTCAGAATCAACAGTACGATACCCATGCTCAAGCCCCAGCCCGACAGCCAGTCGAATACGTTGATCGTGATAAACTGGTTGATCCAGCGGATTAACGGCCAGCCCAGATATACCAGTCTGTTAAGTTCCCATTTCTCTGTACGTCCTTTGTCCAGTGCCTTCAAGGTCTTGAAGTGGTTCGGGCCAAAGTAGAAGTACATTTCTGTCGGTTGTTTTCCGCTCGGATCGAAGAAGGTACTCATTTCTGCAGAATAATCCTTGATATATCCGCTTCCTTGTTGTTCCATTCTTGACTTCACAGAAACCTTGTTGAAGTCCTGGTCTGCGATGAATACAGAAGAGAAGAACTGGTTTTTGAATGCTACCCAGTCTATCGCTGTATTGCCCAGATCCTTTTCGTCATCCTTGGCAGCCGACAGATTATCTACATTGTCACCTTTTACCTTATAAGTCAGCTCTGAGAGGCGGTTTTCGTAAGTGAATCCCTTTTCCAGCTGGCGTGCACGCTGTGTCCAGTCGATGTCTACATACTCCGTACTGGCCAGTTTGCCTTCCATGCCTGTTGCTTTGATTTCAAAGTTCATCAGGTAGCTGTTCGGTTTCAGCGTATAGATAAAATCGATGTAGCTGGCGTTGTCCGCAGCCAGACGCATAGTTACGCTGCTGTCTGTCTTATTGACAGCTTCGAAGTAATAGTCCTTTGTCTGGATGGCTCCTTGCTTGTTGTAGAAGTTGAAACTCATGGTAGCATCATCACCGTCGAACAGTACGACAGGGTTTGTCTTGTCCTGTCCTTTGTATTCTTTCAGCATAGCCGAATATACCCGTCCGCCTTTCGTAGTGAAAGTGATTTCCGCTACGCTGTTCTGGATGCTTACTTTGGAATCAGTTCCATGCATCGCGTTGAAAAACAGGGCAGAAGAATCTGCTGCCGCCGCTGCACCTTTGTTTTCATTGGCGAGTGCGGCTTCTGTTTTTGCTTTCAGCGCTTCCTGCTGCTGTTGCACCACGGCAATAGAATCGTAGTATTTCTTCTGCGCAGCTATCTGCTCCTCGCTTGGACGGCTCAGATAACTGAATCCTACCAATAATATACCTATTAAAACGAGACCTGTAATGGTGTTTTTATCCATTCCTATTAATTATGAATTATAAATTTTTGAATAATAAATTGTCAATTGTCAACTGTCAATTGTCAATTCTTCTCGTTCTCGATGGCTGCCTTCACGAAAGCCACAAACAACGGATGCGGGTTCAATACCGTACTGCTGTATTCCGGATGGAACTGAGTGCCGATAAACCACTTCAATGCCGGGATCTCAACGATTTCCACCAGATCCGATTCGGGGTTGATACCCACGCATTTCATACCGGCAGCTTCGTATTGAGCCTTATAGTCATTGTTGAACTCATAGCGATGGCGGTGACGTTCCTGAATATGTTCTTCGCCGTAAGCAAGGTATGCTTTTGATCCTTTCTGAAGCACACATTCGTAAGCGCCCAGACGCATCGTACCTCCCATATTGGTGATCGCTTTCTGTTCCTCCATGATGTCGATCACGTTGTGCGGAGTCTTTTCATCCATTTCGCGTGAGTCGGCATCGGCATATCCCAATACGTTGCGGGCAAATTCGATAGCGATACATTGCATACCCAGACAGATACCGAAGGTCGGTATATCATGTGTACGTGTATATTTGATGGCAACGAACTTACCGTCGATACCACGCTGACCGAATCCCGGACCGATCATCACGCCTGCCATGCCTTTCAAGGCTTCGGCTACGTTCTCATCTGTCAGTTTTTCGCTGTTCACAAAGTGAACCTCCACTTTGCGGTCGTTGTAAGTACCTGCCTGTGACAATGCTTCACGGATTGACTTGTAAGCATCCTGCAAGTCATATTTACCTACCAATGCGATGTTGATGGGTTCTTTCGTTTCAGCAGCATGGCGGCGTTCCAGGAATTTACGCCACGGACCTAGTCCCGGAGTTTCTCCTACGGGCAGCCCCATCTTTTCAAGGATTGTGCTGTCCAGTCCCTGTGCCTGCATCAGGAGAGGTACTTCATAAATTGTTTCTGCGTCGATAGACTGCACGACAGCCTTGTCATCCACATTACAGAATTGAGCTACTTTTTTGCGGAGTCCGTCGCTCAGCGGGTGTTCGGCACGAAGCACCAATACGTCCGGCTGAATACCTACACTCTGGAGTTCCTTGACAGAATGCTGTGTCGGTTTGGTTTTCAGCTCTCCGGCAGCGGCAAGATAAGGCACATATGTCAGGTGTACGCAAAGAGCGTTCTTACCCAACTCCCATTTCAACTGGCGGATACTTTCGAGGTAGGGGAGTGATTCGATATCACCTACCGTACCACCGATTTCGGTAATTACAAAATCGAACTTGTATTTGTTACCGAGCAATTTTACGTTCCGTTTGATTTCATCCGTGATATGAGGAATCACCTGAATCGTCTTACCCAGATAGTCTCCACGGCGTTCTTTGTCAATAACACTTTTGTAGATACGTCCCGTAGTGATGTTGTTAGCCTTTGTAGTCTGAATACCCAGGAAACGTTCGTAGTGTCCCAGGTCAAGATCGGCTTCATGGCCGTCTACGGTCACATAGCATTCTCCATGCTCATAAGGATTCAATGTTCCCGGGTCGATGTTGATATACGGGTCAAACTTCTGGATGGTTACATTATAACCTCTTGCTTGCAGCAACTTACCGATGGATGATGAGATGATCCCTTTTCCTAAAGAAGAGGCAACACCACCGGTGACGAAAATATACTTTGTTTCTCCCACAGCTATAACTGTTTTAATTATTTTTACTTAGTAGTTTCTTACGAACTTAAAAAGCGCAAAATTATAAAAAAAAGGGGAAGAATGCAGACTTTCCCCTCTACAATTTTATTAAAAAATGCAATTTTGAAAGATTCCTATGTTTTCTAAACAAAATAATGTAGATTTGCACCAAATTAGGAATATTATGAGAAGAGAGTTATTATCATTCGTAGTTTTTACCTCGACTTTATCTTTATCGCTTTCAGCACAGACCGCCACTCAACCTTCTACCGTAGTGGCAAAAGCGAAAATTGTGAAGGCAGACACGCTTTCGTCAGAACTTCAGAAGTATTTAATGCTTAAATTGAATCTGTCCGGAGAAACTCCTAAATTGGACACTGTATCAATCTTATATAATAAGTATATCGGTCAGTTGGACTATCTGAATGACCCGTCTGTACCGGAACGTTATATTCCGTCCGATCCTGACTATTTTCGTCTGTTTACTCCGTTAGCCTATTATTATGCTCCGATGGCGCAGTATTCAAAGGTGGATTGGAAACCGGTACAGTTTGACTCTTTGCCCGACAACTTGAAAAAGTTGACAGCGGAACTTCTTCCTTATGATACTTTGGCATATACGAAGTCCGAGCGTGCCAATCAATCGGTCAATAAAGCACTGATGGCTCTTTATCTCAATCATCCGGAACTGGTTGTCACCACGGAAAACCGTATCATGAGCCGTGATGTCTTCCGTAGGGATGTGAAACCGAAGATTTCTCCGAAGGCATCTGTTGTCCATCTTTTCCAGCCGGAAGAAATGAGCAACGATGTAGGCAAGGCAAAAATGAAAATCAGCCGTCCTAACTGGTGGGTTACCGGAGGTAACGGTTCTTTGCAAATCAGCCAGAACCACCTTTCTGAGAACTGGTACAAGGGAGGAGAAAGTAACTTTGCCGGTCTGGCTACCTTGCAGCTTTATGCCAACTACAATGATAATGAGAAAGTCCTTTTCGAAAATCAGTTGGAGGCTAAACTGGGTATGACATCCACACCGTCGGATAAATTCCATGATTACCTGATTAATACCGACCAGTTCCGTCTGTACAATAAGTTAGGATTAAGAGCGTTAAAGAACTGGTACTATACTATTTCTTCCGAGTTTAAGACTCAGTTCTGCCACGGTTACAAAGCCAATAGCGAAGAACTTGTTTCCGCATTCCTGTCTCCGGCGGATTTGGCAGTCAGTATCGGTATGGACTACAAATTGAATAAGCAGAAATTCAATCTTTCTGTTTTCATCGGTCCGCTGACTTATAACTTGCGATATATCGACAATTCGGAAGTAGATGAAACCAAGTTCGGTCTGGAGAAAGGCAAATGCTCTAAAAACGACTTCGGTTCTCAGTTGCAGTCAACGTTCAACTGGAAAATCATTTCGGCTGTTTCGCTGGAATCCCGTCTGAACTATCTGACCAATTACGAATGGGTGCGTGTGGAGTGGGAGAATACATTCAACTTTGTTTTGAACCGCTATCTTTCTACTAAACTTTACGTACACGCCCGTTTTGACGACAGTTCAAAACCAACCGTTGAAAATGGCAGCTTTTTCCAGCTGAAGGAATTGCTGAGCTTCGGTATTAACTATAAGTGGTAATTTTTTTTAGGCACGGATTACACAGATTTCACGGTTTCAGGAATTGAGTAACTAAAAACCGTGTTAATTCGTGTAATCCGTGCCTTATTTTATCTCTATGTCCTCAACGTTGAAATGATATACCTTCCCGGATTATCAATCTTTCCCCACTTGGTGGTAGACAGCGTGATCCATATCTGCGTCCCCTTCTTTCCGTAATCCGACAGCTTGAGAATAGCTGTAATTTCTTTCTTGTTTGTTACTCCATGTTGTGCCAGGCTGTCCAGAAGTCCTTTGACGTTGTGCGTACTCTTGTTGTAGGCATAACCGGGGATTTCGAGCGAAGGCGAAGCCGTATTGTCTTCTTCCTCTTCTGCTTTTCTTTTCTCTCCTTTACTTTGTCCGGAAATGTCAGCAATTTCGGGTGAAATGTTCTCATTTTCCAGTTTCAATTCACCTTGTACTGACGAATTGTTTGCGTCCTTTGTATTATTTTCCTTTTCCTGTTTTTGGGTGTCATTGACTAACAGGTAGGGCAAATCTTCTAACTTTCTTTTCCTGCGGCAGGTAGCATCTATCCAGATGTGCTGAATTTCAAGGGAAGTCAATATCTGAAACTTCTCATAGCTTTCTTTGTCAAAGAATCCTTTGTCAAGCAAAATTTGAATGATTCCGTCTATCTCTTTTCCTTTCAGTTCTCCTCCCAGTTTGCGGGCAAAAATCAACGATTGTTCCTCACCCCATGGGATGTAATATCCTTCTTTGAATATTTTACATAGAAGTTTGCATACAGCTCCATCCACTCTGATGCCATATTTGGCTTCAGCCAGTTCAATGGCATCTCTGTCGAAAAAGTTTACGGTAAGTGGGAAATAGTCTACGCTTAAATAAGTTGTACTCATATCAGTCTTATTGTTTGTTTTTAAGTTTATACAATTGGTTTCCAATCGAGAAAATTCTCAATCTGAAAGGTTCTCCATCCTTTCTCTTCCATGCACCAGAATATGAAGGTACTGTGTATCTGCTTCATGTCATAAGAGTGGTGAAAGTCTTTGGAATAAGAAATAAGAGTGCCTGTAACTAACTGAAAACTACCGTTCTGTCTGTAGTATGCGATGATGGCATGGCCATATTGCATGTAGTCTGCCAGTGATTTCACTTTTTCGGCTATTCGTTCTGCGATCGATTCCGAATAACCTTTCTCTGATACGATACGTTTTTTCCATACTTCTGTTAATCGATCTCTTTCTTCTTCTGTTTTGTTAGTGGCTATCAGCCGTTTTTCTTTTGTCATTACATTATAAATTTGTTAGTAAAATAGTTATATTTAAAGAAAAGGCGGAACTATCTGTAGGATGCTTACACTATCGTGCGATGATAGTTACACTATCCTGCCGGGATAGTGACACTATCTTACTGTTATAGTGACACTATAATTTCTGCCGGATAGTTCGTTCATTTCTTTATCTAAAAAACGGGGGCAAAAGTATAAGTTGTATTTTTTCGCTCCAATTATTCTTGCTATTTTCTACTGTGATACTTTGATTTGTATTGTTCTTTCTCTTCTTTTTCGTGCTTCGAAATTATTCCGATTCCTTTGCTTAAACTGCTAATTTCGCTGAGTATACTCCTGAATTTCATTAATCTATATCCATGATGTGTGTTTACGTAAAAGATTCTCCAGTCTGCAATGTACTTGGCTAGTCCTGTTAAAGATTTTACGTAGGAATTAAACTCGTCATCTTCGTAATAAGTGCGAAGACAGGCAATGAAATAGTGTTTTTTTTCGCCTGTGATGCCATTTCTTTTTCTGACCTCATCGATGTCAATAATTTCGTCATCATCCTGATAATCAGTTTCAAGACTTCTCTTCTTTTGTGTGCCAGTTGCATTTTTCAGGCATTTTTTTGTCGTTGTCATTTCTTTTGATTTAAATAAAATTAATAAATGGCATTAAGATGGAAATTCCAAATTTTCGCCCTATAATTGTATATAAAATAACTAGTGATGCAAATAATGAATAAAAATGGATTTAGCCGATGTGGGGAACTATACATCGGCCTTTTACGAAAAGAAGGTCGTTTTTCTACGGCACATGTCTATCAAAATGCTCTTTTCTCTTTTAATAAATTTTGTGGTAATGCCAGTGTATCTTTCAGGCAAGTCACTCGTGACCGATTGCGTCGTTACGGGGAACATCTGTATGATTCGGGCTTAAAACCGAATACGGTATCAACGTATATGCGTATGCTTCGCAGTATCTATAACCGTGGGGTAGAGTTGGGTAGTGCGCCCTATGTACATGGCCTGTTCCGTGATGTGTATACAGGAGTGGATATCCGTCAGAAAAGGGCTCTTCCGGTGAGTGAACTCCGACGGCTTCTTTACGAAGATCCCAAGACGGATTGTTTGCGGCGCACACAATCGATTGCTGCTTTGATGTTTCAATTCTGTGGGATGTCTTTTGCCGATTTGGCTCATTTGGAAAAGTCGGCTTTAGATTGTAATGTGATCCGATATAATCGAATTAAAACCAGAACTCCAATGAGTGTGGAAGTTTTGGATACAGCTAAGGAAATGATGAATCAGCTTCGCAATTCCCAGTCATCGCGTCCGGGTTGCCCCGATTACCTTTTCAGTATCCTTTCCGGTGATAAGAAACGTAAGGATGAACGTGCTTATCGTGAATATCAGTCTGCACTTCGCCGGTTTAATAATCATTTGAAAAGTTTGGCGAGGGCTTTGCACCTGACTTCTCCGGTAACTTCTTACACGATTCGCCATTCTTGGGCAACTACTGCAAAGTTCCGTGGAGTTCCAATTGAAATGATCAGTGAATCTTTAGGGCATAAGTCTATAAAGACGACACAAATTTATCTGAAGGGGTTTGAGTTGAAAGAGCGTACAGAGGTAAATCGTAAGAATTTGCATTACGTGAAGACTTGCCCTTTAGGTCGAATTTGAATGGTTAAAAAATTGATAATCAGCACTGATGCTGGTGTGTTACTTCTTAGGTAACAGATTTAAATTTGACGCAAAGATAGACAAAAACACATGTATTAAACAAATAAAAACCTACTTTTTTTCGATTTAACCCTGAATTTGAAAAAAAATGTATCTGAACATGAAAAAGGCCTATTTTCATGCTTAGGAATTTATATGCCCAATTTTCCTAAGAATCTCTACTTTCTCTAAAGCCAAGATGCTCTCAACCCTCATTAGTCGGTACTTTTCGACTTTTTCCTCCCGATTTATTATGAAGTGTACTTTTCCGTTACCTAAGAAGTAACGGAAAAACATGGGGTAAAAAAGTATGATTTTAACAAAAGAGAAATCACTAAATGCTGGGCCTATTTATGGGACAGGGGAAGGCGTAGCACACTCAAAACGCTGGTATGTTGCATTAGTTCGTATGCATCATGAAAAGAAGGTTTCCGAGTATTTGAACAAGGTGGGGATTGAGAATTTTGTACCTGTTCAGAAGGAAATCCATCAATGGAGTGACCGCCGTAAATTAGTTGAATCCGTTCTTCTTCCGATGATGGTTTTTGTACACGCTGATCCGAAAGAACGTATGGAAGTCCTGAACTTTACTACTGTGAGCCGCTATATGGTGATGCGCGGCGAAAGCAGTCCTGCTGTTATTCCTGACGACCAGATGGCACGTTTTCGTTTCATGCTTGATTATTCGGATGAAACAGTCTGTATGAATAGCTCTCCTTTGGCACGTGGTGAGAAAGTTCAAGTAATTAAAGGACCTCTGCAGGGGCTTGTGGGTGAGCTTGTCAATGTAGATGGTAAAAGTAAGATTGCTGTTCGACTGAACATGCTTGGTTGCGCCTGCGTAGACATGCCGATTGGCTATGTTGAGCCTATAGGTGAAAAAAACTAAGTGGGTAATGACGACTTCCTGTTTACAAGAAAAAATCGATAAACTTCAAAATACAGTTCATGCTCTGCTCCATAAAAGTAATTATATGGCGGGTGTGTATGTTGATGATCTTGCACGACTGAACAACGAAATCCATGAACAGATCAATGATCTGTATCCTTGTCACGGTAAGACTGCTGAGCAGGAAGCTGCTTTGTGTCTGTCTCTTCTGATGGGATATAGTGTGTCTATGTATGCCAATTCGGAGGATGAGGCAAAGAAGAAGACTGTTCTGAGGCGTTCGCAAATGATTCTGAAAAACCAATTGCCTTCACCATTGAAAATTCAGTTACACACAATCTACGATAAACTATTGTCATAGTATATCTACTTTTTTTTAAAAAAGACTTTACAATTTATTGGGGTATTTAAATTATGAAACACGCATTTGACCGTTTTGTTCAATATTTGCAGAAAAACTATTTTAGTTATTGGATTGTATTAGGAATTGATACGTTCATAGCTTTGATTTGTACCTGGGTGTCATTTATCGGCATTCATTATATAACGGAGACTTCTAAAGAAATCACTTCTCTTTTTCATATTTTAGCGATTTCTGTGATCTCCAGTGTCTTAGGTTCCTTTTTATTCCATACCTACCGTAATACGATCCGTTTTTCCCAGTTGAAGGAATTATGGAGAATTGCCGGAAGTGCACTGATAAAAGCTGTCTGTATCGCAATGGCTATCTGGCTTTTCCTGCCTCAGACGGGACTGCATAATAGTCAGAAAATAGTCTTTGTACTGTTTGATGGTATGCTGACTTTTATTGCCATGGTAGGCTTCCGTATTCAGTTGATTCTAGTTTATGAACTCCTGCTGAGTATGCTGAATAAGAAGAATATGCATATTCTGATCTATGGTATTGATGATAAGAGTGTGGCATTGAAAGTTCGGCTAATGAACAGCTCCCACTATAAAGTGGTAGGCTTCTGTATCTACGGAACGGGCGACTCCATCCGGCGTGTGGCTGATCTTCCCGTTTATTCGTTTAAGGATGAAGAGTGCTTTAATAAACTTATTCATAAGAAGTGTATCGGCGGCATCCTGTTTGCCCGTTACGAGAATACCCGTGAAGAGGAAGACCGCCTGCTTCAGTATTGTAAAAGGAGTGGATTGAAAACGTTGATTGCTCCGAGTATCAGTGAGGCTGACGAAAACGGCAGTTTCCACCAATGGGTACGCCCTATCAAAATTGAAGATTTGCTGGGTCGCTCAGAAATTCATATCAATATGGAGGAGGTGATGACTGAGTTTTGTGGCAAGGTTGTGCTGGTGACAGGAGCTGCCGGTAGTATTGGCAGCGAGCTTTGTCGGCAGCTGGCTCAGATGAACATCAAGAAGCTGATCATGTTTGATTCCGCTGAATCTCCTCTGCATAATGTCCGCCTGGAATTTGAGAAGAATTATCCCGGTCTTGATTTTGTTCCTGTCATTGGAGATGTCCGTGTGAAAGAACGTCTTCGTATGGTCTTCGAAACTTATCAGCCTCAGATCATCTTTCATGCCGCTGCTTATAAGCATGTTCCGTTAATGGAAGAGAATCCCTGTGAAGCTGTGCTGGTCAACGTTGTCGGTTCTCGCCAGGTTGCTGATATGGCAGTGGAATACGGAGCTGAGAAGATGATCATGGTTTCTACCGATAAGGCGGTGAATCCTACCAATGTCATGGGATGCTCGAAACGCTTGGCCGAAATCTATGTACAGAGTCTGGGAGGTGCTATCCGTGAGGGCAAAGTAAAAGGCCATACCAAATTTATCACTACCCGCTTTGGTAACGTCTTGGGTAGTAACGGTTCTGTCATTCCCCGTTTTAAGGAACAGATTGAGAATGGCGGTCCTGTCACAGTGACTCACCCTGATATCATTCGTTTCTTTATGACTATCCCCGAAGCTTGTCGCCTGGTAATGGAAGCTGCTACGATGGGTGAAGGCAATGAGATTTTTGTCTTTGAGATGGGAAAGGCCGTGAAGATTGTTGATCTGGCCACCCGTATGATCGAATTGGCTGGTTATCGTCCGGGTGAGGATATTGAGATAGAGTTTACGGGATTGCGTCCGGGTGAGAAGCTCTATGAGGAAGTCCTGAGTGATAAGGAGAATACAATCCCTACAGAAAATAAGAAGATAATGATAGCTAAGGTACGTCATTATGAATATACTGATATCCTTGAAACTTATGGAGAGTTCGAGAAGTTATCCCGCACGGTAAAGATCATGGATACAGTGAGGTTAATGAAGAAAGTGGTACCTGAATTTAAATCCAAGAACTCACCTCGGTTTGAAGTTTTGGATAAATAGTCAGAATAATCTATAACACTAACATAAATCAACAATGGATACAAAAAAAATGAAGATTGCTGTTGCAGGTACCGGCTATGTTGGTCTTAGCATAGCAACGCTTTTGTCACAACATCATCAGGTGACGACAGTCGATGTGATTCCTGAGAAAGTAGATATGCTTAATCGTAAACAATCGCCTATTCAGGATGAGTATATAGAGAAATATTTGTCTGAAAAGTCATTGAATCTAACGGCTACGCTTGACGGCGCCGAGGCCTACAGTGATGCTGATTTTGTAGTTATAGCAGCTCCTACTAACTATGATCCGGTGAAAAACTATTTTGATACTCATCATATAGAGGATGTCATTGACTTGGTTTTAAGTGTCAATCCTGATGCTGTGATGGTAATTAAGTCTACTATTCCAGTAGGATATTGTCGTGGACTTTATTTGAAGTATGCCCGAAAGGGAGTCAGGAAGCTTAACTTGCTTTTTTCTCCTGAGTTTCTTCGTGAGAGCATGGCCCTTTATGATAACCTTTATCCAAGTCGTATCATTGTTGGTTATCCAAAGTTGATTGATAGCGAGCAGTTCGACGAGGAAAATGAAGCAATAAAGGTCATTGCGAATATTCCTGCCTTAGAGAAGGCTGCGCATACTTTTGCCGCATTGCTTCAGGAAGGTGCAATCAAGGAAGATATTCCTACTCTTTTTATGGGTATCAAGGAGGCAGAGGCTGTTAAGCTGTTTGCTAATACCTATCTTGCATTGCGTGTCAGTTATTTTAATGAATTGGATACTTATGCCGAGATGAAAGGTCTGGATTCTCAGTCAATCATACAGGGTGTTGGTCTTGATCCTCGTATTGGCACACATTATAATAATCCATCCTTTGGTTATGGCGGTTATTGTTTGCCTAAAGACACGAAACAACTATTGGCTAATTATCAGGATGTTCCTCAGAACATGATGACTGCTATTGTCGAAAGTAACCGTACAAGAAAAGACTTTATAGCAGATCAAGTCTTGCGTAAAGCTGGTTATTATACTGCCTCCTGCTCATGGGATGCCCAGAAAGAGCAAAAAATAACCATTGGTGTATATCGTTTGACCATGAAGTCCAATTCTGACAACTTCCGTCAAAGTGCCATTCAAGGGATTATGAAGCGTATCAAGGCGAAGGGTGCTACTATTGTGATTTTTGAGCCCACTATGCAAGATGGTGAAACTTTCTTTGGGAGTCAAGTGATCAATAATCTGGTCGAGTTTAAGGAAATAAGTCAGGCCATAATTGCCAACCGTTACGATGCTTGTCTGGATGATGTGAAAGAGAAGGTATATACTCGTGACATTTTCCAAAGAGATTAACTTTATGGTAACATACAATGTTAGTTTAGAGAACAAAGTGGTTTTGGTGACGGGGGCAGCCGGTTTTATCGGAGCCAATTTGGTGAAACGTTTGCTGAATGAGTTTGATAGCGTGAAAGTCATCGGTATTGATAGTATTACCGAATACTATGACGTACGTTTAAAGTATGAACGCTTACAAGAATTGTCTGCTTACGGTGACAGATTTGTTTTCATTAAAGATAGTATTGCTAAAAAGGAAATTGTAGAGTCTATTTTCACTAACTACCATCCTCAGATAGTAGTGAACCTTGCTGCCCAAGCTGGGGTACGTTATAGTATTACTAACCCCGATGCTTATATTGAAAGTAACCTTATTGGATTTTATAACATCCTTGAAGCCTGTCGTCATTATGGTGTGGAGCACTTAGTATATGCTTCTTCCAGTAGTGTATATGGAAACAATAAGAAAGTGCCTTATAGTACCGATGATAAGGTTGACAATCCTGTATCACTTTACGCTGCTACTAAAAAGAGCAATGAGTTAATGGCACATGCTTACTCTAAGCTCTATAACATCTCATCAACCGGTCTCCGTTTCTTTACTGTCTATGGTCCTTGCGGTCGTCCTGATATGGCATATTTTGGCTTTACCAACAAACTTCGTGAGGGTAAGACCATCCAGATATTCAATTACGGTAACTGCAAACGCGACTTCACCTACGTTGATGATATCGTAGAGGGTGTCGTCCGTATCATGCAGCATGCTCCTGAGAAGAAAAATGGCGATGATGGTTTGCCCATTCCTCCTTATAAGGTATATAATATCGGCAATAACTCTCCAGAAAATCTTTTAGACTTTGTAACCATCCTTCAGGATGAACTTATTCGTGCAGGTATACTTCCCAACGACTATGACTTTGAATCCCACAAAGAATTAGTACCGATGCAACCTGGGGATGTGCCTGTGACATATGCTGATACGACCCCTTTGGAACAAGATTTTGGATTTAAACCGTCAACATCACTACGTGAGGGATTGAGAAAGTTTGCGGGGTGGTATGCTAAGTATTATGGCACATTTAAAAAACATCCATAAATCGATTATATAAAAATAAAAAGATAAAATCATTATGAGCATTTTTGCAGGTAAAACCCTTATGATTACTGGTGGAACAGGTTCCTTCGGCAATGCAGTGTTGAATCGTTTCCTCCGTACCGACATCGGCGAAATCCGTATTTTTTCACGAGATGAGAAGAAGCAGGATGATATGCGTCATGAGTATCAGGTAAAGTATCCTGATGTGGCACACAAAATCAAGTTTTTTATTGGCGATGTACGTAATTTGCAGTCATGTAAGAACGCAATGCCTGGTGTTGACTATATTTTTCATGCTGCGGCTTTGAAGCAGGTTCCAAGTTGTGAGTTCTTCCCCATGGAAGCTGTGAAAACCAATGTAATCGGTACTGATAACGTTTTGACAGCTGCTATCGAGGCTGGCGTCGGTGCTGTGATATGTCTATCTACGGATAAGGCTGCCTATCCTATCAATGCTATGGGTATCACCAAAGCTGTTGAGGAGAAGATTGCAGTAGCTAAGAGCCGCTACTCTGGTAAGACCAAGATTTGCTGTACGCGTTATGGCAATGTGATGTGTTCTCGTGGTTCTGTAATTCCTCTGTGGATAGAGCAAATCCGCAATGGCAATCCTGTAACTTTGACTGAACCTACGATGACCCGCTTTATCATGTCGTTGGAAGAGGCGGTAGACCTTGTACTCTTCGCTTTTGAACATGGACAGAATGGTGATATCCTTGTTCAAAAAGCTCCGGCTTGCACCATCCGGACTCAGGCAGAGGCTGTTTGTGAATTATTTGGTGGTAAGAAAGAAGACATCAAGGTTATCGGTATCCGTCATGGTGAGAAGATGTATGAGACATTACTCACCAATGAAGAATGTGCCAAGGCTGAAGATATGGGTAATTTCTATCGTGTGCCTGCTGATAATCGTGGCTTGAATTATGATAAGTTCTTCAAAGAAGGTGAAACGGAACGTAACACACTTACTGAGTTCAATTCTAATAATACTTATATATTGAATGTAGAAGAGACCAAAGTTAAAATAGCCGCTCTTGATTACATTCAAAAGGAATTGAGTGGCGAGGGTAATTTCGTACAATAGTAGAGTTATGAATATTTTAGTTACTGGTGCCAAAGGTTTTGTTGGTAGAAATCTTTGTGCTCAACTTAATAATATCAAAAACGGAAAGGCTCGTTGCTATGGCGATCTGAAGATTGAGGAGGTCTTTGAATACGATATCGATTCCACTTCCGAACAATTAGATGCCTGGTGTCAGAAAGCCGACTTTGTGTTTAACCTTGCTGGAGTGAACCGTCCCAAAGAGAATGTCGAGTTTATGAAAGGCAATTTCGGTTTTGCAAGCACATTGCTTGATACACTGAAGAAACATCATAATACTTGTCCTGTCATGCTCTCTTCCAGTGCACAAGCTTCTCTGACTGGTCGTTTCGGTAACAGTGAATACGGTCGCAGCAAAAAGGCAGGTGAAGATCTTTTTCTACAATACGGTAAGGATACAGGAGCCAAGGTATTGGTTTATCGTTTCCCGAATCTTTATGGCAAATGGTGTCGTCCGAACTACAACAGTGCTGTTGCTACATTCTGCAACAATATCGCTAACGACCTTCCTATACAAGTCAGTGATTCAAGTGTAGTACTGGAGCTGCTTTATATTGACGATCTCGTAGACGAGATGATTCATGCTTTGAAAGGCGAGGAACATCGTTGCGAGTTTGAAGGTCTTGACGTACATCCATTGGTGGATGGCAGGTACTGTTATTGTCCGGTTACCCATAAGGTTACATTAGGCGAAATAGTTGATTTGCTGCATCAGTTTGCAGAAATGCCAAAGACGCTGATGATTCCTGAAATCCCGTCAGATTCGTTTGCCAAAAGATTGTATAGTACTTATCTGAGTTATTTGCCCAAAGAAAAAGCAATTTTTGATCTGAAGATGAATGTAGATCAGCGTGGCTCATTTACAGAACTTGTACATACCTTGAACTGTGGCCAGGTAAGTATAAATATCTCCAAACCGGGTGTTACTAAGGGTGAACATTGGCACAATACCAAATGGGAACAATTTATCGTAGTCAGCGGTCATGGGCTCATCCAGCTCCGCAAGGAAGGTACAGACGAAGTGTTGAACTATGAGGTAAGTGGTGACAAAATACAATCCGTTATCATGCTTCCCGGATATACCCATAACATCATCAATCTCTCCGATACGGAAGACCTGGTAACGGTTATGTACTGCAATGAGATATTCAACCCGGATAAACCGGATACATACTTTGATAAAGTGAAAAAATGATCATGGAAAAACAACCCAAATTCGATTATTCAGATATAAAGTTCAAGGATAATGGTAAGTTGAAGCTTATCATCGTAGTGGGTACTCGTCCCGAGATTATCCGCTTAGCGGCAGTAATTAATAAATGTCGTCAGTATTTTGATGTTATTCTTGCCCATACAGGTCAGAACTATGACTATAACTTAAATGGAATCTTTTTCAAAGATTTGAAACTGGCAGAGCCTGAAGTATATATGGATGCTGTGGGCGATGATTTGGGAGCCACTTGTGGCAATATCATCAACTGTTCCTATAAACTTTTTGCGCAGACAAAGCCTGATGGTGTGCTTGTGCTAGGCGATACTAATTCGTGTCTCAGTGTTATAGGAGCCAAGCGTCTGCACATCCCTATCTTCCACATGGAGGCTGGCAACCGTTGTAAAGATGAATGTCTTCCAGAGGAGACCAACCGACGCATCGTAGATATTATCTCTGATGTTAACATGGCTTACTCTGAGCATGCTCACCGATATCTAGCCGACTGTGGACTCCCTAAAGAACGTACTTATGTTACTGGTTCTCCAATGGCCGAGGTACTCCACAATAATCTTACTGAAATTGAGGCAAGTGATGTCCACCAAAGACTTGGTTTGGAGAAAGGTAAATACATTTTGCTCTCAGCACATAGAGAGGAAAACATTGATACAGAGAAGAATTTTATGTCTCTTTTTTCTGCTATCAATAAAATGGCGGAGAAGTATGATATGCCAATTCTCTATAGTTGTCACCCACGCTCACGCAACCGCCTTGTTGCATCAGGTTTCCAGCTTGATCCACGTGTTCAGGTTCAACAGCCTCTTGGCTTCCATGATTACAACTGCCTTCAGATGAACGCCTTCTGCGTAGTTAGCGACAGCGGTACCCTGCCAGAGGAAAGCAGTTTCTTCACTTCTGTAGGTCACCCATTTCCTGCTATCTGCATTCGAACTTCAACTGAACGTCCTGAGGCTATTGACAAAGGAGACTTCATTATTGCTGGTATTGACGAAAAGAGTCTCTTACAGGCAGTTGATACAGCGGTAGAACTTTGTAAAGACGGTCAGCATGGTACTCCTGTTCCCGATTATGTAGATGAGAATGTCAGTACCAAGGTTGTGAAAATTGTTCAGAGCTATGTGGGCATCGTGAATAAGATGGTGTGGCGCAAGTTTTAATGGTATAAATTGTATAATGGTACGGGTTACACGACCATACCATTACGACTTACCAACAGATTAAATTATAATTCTTTTGTTTGAAAAAACATCCTTTTTAGAGGTCAAAGTTCATTTTTGATTCTTGCCGTTTTTCCATACTTAGAAAGACTAAGGAAAGGTATGTCATTGCAAATATATACTATGCAGGACTCTTTTGGGCTTTTTAATACCATCCATTCATAAAATTATTTTGGGATGGTGTAGTCCTAGGTGGTGAAAGATTTATCTTTCAGGTTAATTATTGTTAACTTGAAAACTTGCGTAATGGATTTGACTTCTGATATAGAAGCTAACAAATTATTTGTGATAACCGATTATGATAAAATTTCTGCTGAATATAGAACTGTGTTAGATGAAGCTTGTTATGGAATATTCTATTATTGGGATAGTGCAAAAAACATATGCTTTCCAATAAAGTTCAAAAGGGAAAAATACCATAAAGAAAGTATGATATATTTTATTTTAAAAAACTATATTCCAAATACAGCTCCAACTAATAGAATATTGAGCTATTTGGAAACATTTGAAAACGAAGGTGTAGCCGTAACTGTTTATTATTTACTTCCAGGAAAGCAAATGGAGGTTATTAATAGAAAATATAAGAATATCAAGATTGAATATTGTTGGAGGTATTATACTCATAAAAATAAGTTATCAAAGTTATTAATATTCTTCATTTCGTTATATAAAATCAGAAGAATATTTAAGAGCGGAGATATTGTATATACTTATGGAGTTAATGCTATAATGAAGCATTTATTGGGTCAAGATGGTGTTCGTTATTTTGCTGAAAGAACAGAACATCCAGATGTTACTGCTAAAGAGTCTTGGCCTTTTTATATTACAAAAGAATCAAGTATAGCAATATATAAAAAATTAGATGGTCTGTTTGTTATATCAACTTCTTTAAAGGAATATTTTGTAAGTATCGGAGTTAAATCAGAGAAGGTACATATCATAAACATGACAGTTGATGTGAAAAGATTTGCAAATGTTAAAAAACAGGTCGTAGAGGAACGTTACATCGCATATTGTGGAACAGCATCAAACAATAAAGATGGGGTTGACGAGTTAATAAAAGCTTTTGGAATTGTTGCTGGTGTAATAGAAGATGTAAAACTATACATAATAGGAAAAACTCCTTCGAAGAATGATCAATCAAATAATATAGCGCTTATTGACCAACTAAAACTAAAAGATAGAATTGTTTTTACAGGTGTCGTTTCTGCACATAAAATGCCCCAACTACTGAAAAATTCAGAAGTACTCGCATTAGATCGTCCCGATTCACTTCAAGCAAAATGCGGTTTCCCTACAAAACTTGGTGAGTACTTGTTAACTAAAAATCCTGTAGTTGTTACAAAAGTTGGTGATATTCCAAGATTCCTTAAAGATGGAGTTTCAGCTTTATTGTCAGAACAATGTAATCCAGATGATTTCTCAAGCAAACTAATATGGGCGCTTACGCACCCTAAAGACGCAGCTATTATTGGGGAAAATGGTGCTAAAGTTGCGTTACGTGAATTTAATAGCGAAATTGAAACAAAAAAAATTATCTCTATATTCTATTCATCAATAGTTTGTTAACTTTAAAAAGTTACGCTACGGTACGAATATCATAGAATGAAGTTTAGAAGAGCCGTAAATCAGCTTGTTCAGAGGAAATATTCGGAACAGCCTCTTTGGGTTAGATAAGCGGTTTGGTTTCTATCTTGTTTAATTCAAGGCTGGATAACTTATATATACTAATATTTAAAATATTAATAAGATTAGTGAATTTAATAGTGTTGATATTTTTCGAGTGTTTTCTAGTCCCATTTGTGGGGTGCCGCAGAGTAGTTCTAATACAGACTATTGTAGCGTAAGCATTTGAGGTTATGTAATTCTATAATAAAAATGTATAAAATAGTTGACAATACGATTAAAGTCAAAAAAGTCTCAATTATTATTCCAATTTATGGAGTAGAACTCTTTATTGAAAGGTGTGCTATTAGTTTGTTTGAACAGACATTGGATGACATTGAATATATATTCGTAGATGATTGTACAATGGATAAATCTGTCCAAATATTACAAGGTATCATAGCAAAATATCCTCAACGAAAGGATAATGTATTTATTATTAGACACGAGAGAAATAAGGGGCTTGCGTCTGCTCGAAAGACAGGTCTTAAGTTTGTTCATGGTGAGTATGTTGCTCATTGTGATAGTGATGATTGGGTTGAAAGGAATATGTATGAGTATTTGTACCAAGAAGCGATATCTGCAAATGCTGATATTGTATGGTGTGATTATTATCGAAGTGACGGAAAATCAAAAAAAACAATTTCAACGAAGGTACAACCTGAATTAATGCAAGGACCTGTATGGAACAAGTTGGTTAGGACAAGACTTTATACGGACTATGATATAGAGTTCCCAACGGCAAATAAAGGTGAAGATGGAGCTCTTATGGTACAATTATCTTTTTTTGCAAATAAGCGTATTCATGTTGCAAAGCCTCTTTATAATTATTTTATCAATCCAACTTCAATATGTGGAGTTATTACCCCTGAAGCTTGTCTAAATAGGTTATCTCAAGAAAAGACAAATGTTAAATTTAAAACGAATTTTCTAATTAGACAAGGTGTATATGAAAAATATAAAGATAGTGTATTAAGATGGAAAATTTTGTCAAGAAAGAATCTTCTTCCAATACTTGAAGAACAAAAATATTATCAAATTTGGAAGGGTACTTTTCCTGAGGCAGATAAAGAATATCTTAAATCTCCAAAGATTAACTTTCGTATGAAAATTGGCTATATACTTATTCGTTTGAGGCTTGATAGGGTGTTTAAATCCTTAGTGCAAAAATGGGCATAGAATATGCAAGAAAATACAAATAAAAGTTTAGCAGTTAATACTTTAGCCCTCTATATCCGCCTGCTTGTGACAGCCATTTGCGGACTTTTTACGACAAGATTTGCTCTTGAAGCTCTTGGGGTCGTAGACTATGGCCTTTTTTCAGTTATAGGTAGTATTATTTCTTTTATTGCGATTATCAATACGATTATGGTATCAACATCCAATCGTTTTATAGCTGTCGCAATTGGAAAGCGAGATGTAGGGGAAGCTAATAAGCAATTTAATGTATGTTTGATTATACATATTGTTATTTCTTTTTGTACAATTCTTTTTGCTTTGCCGATTGGTGAATGGTATATCTATCATTATCTGAATTATGCTGGCGATATTACAAATGCCCTTATGGTATTTCGTTTTACCATTATAGCCTCAGCGGTAACTTTTATTGGTGTACCATATAACGGATTACTGAGTGCAAAAGAGAAATTTATTGTATTTTGTGTACCAGATATAATTTCTCATATTTTAAAGTTAGTTGTGGCATATTTGATAGTCTCTTATTTTGAGAATAAGCTGATGATATACTCGTTGTCAATTGCAATATTTACAGCTTATCCAGTTGTAGTATATATTATTTACTGTCGTAAAAACTATCATGAGATATCACATATTACATTTATTCGTGACAAAAAGTGTTATAAAGAAATTATTATATTTTCAGCTTGGGTGACTTATGGAGCTATTGCTTATGTTGGTAAAGCTCAAGGAGCCGCAATATTGGTGAATGCTTTTTTTAGTACGGTAATGAATACGGCCTTAGGTATCGCTAATGCTATTAATGGTATAATTGTAAACTTTGCACAAAATGTGGCTCAACCAATTGCTCCTCAAATAACCAAATCGTATGCAGCTGGTGATAAAGATAGAAGTAATTATCTTTTGGTTCTCTCGACAAAACTTACTTTCTTGACAATGTTTTTAGTCTCATCCCCTTTTCTTGTTGGAACAGAGTGGATATTACAACTATGGTTAGGTCAGGTTCCCGATTATGCAGCTATGTTTACTATTCTTGTAATTGTGGACGCCTTAATAGATTCTTTAAATTCGGGAATTAAAAATATAATCTTTGCTAGTGGCCGTATAAAAATGTTTCAGATCGCATCTAGCACATTAAAAATGTGTGCGATTGTAGCGGCCTTTATTGTTTTAAAGATTGGAGCACCTGCCTATTCTTTGCTTTATGCTTACATATTTTTTACAGTACTAGTATTCTTTGCAAATCAGTGGGTACTCAATAAGACGCTTAACTATGATAATGCTTATTTGTGGAAAAAATCGTATATTCCATCGTTTTTGGTAGTAGGATTATTCTGTCCTTGTTTTTTTCTGAAGTTGCTTATTCCTCAGTTTGTGGCCATAGTATTGTCTATCTTATATTTATGCATCCTGATTTTATTAGTTGGTCTCACTAAACAAGAAAGAAATTACCTTTACTCCATAGTCTCTAAAAAAATCATAAAATAATATATGTATATAATTATAACTCTAGCAATAAGTGTTATTCTATTTTATGTGCGGAGCAGTATGGATAGAATTTCGAAAAGTGTATTGATTCTTTATTTGCTTGTTTGGTTTCTTGCGTTAGCATTGTCTTTGTCTGGAGTTTATGGTTTGCATCAACCTAGGGTTTCTACTATAATGCTGCTATTGGGGCATATTTTCACTTTTATAATTGGCTTTAATATCGTCAAAGTTAGATATATTTCTTGTAGTATACAATCTTTGCATCTGGTTTGGGATGAGAATGTCGATGAAATAATATCATCAAAAATATTCAAGCTAATTTTAGGGGGAGCATTCGTGTATGTGGGGATAATGTTTGTACATTTTTATCAAAGTGTTATGCTGGCTAATGCTTTGGTTGATGTGCGAAATGATTTTTATTCAGGTGAATTGTTAGGAGAAGGTTTTTCATTCATGAATACCTATTTCCTTATTTCATTTCAAGGATTTATCCTAGCGATATTCGGTTATTTGTCATTTTATAAACGCAATTGGATTTGGTTTATCTCAGGTTTATATATAATAATGTATAGTTTGTTATCTGCTGGAAGAAATGAAATAGTAAATATTTTATTAATTCTTGTATTCTTTACAATTTGTGGGGGAAAACTTACTTCTTCAAACAAAACAAAAAACTATATAATATTTACGGTTCTTATCGTTTTAACATATTTGGCAATGGGTGTAATTACTGGTAATCGTTCAAATATGAGAAGTTCTGATTTTGGTCTAAGAGAAGGCCTAGAAGAGACAAATAGTCACATTGTCTCATATCTAGGAGGTCCAGTGGTGGCTTTTGACTATGCTTTAAATTCCAATATGTTGGAAGAATGTGGTGGTTATCAATACGGCACAATGACATTTGCTTCTATTGACGAGATGTTGTTCATGGTTCAAGTTGTTTTAAAAAAAATTAGTGGCACTGGTGTTTTGCCAGAAAGAGCTATCAATAAAATAGGCACATACCTTCATGAAAACTACATAGATGTGGGTACAGAATGGAGATGGAATGCATTATATACTTCTTGTCTGTATTATTATTTAGATTTTGGAATATTGGGGGTTCTATTGATACCATTTGTTTTTGGAATCATGGTACGTTTATCGATTCGATGGTTGTATCAATATAGGTCTTTTGTATTTCTAATTCTTCTTTCTGTAATCTTTTATATTTTGATTAATACGTTTCAGAGATTTTTCTTATATCGTATGAGTCAAATTCTCTTTCTTATTGGACTGTACTATTTCGGAAGAAAAAACTTAAGATGAAAAGGATAACGTTATTTATAGCATCGCTTTCCAGTGGAGGGGCAGAACATCAGTTATGCATACTTGCAAAATTTTTGAAAGAAAAGGGGTATGATGTTACGATGGTAAACTATTCAGACGCAGATGATCATTATCAGTTGCTTGAAGGAATTGACAGAAAAAGACTGGCATATAAGAAGAATCGGATATTAAAAACGTTAATGATATTGGGGTACTTCCTTTTTGTGAAAACTGATGTGGTAATCAGTTTTGGTCAAAGGGATAATTTCTTTGCCTTGATACCTCTAATGCTAAGAAGGAAAATAAAAGTAATTGCAGGTGAACGCAACGTAACTAATGATAAACCTAGCATTTACGAAAAATTGCTTATGTTCTATTTATATAAAAGAGCAGATTTTGTAGTTCCTAATAGCTATTCTCAACGAGATTATATTCTAAAAAAGAAACCTCAGTGGGAAAAGAAGGTTATTACGATAACTAATTATACAGATATAAATTTATATAAGCCAACAAGACAAGCGATAGTTGATAATAATATTGTGTCAATTGCTATATTTAGCCGTTTGGTCGCTCAGAAGAACTGTATTCGTTTTGCAGAAGTCGTTAAAATACTTAAGTCACGAATAGGTCAAAACATAATATTTTCATGGTTTGGCAATCTTATTCCTAAAGGAGAAGCAAATGTTAAGTATCTTCAGTCTCTTCGTTCTATTATTGATCAATATGAAATAAAGGATATGTTCATACTCCATAATCATGTTAAAGATGTTTCAGCCGTAATAGGTATGTATGACGCAATTTGTTTGCCATCCTTGAAAGAAGGTTTTTCAAATTCAATATCAGAGGCAATATGTGTTGGTAAACCTTTGTTAGTGAGTGATGTTAGCGATAACAAAGTGATGGTTCATGATGGAGAAAATGGATATTTGTTTGATCCAACTAGTGTTGAACAGATGGTGGAAGCAGTGGAAAAGTTCTATTATCTTCCGATAAAACTTAAATCACAGATGGGAAAGAGAAGCCGTGAGATAGCAGAAAATCTTTTCCAGAAAGAAAAATTTATAAATAGTTATATAGAGCTTATAGAAAGATGAAAATTTTAATTAATGCGATTGGTGCAAAAAAAAATGCAGGAGGGGGGTTCCAAATAGCTTTGAATTTTGTTGGAACAGCATTGCAGGACAACTATCATAATAATGAATATTATTTTCTCATCTCTATGGATTTGGCAGTAGCTCTTAGTCTAACAGAGTCAAATCATGTATATGTATTCCCTGCACAACCAGATTTCAAACATACATATATAAAGGTGCGTAAGACTATTAAAACATTAGTAAGAAAAATAGATCCAGATGTTGCCTACTCAATTGTTGCCCCATCTTATTTTAGTCTTGGGTGCAAGGAGGTTATGCGAATTACGAATCCATGGGTTGTACATCCTAATAAGTATGCAAACCGTACTCTTGATGTCAAAGGTAAGTTACGTAATATGATTTATTGTACTATACAGAAACATTTAATTCGTAAATGCCATTATTTTGTTACTCAGGCAAAATATACGGCAATATGTATAGCTAAGATTGCAGGAGTGCCAGAAACGAATGTAAGAGTCATAAGCAATGTACTTCCAGCGGTTTACGTAGGGGGAGATAACTCTTCTGTTGCAGATTCAGAGTGGGTGAATGTGGTAAGTGTGACAGTGCCATACCCACATAAAAATTTGGATATAATTCCTGATGTACTGAAGTGTTTGAGAGACAAACACGGAATAGAGAATGTACGCTTCCATGTAACTATTCCAGAGGGGACTTCCATACTAAAACTCATATTGCAGAGATTAAAAGATTATGGATTTCAGAATCGACTCATAAACCATGGACGCATGTCTCAAATTGAGTTGGCTAATATGTATCGACATTCTCAAATGATGTTCTTGCCGACATTACTTGAGGTGTTCTCTGCTAGTATCTTAGAGGCTATGTACTTTGATTTGAAGATTGTAGCAAGTGATTTCCCATTTAATAGTGAGGTAATCAAGGATGCAGGTCTGCTCTTTAGACCTACAGATGCTGAAGACGCCGCCAACAAGTTAGCAACAATCATTCAAAATCCAGAACTTCAGAATGAATTGTCGGAGAAGATGAAAGAACGCTTAAAATTGTATAGGGATTACAAAGCACATTTTGATAGCACAATAAGTTTTTTGGAAGAAGTAGCAAAAAAACTTCCACAACATTTCTAAAATGAAAATTAATAAAAACATAGATCAGACATTGTCTATCTTATAAACATAGTTGTTATCAATATGGATGTTTTATACTATATATAAGGTGATAAATGGTCTTTGGATGAATAATATATAGCATGGTTACCCTAAATCAAATAATATGAAAATATTAATCGTTTCGCAGTACTATTATCCTGAACAGTTTCAGATAAATGACATTGCACCAAAGTTGGTAAAACGTGGGCATGAGGTTACAGTGCTTTGCGGATTGCCGAACTACCCGAAGGGGGTGCTCTTTAAGGGGTTTGATGATAAGAAGAGTACAGAAATAAAAGAGAAAGAATACTTTGAACAAACAGGTGTGTGTGTAATTCACGTAAATCAGGTTCTAAGAGGCAGGAATCCTTTGAGGCTTGTAATGAACTATTTTACTTTTGCTTGTAATAGTAAAAAAGAAGTTTATATGCTGCCATCAGATTTTGATGTTGTATTTTGCTATCAGTTAAGCCCTATTACAAGTATGTATGCAGCGATGGAGTACAAAAAACTCTACGGAACGCCAATATTGTTCTATACGTTAGATCTTTGGCCCGTGTCGGCAGAATCAATATTGAAAAGTGAGAAAAATCCATTGATGCTCCCTGTGACAAGAATGAGCCAAAAGCTTTATCAGAGTGCCGACCGTATACTGGTGACTAGCCGTCCGTTTATTGACTATATAGAAAGGGTGAATGGAGTGGAGCGTGAAAGGATGGGATATTTACCGCAACATGCAGGTGACACAATGTTGGAAATGAACTTGCTAAAAGAAGTAGAGAATGGCTGTGCTGATTTTATGTTTGCAGGAAATCTTGGTAAAGGTCAACGAATAGACGTGATAATCAGTGCTGCTGCGGAATTAGGAAATAGAACGGATTACAAGGTACATATTGTTGGAGACGGAAGTATGCGTGAAACGCTTGAAAAAATGGTGAAAGAAAAAGGGCTTGAACGTAATGTCGTTTTTTATGGTAACCAAAAACGTGATGATATGCCTTCGTTCTATAAAAAGGCCGATGCATTACTGATAACGCTTCGTGGAAACAACGAAGTGGGTAACACGATGCCAGGTAAGCTTCAGATGTATATGACTACTGGCAAACCTATATTCGGATCTATAAATGGTGCTGCTAATGAAGTTATAAAAGAGGCAAAATGTGGTGCATGTGTACAGGCGGGAGATTATAAGGGATTGGCAGAACTGATGAGGACGTATATAGAGGAACCTGAAAAATACAAAGATTGCGGTTGTAATGCCCGCCATTACTTCAAAGAACATTTCACTTTAGAGCATTACATGAACGAACTTGAACATGAGCTTCAAGTACTTTGTGACAAACGACATTAATATTCCCCAATATACATTGACTTGTTTATTATATAGCATTGTTATGATACAATTTAAAAAACTTATTAACGCAAAGGCTTTATACCAAGAACCTGACAGAATTTGGGTGGCGAAAGGTATGACGTTTTTTGCAGTTGATTATAGCGGCAAGAGAATAAGCAGTGTGTTTAATGTAGGAGGTATGAAAGATCGGTTGCTTGGTTGTCATCGGTTGTCAAGCCAGTTGCTTAGAGTTGGACTGCACCATTTACTTCCATTGAAAAACGGCAATATTCTTGTCACGGCAAAAAGAAGGACTTACTTATATGACAAGGATGGTAATGTATTGAATGTCTGGACTGGATATCAAGGTAACAAACCTGGGCATCAAGGTGTATGTGTCACTCCTGAGGGTACAATATTTTTTGCAGAATACTTGCTCAATCCCAACCGTGATCATGACATCCACCTTTGGCGAAGCATTGACAATGGGATGACTTTCAATGTGGTGAAAACATGGGAGGAGGGGGACATTCGTCACCTTCATTTTGTGAAATGGGATAAATATGAGCACTGCTTATGGCTTGGTACTGGTGACTATGGTGACAATGGAAGTGAGAATCGGCTTTATCGTTCGGCAGACGATGGTGAAACTTGGGAGTTGGTAGGACAATACAGTCAAGATTGGAGAGCTATTGGTATATGCTTCACAGAAGATGCACTGCTTTGGGGAACCGATGCTGGCTCATGTTCAGATACCGTGCATTTTGTACGAATGGACAGAAAGACACGTAAAATAGAAATTATACAAGATTTTGAGGGTCCTTGTCATGGCTGTGCTTCGTTTGCTGGAGGACGTGCTTTCTTCTCGACAGGGGTTGAAGGAGGAGAAAATGAAAAGGACCGCTATAGTCGTATGAAAGAATATCATGATGGACGATGCGAGAATGTGTGGAAACTTGAAAAAGACTGTTGGCCATTGATTGTACAATATGGAGTGATGAGATTTCCACTCGGTACAGACATGTGCAACCATGTTGTATTTACTACGATGGGACTGAAAGGATATGGAGAATGTGTAATGATTGAGGATAAATAAAGGTGATAATGAAAGAATATTCAAGAATACGAGTATTGTTGATAGAAGGCAGGGCACGTCAGGTACTGCCTATGAGCAAAAGTTTACGAGAATTGGGATGTGAAATTACGACATATAATGGAAGTAAATTAGATCCAGGATATGCCTCAAAATATCCTCATCGTAAGTTATTGGCTTTTTGTGATATACGTAAGCCTGAAGAATCATATAAAGCAATTAAAACTGAATTGGAAAAGTATCATTATGATATTGTTATTCCGATGAACGATGATGTTGCTATTATGTTGGCAAAACACAAAAAAGACTTAAAGCCACTAACAACAATCGCTTGTACAGATTGGCCCGTATTTGAAATGGCATGTGATAAATTGCGAACGATGGAGGTGTGCATGAAAAACGGTTTGCCTTGTCCACAAACATTTTTGAGTAAAGAGGAATATCTGCAAAAGAAAGAAGAAGTAAAATACCCATTAGTGGTTAAGCCTAGAACTGGATGTGCTGCTGTTGGTTTTCATATAGCAGAAAATGAAGAGGATGTAATCACTTATTTTGATAAGGCGCAAGTCAAGTATGGGCCGATGCTTATACAAGAGTTTATTCCTCAAAATGGGCTGCAATATAAGGCTGAACTTTATATAGACAGGAATGGTGAACTGAAAGGAGCTTGCGTCTTTGCAAAAGTCAGATGGTATCCTATAGAAGGTGGTTCAAGTACACTGAATGAAACAGTAAATCGTCCAGACATTATTGCTGACTGCAAAGTTTTGTTGAAAGATATAAATTGGAGAGGCTATGCTGACATTGACTTGATAGAAGATACACGTGACGGAAAGATTAAAATAATGGAGATAAACCCTAGAATTACTGGTAGCGTGAAAATCTGCTTTGAATCAGGCGTAAACTTCTCGAAAATGATTATTGACGATTTCTTGAAAAATGAAGTCCAGCCGCAATTTGACGTAAAACATAGATATATGCGTTTTATGCATACAGATGTTTTATGGTTTTTGAAATCTCCAAACAGATTTAGTAGTACACCTTCTTGGTTCAATTTTCGTAATACTTGTGACCAAATTTTCAGTTGGAAGGATCTATGGGTGTTTTTTGCCTTTACATTACAGGGATTTGGAAAATTAATTAAAGATACGAAAAATCGGAGCATATAATGTCTACAATGGAGACTACACATAAAAACGTATTTTACAAAGTAATCAAGCGAATTTTTGACTTTATCTGTGCCCTAATAGGAATCATTGGCACATTACCGTTGTGGATAATTGGCATTGTTGGTATATTGGTTTCGGATTGGGGACCGATATTCTATATAGCCCATCGTATAGGCAAGGATAACAAGCCTTTCAAAATGTATAAATTTCGCTCTATGCGAGTGGTACAAGCTGCAACGGAGGCTTCTTTAAGACCTGATGAAGACCGCATATTTCCGTTCGGTCATTTTATCCGCAAGGTAAAGATAGACGAGTTGCCGCAGTTACTGAATATATTGAATGGCACTATGTCGGTAATTGGTCCACGTCCAGTGGCACAGGATCAATTTGATATGTTCCGCTATGGGAAATGGAATGAAGTTGCTACAGTTCCTGTAGGGCTTAGTGGTCCTGCGGCGCTTTATGATTTTATTTATGGCGATAGGATTACTGATGAGAAGGAGTATCTAGAAAAAGTATATCCTACACGTCGTGAATTGGAATATACATACGTTCAGAAAGCTGGTATCTTCTATGATTTAAAAATGATTGTATATACGGTCATCTGTATTTTCTATGCAGTGTGCGGTAAGGAATGTACTTGGATGTTGAAGGGATTTGTAGAGGATGCAAAGAAAACGATGGACAAATGAATGATGATCACGCAATGCTTGAATTTGATGTAAATAAAAACAAATACAATGAAATATTTATTAGTAGTAGCACATCCCGATGACGAAGTTCTCGGAGCAGGTGCATCCATGTGGAGATGGTCGCATGAGGGCGATATGGTTGACGTGGCAATTATGTGTACAGAGGCGAAAGCACGTGCATTCCGACCAGAAGACAAGGAATTGAACAATGATTTGAATGCTTCGTCTGATTTCTTGGGTATACACAAGAAGTATGAGGCAACGTTCCCGAATATTGAGATGAATACTGTGCCGCATTTGAAACTGGTACAGTTCATAGAAAGTGCTATCGTAGAAAGTGAACCTGATATTATCATCACTCATCATCCTGCAGATACAAATAATGACCATCTTCAGACATCAATGGCTTGTCAGGAGGCAATTCGTTTGTTTCAGCGCCAGCCAAGTGTAAAGTCGGTGAAGGAATTTTGGTATATGGAAGTGCCTTCATGTAGTGAGTGGGCAATTAATGATGCCATGAACTTATTCCGCCCAAATTGCTATGTTGAGGTGGGCAAAGAAGGTGTGGAGGCCAAGTGCAAGGCATTGGCTATGTACCGTGGTGTCATGCGTCCATATCCTCATCCTCGTAGCAATGAATATATTTCAGGTTTGGCTGCAATGCGAGGTAGTCAGTGGGGATGCAGTTATGCAGAGGCGTTTCAAGTGGTACTAAGACGCTATTGATATTCTGCATATAAAATATCTAAAAGATTTAGAGGCATTTGGTATCGACCTCTTTGTTCTTGGAAGAGCGAAACGAATGCTCAATAATTGAATGTATAATATGGAAATAAATAAAGAATTGCTTGACGGCCTCTTGGCGGAGGCTAAAGAAAATCCACGTTTGCGTCAGAATTTCGACTTGCGCACTTCATCTGCCGACACTAGCCAACGCATGCTCAATGCTTTGCAGCCACAAACTGAAGTGCCTATTCATCGACATGAAAATACAGCGGAAACTGTAATATGTCTTGTAGGTAAATTAGAAGAAATTATCTATGAAGAAGTGAATGAATACGTTCATGAGGCAACTTCCTGTTGTGATGATGTGATAAGACAAAAAAGCTTTAAAGAAGTTTCACGTCAAATACTATCTCCTGCAGAAGGTAAATTCGGTATCCAAATACCTGCTGGGGCATGGCATACAATAAATGTTATAGAACCTTCTGTCATATTTGAAGTAAAAGATGGAGCATATAGGGGAGATGATCGATAAAAATAATTGAGCTTTAATAAAGATAGAATAAAAAACAATAGAAAAAATATATGAAGAGAATGAAACGACTAGGCTATTACGTATTGGCGGCTTTTCTGTTAACAGCCTGCCAGTCTTACAAAAAAGTACCTTACCTGCAGGATGCTGAAGTGGTATTGTACAGTACCCAAGATGCACAATTGTATGATGCAAAGATTATGCCGAAGGATTTGTTAACCATTGTGGTATCGTGTACCAGCCCTGAATTGGCTGCACCTTTCAATTTGACTGTTGCAACACAGAATAATATGGCCTTGAATTATGCCACCACTCAGCCAGTCCTACAACAGTATCTAGTGGATAATGACGGTAATATAAATTTCCCTGTACTGGGCGAACTTCATGTGGGCGGACTAACCAAGAAGGCGACTGAACAGATGATTGTGGAAAAACTGAAACCTTATATAACGGAATCTCCCATTGTAACGGTCCGTATGGTGAATTATAAGATTTCTGTGATTGGTGAAGTAGCCCGTCCTGGTACATTTACGATATCCAATGAAAAGGTGAATGTCTTGGAAGCTCTGGCTATGGCAGGAGACATGACCGTATATGGTCTGCGTGATGATGTGAAACTCATACGGGAGAATGCCAATGGTAAGCAGGAAATTATTCCTTTGGATCTGAATAAGGCGGAGACTATTCTTTCTCCTTACTATTATCTGCAGCAGAATGATATTATTTACGTAACTCCCAATAAGGCAAAAGCACGAAATTCGGATATCGGTACTAGTACAAGCTTGTGGTTCTCTGCCACTTCCATTCTTGTTTCTATAGCCAGTTTATTGTTTAACATCTTGAAATAAAAAGAAAGAGTTATGAAGGAAGAAAATCAAAACGTGAAGGAACGTGAAATGACTGAGGAGCAGATTGATTTCCGGGCACTGCTTTTTAAATATATTATTCACTGGCCTTGGTTTCTAGGGGCGGTGTTGCTATGTTTTGTTGGTGCATGGTTTTATCTGCATTGGGCTACGCCAATTTATAATATTTCAGCCACTGTTCTGATAAAAGACGAAAAGAAGGGCGGAGGTGCGGGACTTTCTTCGGAACTGGAGGATATGGGGTTAAGTGGTCTGATGACATCTTCTAAGAACATTGATAACGAACTGGAGGTGCTGCGTTCGAAAACTCTAGTAAAAGAGGTTGTGAATCAGTTGGGATTGTATATAACTTATAAAGATGAGGATGAGTTTCCTGCTAAAGGTCTATATAAGACATCTCCGGTGCAGGTGAGCCTAACTCCTCAAGAGGCTGAAAAATTGAATGCACCGATGATGGTGGAAATGACTTTGCAGCCTGAAGGTAGTATGGATGTGAATGTGACTGTGGGTGAGAAGGGGTATCAGAAGCATTTTGAGAAGTTGCCTGCTATCTTCCCGACTGATGAAGGCACGCTGGCCTTCTTTCAGGCTGTTGATTCGGTTATTTTGCAGGATGGGACAAGAGTTCCTCAGATAGAGAAGAACGTACGTCATATAACTGCGACAATAAACAAACCGATGAGAGTGGCAAGAGACTATTGTAAAAGCCTGTCTATTGCTCCTACTTCTAAGACTACTTCTGTAGCCGTAATTTCGTTGAAAAACTCCAGTTTGCAGCGTGGACAGGATTTTATTAATCAATTACTGGAGATGTATAATCGCAATACGAATAATGATAAAAACGAGATTGCCCAGAAGACGGCTGAGTTTATCGATGAACGTATTGGCATTATTTCAAAAGAATTGGGTAGTACAGAAGCTAATCTGGAATCTTTCAAACGTGATGCCGGTATCACGGACTTGACGAGTGAAGCTCAGATAGCCTTGGCCGGTAATGCTGAGTATGAAAAGAAAAGTGTGGAGAACCGTACTCAAATCAGTCTGGTGAATGACTTGCGTAAATACTTGCGAGGCAATGAATACGAAGTCTTACCGAGTAATATAGGTTTACAGGATGCTGCCTTGATTGGAGCCATTGAACGTTATAACGAAATGCTTATTGAGCGTAAACGCCTGTTGCGTACATCAACAGAGAATAACCCTACGATTGTGAATCTAGATACGAGTATCCGTGCCATGAAAGCCAATGTACAGGCTACTCTTGAAGGAACCTTGCAGGGGTTGATGATTACCAAAGAGAGTCTTGACCGTGAAGCAAGTCGTTATTCCCGTCGTATCAGCAACGCTCCGGGACAGGAACGTGCTTATGTGAGTATTGCCCGTCAGCAGGAGATTAAGGCCGGATTGTATCTGATGCTGTTACAGAAACGTGAAGAGAATGCGATTGCGCTTGCTGCTACTGCGAATAATGCGAAGATCATTGATGAAGCGATAGCTGACGATATTCCGGTATCTCCCAAACGTCCTATGATCTATTTGATTGCATTGATACTTGGTATTGGAATTCCTGTCGGTATCATCTATTTGATTGATCTGACTAAATTCAAGATCGAAGGCCGTGCCGATGTGGAGAAACTGACAAGTGTACCTGTTGTTGGTGATATCCCATTGACGGATGAGAAGAATGATAAAAATGGTTCTATCGCTGTCTTTGAGAATAAGAATAATCTGATGAGTGAAACCTTCCGTAATATTCGAACCAATCTTCAGTTTATGCTCGATAATGATCAAAAGGTGATTCTTGTGACTTCGACTGTCAGTGGTGAAGGTAAATCATTCGTTTCCTCGAACCTGGCAATCAGTCTTTCTCTTTTGGGAAAGAAGGTGGTGATTGTAGGTCTTGATATTCGTAAGCCGGGACTGAATAAGGTATTTCAGCTCTCTAATAAGGAGAGAGGTATTACTCAGTATCTTTCCAATCCTGAAACGGATTTGATGGAACTTGTTCAGCCTTCTGATGTAAATAAGAATCTGTTTATTCTTCCGGGTGGTACTGTTCCTCCTAATCCAACAGAACTGTTGGCTCGTAACGGTCTGGATAAAGCGATTGAAACCTTGAAGAAGAACTTCGATTATGTCATTCTTGATACTGCTCCTATCGGCATGGTAACGGATACCTTATTAATCGGCCGTATAGCAGACTTGTCAGTTTACGTGTGCCGTGCTGACTACACTCATAAGGCGGAATATACATTGATCAATGAACTGTCTTTTGAGAAGAAGCTGCCTAATCTTTGTACTGTCATCAACGGCGTAGACCTGAAGAAGCGAAAATACGGTTATTACTACGGCTACGGTAAGTATGGCAAGCATTACGGCTATGGCAAACGTTATGGCTACGGCTATGGATATGGCCAAGATACAAAAAGATAAATATCTGAATATCTATGAATTATAACTTTTCTCAGAAAAAGAGCCCCGCAAGGGGCTTTTCTTTTTGTTATCTGAAATAAAAGCCTCACCTTTGCATTGTTGATCAACAAAACGTGAATAAAATAACTTGAATTTGAATCTTTAAAAAAACGTATTATGAGTGTAATTTACAAAGTTGTTACGCGACCATCTGACCCGCGTGTTCCCAATTCTCCCAAGAAATATTATCCGCATCTGATCACTTTAGGTCAGTCTGTCAATCTGAAATATATTGCGCAGAAAATGCAGGGCTATTCTTCTTTATCCATCGGTGATATCAAGAGTGTGATTCAGAATTTTGTGGAGAAAATGAAAGAGCAACTTCTGGAAGGTAAGTCTGTGAATATCGAAGGCTTGGGTGTATTTATGCTGACTGCCTGCTCGAAAGGGGCGGATGCGGCGAAAGACGTCAATGCTAAAAGTGTGGATAGCGTACGTATCTTCTTTCAGGCGAATAAGGAACTGCGTATCACGAAGACGGCTACCCGTGCAGATGAAAAACTGGATTTGATCAGTTTGGATGAATATCTGAAGAAGTTGAATGCCTCTGTGACTCCGAATGATCCGGATGATGGTGAAAATGGCGGTGGTGGAAATGAAGGAGGAGGAGACGAGGAAGCCCCGGATCCGACTGTATAATCTGAAAAGCTTAAAAAAGAAAGGAGGAAAAATCTATGAAGAAAACTTGGAGTGTAGTTTTGAAAGTAATCATTGCTGTAGCCGGTGCGATTGCCGGAGTACTGGGAGTACAGGCTGCATCATTGTAAGCAGCATTCAGTAAATAAAGTAATTGGTTAGATAAGACAGGCAGGCGGGAAGAACTTTCCCGCCTGCTTTGTTGTATGCTAAAATATCAAATAGTTGGCGTTACTTTTTCGTGTGCGATAACGAAAACACAAAAAATAACATTTTATTATGTAGAAAAAAATGAGGGAATGCTTCGTAGTTCACAAATAATGATTAAATTTGCCGCGATTTGTAATGTTGAGTTTGCAAAATGACGAATAATACTATAAAACATCTAGGTATTGTGGAAAACATACAGGGTTCTCATCTGTCGGTGAGAATCGTTCAGACGTCGGCTTGTGCGGCTTGTAGCGCAAAAGGACACTGTTCTTCGGCGGATAGTAAAGACAAAATCATAGATATAACGGATGTTACAGCTGCTTCCTATCAGGTAGGAGAGCGGGTGATGGTGATCGGCGAAACGTCGATGGGCATGATGGCTGTAACCCTTGCATTCATAATTCCTTTTGTACTTCTGATTGTTTCCCTGTTCGCATGGATGGCGTTGATAGGGAATGAATTGTATGCGGCTCTTCTTTCTCTGGCAGTTCTTATTCCTTATTATTTCGTATTGTGGCTCAATAAAACGCGAATGAAACAACATTTTTCATTTACTATAAAACCAATAAATAACTAAAACATTATGAATTTGATTCTGATTGCAGTGATTTCATTGGGAGCTATAGCGCTCGTGCTGGCCGCTATTCTTTATGTAGCTTCCAAGAAATTTGCCGTGTATGAAGACCCGCGGATTGCCCAGGTGGGGGAAGTGTTGCCCCAGGCAAACTGTGGTGGATGTGGCTATCCTGGTTGTAGCGGATTTGCCGATGCTTGCGTCAAAGCCGGTTCGCTGGATGGTAAATTCTGCCCTGTAGGCGGTCAGCCTGTCATGGCACAAATTGCTGATATTCTCGGACTGGCAGCTACTGAAGCTGAACCGATGATAGCAGTAGTAAGATGTAACGGAAGCTGTGCCAATCGTCCGCGTATTAATCAATACGACGGTGCGAAGAGTTGCGCTATTGCCGCTTCATTGTATGGTGGAGAAACAGGTTGTAGCTACGGATGCCTCGGATGTGGCGACTGTGTGGCTGCCTGCCAGTTTGACGCTATCCACATGAATCCTGAAACGGGACTTCCGGAAGTGGATGAAGCCAAATGTACAGCTTGTGGCGCTTGTGTGAAGGCTTGTCCGAAGGCGATCATCGAGATTCGTCCGCAAGGCAAGAAATCACGCCGTGTGTACATCTCTTGTGTGAACAAAGACAAGGGAGCCGTAGCACGTAAGGCTTGTACAGTGAGCTGTATCGGCTGTGGTAAGTGTGTCAAGACTTGTCCGTTCGAAGCCATTACGCTGGAGAACAACCTGGCTTACATCGATCCGAACAAGTGTAAATCATGCCGTAAGTGCGTGGAAGTTTGTCCGCAGAACACGATTATCGAGCTGAACTTCCCTCCACGTAAACCGAAGGCGGAAGAAGCACCGAAAACAGTTGCTGCAGAAGCTCCGAAGGTAACAGAATAATAACAGAATAAAATACAGAATTGTATGTTAAAGACATTTTCAATTGGTGGAGTTCATCCACACGAAAATAAATTGTCGGCACATCAACCTATCATCACAGCGGAAGTTCCTGCAAAGGCAGTTATTCTGTTGGGGCAGCACATTGGCGCACCTGCCAAACCGATAGTAGCAAAAGGTGATATGGTGAAGGTAGGCACGAAGATTGCCGAACCTGCCGGCTTCGTTTCGGCAGCAATTCACTCTTCTGTCAGTGGAAAAGTGGCGAAGATTGATACAGTAGTCGATGCGAGCGGTTATGCAAAACCTGCTATCTTTATTGATGTAGAAGGCGACGAATGGGAAGAAACCATTGACCGTAGCAAGACACTGGTCAAAGAATGTGAGCTTTCGTCCGAAGAAATCGTGAAGAAGATTGCCGATGCCGGTATCGTAGGTTTGGGTGGTGCTTGTTTCCCTACACAGGTGAAACTTTGTCCGCCTCCTTCGTTCAAGGCAGAATGTGTGATTATCAATGCGGTGGAATGTGAACCGTATCTGACTGCCGACCATCAGCTGATGCTGGAACACGCGGAAGAAGTCATGGTAGGTGTCTCCATTCTGATGAAAGCCGTGAAGGTAAATAAGGCATTTATCGGAATTGAGAATAACAAGCCGGATGCTATTGAACTGATGACGAAAGTTGCTTCCAGTTATGCAGGCATCGAAGTTGTTCCTTTGAAAGTGAAATATCCTCAGGGTGGTGAGAAACAGTTGATTGATGCGATTACCAAACGCCAGGTGGCAAGTGGTGCGCTGCCTATCTCTACTGGGGCAGTTGTGCAGAATGTGGGTACGGCATTTGCTGTTTATGAAGCTGTTCAGAAAAATAAACCGTTGTTTGAGCGTGTGATTACCGTAACTGGTAAGTCTGTGGCCAAACCTTCCAACTTCCTGGCGCGTATCGGTACACCGATGAAACAGCTGATTGATGCTTGTGGCGGTCTGCCGGAGGATACGGGAAAAGTGATCGGTGGCGGTCCGATGATGGGTAAGGCTCTGGTGAATATCGAAGTTCCTACCGCAAAAGGCAGTTCCGGTATCCTGATTATGAATCAGAAGGAAGCCAAACGTGGTGAAGCACAAACCTGTATCCGTTGCGCAAAGTGTGTGAGCGCTTGTCCGATGGGACTGGAGCCGTACTTGCTCGGAGCTTTGTCCGAAAACGGAGATTTTGAAACAATGGAAAAAGAAAGAATCATGGATTGTATCGAGTGCGGTTCCTGTCAGTTCACTTGTCCTGCCAACCGTCCGCTGCTTGATTACTGCCGCTTGGGTAAGGGTAAAGTAGGAGCTATGATTCGTGCACGTCAAGCTAAAAAATAACGAAGTATGGAAAATAAATTAATCGTATCACTATCACCCCACGTGCATGGCGGAGACAGCGTACAGAAAAATATGTATGGCGTGCTGATCGCACTGATTCCGGCTTTTCTGGTGTCGCTTTATTTCTTCGGCCTGGGGGCTCTGATTGTCACGGCTACTTCGGTAGCAGCCTGTTTATTCTTCGAATGGGCGATCGTTAAATTCTTAATGAAGAAACCTGCTACAACCATTTGTGACGGTTCTGCTGTCATTACAGGTGTATTGCTGGCATTCAATCTACCTTCCAATCTGCCTATCTGGATTATCATTCTGGGTGCACTGTTCGCAATTGGTGTAGGCAAGATGTCTTTCGGTGGTCTGGGCTGCAACCCATTCAACCCGGCATTGGCGGGACGTGTATTCCTGTTGCTTTCTTTCCCGGTGCAGATGACAACATGGCCGGTAGTAGGTCAGCTGACATCTTATATGGACGCTACCACCGGTGCTACTCCGCTGGCATTGATGAAACAGGCTATTCACGGCGATGCAAGTGCTTTGAGCCAGATACCTGATGCGCTGACTCTGTTTATCGGACAGAACGGCGGATGTATCGGTGAAGTAAGTGCGCTGGCACTGTTGCTCGGACTGGTATACATGCTCTGGAAAAAGATCATCACCTGGCATATTCCGGTTTCTATCATTGTGACTGTATTTGTATTTGCAGGCATTATGCATATGGTGGATCCCGAAAAGTATGTTTCTCCGGTATTGCAACTATTCTCCGGAGGTCTGATGCTGGGAGCTGTCTTTATGGCAACCGACTATGTGACTTCTCCGATGAGCAAGAAAGGGATGCTGATTTACGGTGTTTGTATCGGTCTGCTGACGGTGGTTATCCGTCTGTTCGGTGCATATCCCGAAGGTATGTCATTCGCCATCCTGATTATGAATGCGTTCACTCCGCTGATTAACACCTATTGTAAACCTAAACGCTTTGGGGAGGTAGCGAAGAAGAAATGAAAAAGTTACAATCATCTTTAAAGAATATGTTGCTGGTACTTACGGGCGTTACAGCTGTTTCCGTAGCGTTGCTGGCTTATGTGAACGAACTGACGAAAGGCCCTATTGCCGAAGCGAATGCAAAGACGCTGAACGAGGCCTTGAAAAAGGTGCTTCCTGAATATACCAATAATCCGGTAGCCGAAAGCGATACTGTTTTCAGCGAGAAAGACGGAAAGAAAATCGTGGATTTCATTATCTATCCGGCCAAGAATGGCGAAAAGTGGGTAGGTTCTGCCGTTGAAGCCAAGTCAATGGGATTTGGCGGTGAACTGAAAGTGCTGGTGGGCTTTGATGCTGAAGGCAAGATTTATAACTACTCTTTATTGGCGCACGCTGAAACTCCGGGATTGGGTTCGAAAGCGGACAAATGGTTTGGAGCTTATGATCCTGCAAAGAACGAAAAACCGGTATCTCACGAAGAAAGTGCAAAATCTATTTTGGGCATGAATCCGGGAGAGACTCCATTGGCTGTGACCAAAGACATGAATGGACAGGTAGATGCTATCACGGCTTCTACTATCACTTCACGTGCTTTCCTGAATGCGGTGAATGCTGCTTATCAGGCATATAAAGGCGGTGAGGTGGATACGAATTCCGGAGCTTCCCAGAAAAATGAACCGGCTGCTGCACCGGAAGGTGAAGCAGCTGCTAATGACACTAATAACTAAGAAAGGAGGAGACAGTTATGAATAATTTTAAAGTAATGATGAACGGGATTATCAAAGAGAATCCTATTTTTGTGCTCCTGCTCGGTATGTGTCCTACACTGGGTACGACATCATCGGCAATCAACGGTATGGGTATGGGACTGGCCACTATGTTCGTCCTGATTTGCTCGAACGTGGTAATTTCATCTATCAAGAATCTGATTCCGGATATGGTACGCATCCCTTCATTTATCGTGGTGATCGCGTCATTCGTGACACTGTTGCAGATGATAATGCAAGCATACGTGCCCGATCTGTATGCTACTCTCGGTCTTTTCATTCCGCTGATCGTAGTAAACTGTATCGTATTGGGACGTGCGGAAGCTTTCGCAGCGAAGAACAATCCGCTGGCTTCTATGTTTGATGGTATCGGTATGGGATTTGGCTTTACCATTGCCCTGACTCTGTTGGGTGCCGTACGTGAATTCCTCGGAACAGGTAAGATATTTAATCTGACCATTCTGCCGGAAGAATACGGAATGCTGATCTTTGTTCTGGCTCCGGGTGCCTTTATCGCTTTAGGTTATCTGATTGCCATTATTAATAGTCTGAAGAAAGCCTAACTCTATTAAATAAGAAAAGAATATGGAATATATATTGATATTTATCTCGGCAATCTTTGTAAACAACATTGTGTTGTCGCAGTTCCTGGGAATCTGTCCGTTCCTGGGTGTTTCCAAGAAGGTGGAAACAGCGATGGGTATGAGTGCGGCAGTTGCTTTCGTGCTGACTATCGCTACCATCGTCACATTCCTGATTCAGAAGTTTGTGTTGGACGCTTTCGGATTGGGGTACTTACAGACAATCACTTTTATTCTGGTTATTGCCGGACTGGTGCAGATGGTAGAAATTATTCTGAAGAAAGTTTCTCCTTCTTTGTATCAGGCACTGGGTGTGTTCCTACCGTTGATTACAACGAACTGCTGTATTCTCGGTGTGGCAATCCTGGTAATCCAGAAAGACTTTGATCTGCTGACAGGTGTTGTATACGCATTCTCTACTGCTCTTGGCTTCGGTCTGGCACTGGTATTGTTTGCCGGATTGCGTGAGCAGATGACCCTGGTGAAGATTCCGAAAGGAATGCAGGGGACTCCGATTGCTTTGATTACCGCAGGTTTGCTGGCAATGGCATTCATGGGCTTCTCTGGCGTCGTGTAAAAGACTAAGTTGATAATTAGATAAAGAGGCTGGAAACTCTGTCGTATGGCAACATACAGGCAGTTTGTTTCCGGCCTTTTTCTTTATATCTGTTCATACCGAATATGTTTTTTATCATACCAAAACGCCCTCAAATCGTCCCGTAAGTATCTTCCTGTGAATAAAATTGCGATAGTTTATTGCATTTCCATTTTATTTCCATACATTTGTACCTCAAACAAACTGAAAACCGAAAAACTAACCATATTTTAAAATTATATGAAAGAAAGAATTTTAGTAACGGGAGGAACAGGCTATATTGGGTCTCATACCGTTGTAGAACTACAAAACAGTGGATACGAAGTAATCATTATCGATAATTTATCAAATTCGAGTGCTGACGTTGTTGACAATATAGAGAAAGTATCCGGTATCCGCCCAGCTTTTGAAAAACTGGATTGTCTTGATTTTGCTGGCCTTGATGCCGTATTTGCCAAATATAAAGGAATTAAAGCGATTATTCATTTCGCAGCAAGCAAAGCAGTAGGAGAGTCGGTAGAGAAGCCGTTGCTTTATTATCGTAACAACCTGGTTTCTTTAATCAACCTTCTGGAGTTAATGCCTAAACATGGAGTAGAAGGCATAGTGTTCTCTTCTTCCTGTACAGTATATGGTCAACCGGATGAGTTGCCTGTAACGGAAAAGGCTCCGATCAAGAAAGCGGAATCTCCTTATGGAAATACAAAACAGATTAATGAAGAAATTATCCGTGATACAGTAGCTTCCGGTGCCCCGATCAATGCTATTTTGCTGCGTTATTTCAATCCGATTGGCGCACATCCTACAGCATTGTTGGGTGAACTTCCGAACGGTGTTCCTCAAAACCTGATTCCTTATCTGACTCAGACAGCGATGGGTATCCGTGAAAAACTAAGTGTATTCGGTGACGATTATGATACTCCTGACGGTTCTTGTATCCGTGACTTTATCAACGTTGTTGACTTGGCTAAAGCACACGTGATTGCAATCCGCCGTATTTTGGAGCAAAAACAGAAAGAAAAAGTAGAAGTATTCAATATCGGTACAGGACGCGGTGTTTCAGTATTGGAACTGATTAATGGCTTTGAAAAAGCTACCGGCGTTAAACTGAATTATCAGATTGTAGGCCGTCGCGCAGGTGATATTGAAAAGGTATGGGCTAATCCCGATTATGCCAACCAGGAACTGGGTTGGAAAGCGGTAGAAACATTAGAAGATACTTTACGCTCTGCATGGAATTGGCAGCTGAAACTCCGTGAAAGAGGCATTCAGTAAAAAGATATTTGTTTTAATTAACATAAAAGTTTAAACAAATCGTTCATGCGATTTGTTTATTAGATGCTAATCAGCTTGATCTGTTTGTGAGTATGTGAATATGAGTAAATGGTACTTATGCCTCTCCGGCATAGACAGGTATGATTGCATAGTAGTTTTGTCGTGTTTTATTTTGTGTTTGTGTTGTGACGGTACTACGACGGGAGTCGTGGTACCGTTTTTTGTTACTCCTTTACAGCCTGCCTTTAAAACGGAATACGTTAGTTCCCCAATCGGTTTCAGGTAAAGTTCCTTCCGGCTCGAACAATCCATATACGGAAGAACCGGAACCGCTCATAGAGGCATAAACAGCCCCTTGCCTGTATAGTTCGGCTTTAATTTCTCCGATCACCGGATGCTGGGGGAATACGCTGTCTTCAAAATCATTGATTAATATCTCTTTCCATTCATTTACCGGGCGTTTAATCGCTTCTTTGATCGAGTATTCGGGATGATGAGGGTGAATATTGGCGAAAGCTTCCCGCGTTGATACGAATACATCCGGTTTGATGATCAGAATCTGATATCCTTTTAAGGATAGTGGAATGGGGGAGAATATGTTACCGATTCCTTCGGCAAAGGTCGGGGCGTTTCTGATAAAGAAAGCGCAGTCTGCTCCCAAAGTTGCGGCATATATTTCCAGCTGATCTTCGGATAAATTCAGCTGAAAGTGTTCGTTGAGTAATTTCAGCATGAAAGCCGCGTCTGATGAGCCTCCTCCCAGTCCGGCACCGGAAGGAATGTGTTTGTACAGATGGATCTCGATAGGACAGAGGTGAAACTCTTTATCTAATAGCAGATATGCTTTCACCACTAAATTGTCTTCCGGATTACCGGATATCTCCATTCCGTACTGATGCAGGGAGAACTTTTTGTCCGCTTCGGGGCTGGTCCGGATTTCCAGCGCATCTTCGAGAGCGACGGGGTAGAATACGGTTTCGAGGTTGTGATATCCGTCCGGACGCTTCTCGGTAATAGAGAGTCCCAGGTTTATTTTTGCGTTTGGGAAAGTGATCATATTCGTTCTGAATTATTATTTTTGAATTTTAAATTATGGGTTGCGAATTTATGCTATTGGTGACAAAGTTACTAAAATCTTCATTTTTCCTTATCTTTTCTTCATTATTATATTCTATCTTTGTCATCCCTTTCGGCTTTTACTATGTATAAAAGCCGGGGATCATAAATTGTAAATCATAAAATTGTATATAAGCAGATGGCTGAACAAAGAAGAAATTCCCGTAACACAAAATCAACTAAAGTACAACCGGTCAATGATTATGGTCGTATCCAACCTCAGGCACCGGAGCTGGAAGAGGCGGTGTTGGGTGCTTTAATGATTGAGAAGGATGCTTATTCGCTGGTGAGTGAGATTCTTCGCCCGGAGTCATTTTATGAGCATCGTCATCAGTTGATTTATGCTGCCATTACTGATCTTGCCGTTAATCAGAAGCCGGTGGACATTCTGACGGTCAAAGAGCAGTTGAGCAAAAGAGGTGAGTTGGAAGAGGTCGGTGGACCGTTCTATATTACTCAGTTGAGCAGTAAGGTTGCTTCTTCCGCACATATCGAATATCACGCCCGTATTATTGCACAAAAATCGTTGGCGCGCGAATTGATAACGTTTACCAGTAATATTCAAAGCAAGGCTTTTGATGAGACACTGGATGTGGACGACTTGATGCAGGAGGCGGAAGGCAAGTTGTTTGAGATTTCCCAGCAGAATATGAAGAAAGACTATACGCAGATTAATCCGGTAATTGACGAAGCGTATAAGCTGATTCAGAAAGCGGCTGCACGAACAGACGGTCTGAGTGGTCTTGAAAGTGGATTTACGAAGTTGGACAAGATGACCTCCGGTTGGCAGAACTCCGACCTTATTATAATCGCTGCCCGTCCTGCCATGGGTAAGACAGCTTTCGTACTTTCCATGGCTAAGAATATTGCCGTTGATTATCGGAATCCGGTAGCGTTGTTCTCTCTTGAAATGAGTAATGTCCAGTTGGTCAACCGTCTTATCACCAATGTTTGTGAGATTCCGAGTGAGAAGATCAAAAGTGGACAATTGGCAAGCTATGAGTGGCAACAGTTGGACTACAAACTGAAAGATCTGCTGGATGCTCCGCTTTATGTGGACGATACTCCGTCTTTGTCTGTGTTTGAACTCCGGACCAAAGCACGTCGTCTGGTGCGTGAACATGGGGTGAGAATCATTATTATTGACTACCTTCAGTTGATGAATGCGAGTGGTATGGCATTCGGTAGTCGTCAGGAAGAGGTTAGTACGATATCCCGTTCGTTGAAAGGATTGGCGAAGGAGTTGAACATTCCCATTATAGCCTTGTCGCAGTTGAATCGTGGTGTGGAGAGTCGTGAAGGTATTGACGGTAAACGCCCTCAGTTGAGTGACCTTCGTGAATCCGGAGCCATCGAGCAGGATGCCGATATGGTGTGCTTTATTCACCGTCCGGAATATTATAAGATTTATCAGGATGATCGTGGTAACGACCTGCGCGGTATGGCAGAAATTGTGATAGCCAAGCATCGTAATGGTGCGGTAGGTGAAGTCTTGCTCCGATTCAAAGGTGAGTTTACACGATTCTCTAATCCGGAAGATGATATGGTTATACCGATGCCGGGTGAACCTACAGGTGCCATGCTGGGGTCTAAACTGAATGCCGGTGCTATGCCTCCGCCTCCGCCGGAACCAGACTTTGTTCCGCAGGGAAATAATCCGTTCGGTGCAACGGAAGGGCCGTTGCCTTTTTAAAAAACGTTCGTTTGGATTGAATCTATTTAACAAATTTGTTACTTAAATATAGTGACAGTATATGTACATGATAATGATATTATTCTGTGCATATACTGTCACTTTTTTAGTAAGATAGTGTCACTATAGATTTTTAATAGGATGCTGGCACTATCTTTTACATCATAATATTTTTTATGAAATGAAGTGTTTGCTTTGATATATTATAAAAAAAGGTTACTTTTGATAACCTTAATCTAAAAAAGATACTTATTGCTACTATGACTAATACATCAAAAATAAAACACACTGAAACATTTAAGTATAAATTATTATCCGTAATTGTTTGTATTTTAGGAGGAATATGCTTTTCTGTTTGTAAATACACTTATGAAATAAAGCTTGCAGGACTCAAAGCGAAAGCAAAAAATGCTTTTTTGGAAGCTGTAGAATACGAACTGGAGGATAGGTACGTTGAAGGAAATTTTTTGTATTATTCTCATGCCGCTAAGTCTGCTCATCATTTGCCTGATTCTGTTTTTTGGAAAGACGAGAAGGGAAGAAGATATGCATATCGAATGGACCCTGAGAGGAATAGATTGAATGTAGAAAGTGAAGTGGAAATGCGTCTTATCCATTCCATTAATATTTTTAGAGATCCACTCCAGCCGGACTCTTTTAATGCTATTTGGAGGGGATGTTTACAAGAATCCGGTATTTCTATTCCATCTGCATTATGTATTTCGGTGACAGGTCTGGATGGTAAAGTACAATCGCAGAATACATTTCAAAGTGAATGGTGTAGTTCATCTAATAAGATATTGACAGTTTATATTGGTTATGCCAGTGAAATAGAAGTTATAGGTTATCTTCATTATTCAATATGGAGTATAATGTGTTTTGAGTTAATTTGTTATCTTTTGCTATATGTTGCTGGAGTTGGCTGTATGTATAAAATCTTTTTGGCAGTACGGAGTAGGTTGATGAAAACGTTGCGAGAGGAAATCATAAAACTACCAATGCTGGCACAAAAGAAAAGTGTAACTTCTAAACGTACTTATGTGTTAGGTGAAAATATCATATTCTACGCAGAACAGCATATCATAGAAAAAGAAGGAATTAAAAAGGCTATCTGGGCTCAATCCAGCCATTTACTGGAACTTTTTCTGAATAAAAAGGATTATATATTGGAGTATGATGTAATTTTAGAAAATTTGTGGCCGGATAAAACAGGTACTACTGAACGGATGCATAAAACAATTACCCGTTTACGTCAAGTGTTTCGTGAGATTGGAATAGAAGTTGTCGTAAAAAGAAATACGAACTCCTATCAACTCATTCTTTAATAACTTATTATTGATTGTACTTTGAATATAAGAAAAATCGATGAAAAGGGTAAAAATATATCGGAAAGGATATGTGGGTTTGCTATAAATAGGCATGTCCGAAAATGTCCGTAATCTTCTATTGCTATTAATTCTCAATCAACTACCTTTACGTCATATACATAGCAACTAACAGAAAAATTATCTATTTGCATGATGGCTATGTGATTAATGGAGAATAGGACTCGGCTATTATTGATACTATGTAAAATAGATCTGAGAATATGTTTAAAATGTTATCAGCAATGAGCCGGAAATAAGACAAGACAACTAGTATTTAGAATATTAGGAAAGTAAACAATTCAAATAGAATAAAACAGAAAGATACTATGAGAAATTTAAGTTTAGCTATATTGTTCGTACTTGTTTTTTTTATAATCATCTCCTGTTCATTTGGTGACAGACGCTTGGAACAGGCGTTAAGTTTTGCCGGAGATAATCGGACAGAATTGGAAAAAGTGTTAATATACTATCGTGGTGATCCTGAAAAGCTGGAAGCAGCCCGTTTTTTAATACGGAATATGCCACATTGGTATTCTTATAAAGGATGGCAACTAGACTCTGTCTGTCATTTGATTACACAAGATAGTCTTCCTAGAGGGCTGATCAGAGAATGGAGCAATGTCTCTTTTTATTCTTTGCCTAAGGTATATGATGCACAAGTTATCACCGCTGATTACCTAATTGAGAATATAGATCTTGCATTTGATGTTTGGAAAGAAAAATCTTGGAACAGGAATTTGAAATTTGATGATTTTTGCGAACTTATATTGCCATATCGTATAGATAATGAACCATTGTCATCGTGGAGGAAATTATATCATGATTATTATGCTTTATTGTTGGATTCTGTCTATCAAGGGGAAGATGTGGTAGAGGCTTGTCGTGTACTTTGCAAAGAACTGCACAAAAAAGGTTTCCACTATTTTACAGATATTACCATTCCACATATAGATGGAACACTTTTGTTTCGCCGTCCTGCAGGCTATTGTAGAGATGCATGTGATTTCACATTGTATGCTATGCGTGCATGCGGAATCCCAGTGGCTACTGAGTTCTTTAGGTATGCTCCGGACTATCAGCATTTTCATTCATGGAATACATTGCGGGATACGACCGGACGTTTTATAGTATTTGATTCCGAAGAACTAGAACCGACACGGGAGCCACGATCGGATGGTAGAAGGAAGGGTAAGGCCTATCGCTATTGCTTTGGTGTACAGGAAACTTTGAATCCTGCTACAGATCTGACAGATACAAGGATTCCGTCTTTTTTTAGAAACCGATATTTAAAGGATGTAACTGTGAACTATTTTGTTAAAAATAAACTTACTGTTCCTGTGAAGACGAAGGAGCGATATCTTTATGTGGGTGTTTTCAGCCCCAATGGATGGGTGCTTATTGATATGGCAGAAAGAGACGGGCATTTGGTTACCTTTTGTAATTTGGAACCTAACATTATTTATCAATTATTTCAGTGTGATGGATGGCAACAGTGTCCGGTAGGATATCCATTTATTTATAGAAAGGGAAAAGCAGAGATACTCAAGCCGGATATGAATGATTGGGAGAAAGTAATTCTGACGAGGAAAATGTCTATTAAACCCACAATATCTGTATGGTTGTACCGGGCGATTATAGGAGCCAGGATAGAGGCTTCGAACGACTTGACTTTTAAACATGCAGATTTGTTGTATGAATTTAAGGATACGCTTACTACCAATTATTATCGATTGAATCCGCTGAATGTGCATAAAAAGTATACGTACATTCGTTATTCTCCTCCAGTGGGTAAACGAATGGAATTAGCGGAACTTGCAGTATATGAAGATACTCTATGCAATATGAAAATACCTTTGCATCGAATGAATGATGTATCGTATGCGCCTTATATGGAGGGTATAACTGATGGCAATATACTTACTTTTTTTTTGGCCGATCCTGAGGATGCTTCATCTTCTGTTATATACAAGCTTGATAAAAAAATTTCTATCAGTAAGATTGTTTTCGCTCCACGTAACGATGATAATTTTGTTTGGCCTGGAGATAGTTATGAATTGTTTTACCAGAATGGAGTAAATGGATGGGAGTCTTTAGGAATTCAAAAAGCCGGTAATGATAGGAAACTTTATTATTCTGTTCCCAAAAATGCGTTGCTATGGCTGAGAGATCGTACGAAGGGACGGGAAGAACAGGTCTTTGTTTACAGGAACGGGAAGCAGTATTTTACGATTGATATCCATTAATGTTAATGGATAATGTGCTATAAATCTTTATTATTGGTTACTGAAAGATGCATTATTTAATAAAAAAACAGCATGTCCGAAATTGTCCGCTGTAATTTGTTGGCGTTGGTTTTCAATCTACTAACTTTATAGCTGTGATGAAAGCGTTGAAAAACGCTATGAGATATAATAGGATATTACGGGCAATTCGCATTGATCTTAAGAGTTAATCGCTCAATTAAGTGAGAAACGATATTTTATTTAGGTTCTAGGTTGGATTAAATAAGTGACCTTTGGTGTTGGAAAGGATTAAGATATGGTGTTGGAAAAAATAAAGATTTGCGTAATGTGCATTTGTGTACTTTGTGTAATTGTATTAATGATGGGTATATTTTGTTTCGCTTCATTTAGAATCCCTTCAAATTCTATGGAACCCACACTAATTTCGGGTGATTATATTCTAGTGAATAAAATGATAAAAGGAGCACGTTTATTTAACATATTTGCTGCTTTTAATAAAGAAGATATTACCATAAATCGAGCTATAGGCTATGGTACATTTAAAAGGAATGATGTTTTGGTATTCAACTTCCCTTATCCAGAAGGCAAATGGGATAGTATACAGTTTGATATACATAAGTACTATGTGAAAAGGTGCATAGCTTTGCCTGGAGATACCTTGGAAATTCATAGAGGGGTATATAATATAAAAGGATGTCAAGATATATTAGGGAATCGATTAGCGCAAATACAAATTTCACTACTTCCTGATAGTCTATTTCCTCAATCAATATTGTGCGCATATCCACAGTGTGAAAAAATGCGCTGGACAATCAAAGAGATGGGGCCTATTCCTATACCTGGCAAAGGTCAATCAATAGAATTAAACGATACAACAGTTTCGCTTTATCATGAATTGATAAACTGGGAACAAAGATCAAAACTAATATTGAAAAAGGATACAGTTTATATGAATGATAGTATTATAAAGTGGTATTGTTTTCGGGAGAACTATTACTTTGTGGCAGGTGATAATGTTGGCAGTTCGCAGGATTCTCGTTATTGGGGGCTATTGCCTGAATCATATATTGTTGGAAAGGCTGTTTTGATATGGAAATCGAATGACGAATCAGGAAAATTAAGATGGAGTAGGATATTAAGCAAAATCGAATAATTAATAATTTTCAAGTATAAATTAGAAGTATTTACTAGTATGAAAACAAAATTTACGTGTTTATCTTTTTTAGGTGTGGTCGTTTTATTTGCCATACTTAATCTTTGTAAAGTTCAAGTCAAGAATGGCGAGAAACTATCTATTTATAATGTATTGCTACAAACAATGCCATTAGAAACGCTTGCCGAGGCTGAAGATTTTCCGGAAAATTTTCCTGTAGATCCTTGGTGGGAAAGCGGTTCTGGAAATGGAGCAAAGGTACGTGAGGTAACGAATTCGTATACTTACTTTTATCTGCCAAGTGGCAATTACTTTCTTGAGTATGTATGTCCTACGACAAGCGTAAATTGTTATGGAATAGGAGAAGTGCCATGTATTACAAATGTCTATTTGGGAGATAGAGTTCTTAATAGAATAGTAACAGAAGATCAAAAACATACCAATTCTTGATACATAATAATAAATGTATGAATATGAAAATTAGATCATTTATTCTTTTTGGAGGATTGTTGGCAACATCCGTATGTTGCCAAAGTATGGAGTGTAAAAGTAAAGAAACTGGTAAAGAAGAACATCAGTTTGTTTTAAAAGAGTCGAAAACGAGAATGCAGGATAGTTTACTCTTCAAGTCGGTCACAATTATTCCATTGGAGATGGATACTAAAAAATATGCGGCAAAGATTGACCGTATCTATTTTGATAGAAATACATTCTTTTTACTTGAAAAGAACTTTCAATGTGTAAGTCTATATGATAAAGAAGGACATGCTAAAAAAACGATTATGGGAATCGAAAATAGCTCTCAGGAATATAGGAAACTAGCAGATATTTGTATTGATAAAGTGCGTCAGGAACTACTGGTGTTAGCTTCTGAACCTTCTAAAATAATGTATTATTCTTATCAAGGAGAGTTCTTGAGGGAAAAAGCATTACCCACTTATTTTGAATCTATTGTCACTGATGGAGAGTTTATTTATTTGCAAGATTATAATGTGATGAAAGGCGAGAAAGAAATTATGATCTATGATATGAATCTAGAGAAGAAACAGGAAGCTTTAGAAGTCAGTCGGCAATTTAAGGGACATGAGATATTTAGTAATTTTTCGTTTACTAAGGGCAATATGATGACTCAAGATACAATTATTCATATTACCAGGTGTTTTGATAACAAAATATACTGTGCCGAAAATGGAAAAGTGTCTCTAGAATATACATTGGATTTTGAAGATAATGCATTGCCAGACATTTTGTTGGAACAAAAAATGAGACCTTCTGAGTTTATGAGGATATGTAGGGAACATAATTATATATCTTTTATTACAGATGTAATTGAGAATGATAAGCTTATGCTTTTTAATACGAATGTAGGATTTTGTGTGTGTAATAAACAGACTGGAGATATTACTAAATATAACTACATTATAGATTCCATAACAGGATATGATATTGAGAACAAAATGCAAATTGTAGGAAATACAAATAATAGGTTGGCTATGTATTGGCCACTTACATTTGTAAAGGACTCAAAAATTCAACCGGTAAAAGAGTCTTCTTTCTATAAACGGATCAGTGCACAATCCTCAAAGCTATTGCCAAAGATAGATAACAGGCATAATGCTATTTTGGTCATCTATGAATTTTAGACTATCTATTATAAACTATAAAAAATAAGTAATATGAATTTAAATGTAATAAAAGGGATTGTTATATTGGCAATAGGATTATTTTCTTTTCTTAATGTATATCAATTTCAGGTAAAAAGTAACGAAAATATATTTAGTTATAATGCTTTATTACAAGTTAAAGAGCTGATAAATGGCCCTGCTTATGGAGAAGGATCTTCAGAAGACTTTCCGGAAGATCCTTTTAAAGGTGAAAGTGATAGTGGATCAAAGTATATGGAGAGAAAAGAATTACAATATTATGAATATGAATATGAAGATTTACATAAAGAAATAGGTGGAGAAAAGATGTACATGGGGTATAAGATGGCAATCACTCAAGTTGACTGTAATGGACACGGTGATGTTTCTTGCTTTAAAGGGAAATACTGTGGTGCAAGTGAATTTCTTGGAGAAGTAAAGGAAAGTGAAAGAAAGGACAGATTCTAAAATAACAAAAGACCATAATCATATGAAGTTTTCTATATTTACACTATGTATCATATTCTTCATTTGTTGCAAAAGCACTCACACAGAAGATAATAATTATGATATGAAAACGTTGACTTTCAAAGAAAGTGCTGGGGCATTGGAAGATACTATCTTTTTCAAATCGGCAATTATGTTACCGTTAGAGACAGATAGTTCTGCATTAATCGGATATGTAAGTCGCATATATATGGCGGATGATACTCTTTTTATTCTGGATCAGAATTTTCAAAGCATAATTATTTATGATTCAAAAGGGAGGTACATAAATTCGATTCAGAATGTGGGAGCTGGTCCAAAAGAATACATTGATTTAGGCGATATCTGTGTGGATAATACCAATAAGGAACTTTTGGTATTATGTACACGTCCCTCTAAAGTGCAATATTATTCATATCACGGTGAACTATTAAGAGAAAAACAATTAGGGGATAAATATTATTCCCATATAGGAATGGATGGTAAGTATATTTATCTGCATGATGATACAGGCATTAATAAGAATAAGGAAATAGACATTTATGATCGGCAATTAAATTATATGGAAAGTGCATTGGAGCGTGGAGAATCATTCAAAAATAATGATGCAAGTACAATTAGTCATTTTTGCCAAGGAAGTACAATGACGCAAGGTTCTTCGGTTCTTATTGCAAGAGATTTTGATAATACAATATTTGAGGCTAAAGATGGTAAGGTTTATCCTAAATATCTATTGGATTTTAAAGAGCATACATTGCCGAAAGAATTGTTAGATGGGAAAATGAAATCATTTGAATTTTTGGACTATTGTCGGGAAAATAAGTATATTATATCTGTCAAGGAGTTTGTAGAAAGTCCCAGATTCTTATTATTTACGACTAATCTTGGAGTCTTTGTTTGTGATAAGCAAAAACAAGAAATGACTCGATATTCTTTCCTTCTCAATACTGAATCGGGTATGGGGGGAAGCGATTTTCAAATTATAGGAAATACTAATAAATTGGCAACTGTTGAGTCTGTTAGTAGAATGAAACAAATGCTGGAAGATCGATTAAAATATAATCCTGATGCAGCAAAATGGAATGTAGATTTTTCAAAAAAAATAAATGCGATGGATGATGAAGCGAATCCCGTTCTATTTATTTATGATTTCTAATTCTTTTGATATTACTGGTATGTAGTTAGAATCGTGTTATTCAGACATGAAATTATTCATCTGAGTAACGCGATTTTAAGTGGATACTATAAGAAAAAAAGTATGCAAAATGATTAAAGATGCGAGAATGGCTATTGTAAAATATTTGTGTATTTCACTTTTGACTATAGCTACTATATTAGTTTTAGCAATAGTGTTTGTTCCTCAAATAGAATTGCTACCAGAGTTAGCAGGGCAGTGGAGTTGGTTCTCTAAAATGGGTATTTTATTCTGTTTTATCACTATTTGTACTAGTTGTTTTCACATTCATGGGAAGTCATACTTTCCTGATATCGTAATTTGGGTATTGATTGTGGCAGGAGGAGTAGAGTCCGTTTGGGGATTAGGACAACTATATGGGTTGAATGCTTCCAATCATGCATTGTACTCAATGACTGGTACATTTTTTAATCCTGGTCCATATTCAGGATATTTAGCCATGATTTGTCCGCTTTGCTTATATGAATATTTGCGTTTGAGAATTAAAGTGTCAAAGTCAATATTTGAACTACTACAATATTACTTGGCATTAGCCACCATGATGCTGATATTCTGTGTTTTGCCAGCAGGAATAAGTCGTACTGCATGGATAGCAGTATTTATATCTATCATATATGTATGTGGAGTGCATTTTTCATGGCTCACTAAATTAAGAATAGTATACCAGCAAAAAAAAGGAAAAGTTATAGCTGTTGCTTCTGTTTGTTTTGTTGCTTTGGTGTTGGGAAGTATTATCGTTTTTCAACTAAAGAAAGATTCAGCTTATGGTCGACTGTTTATGTGGAAAATAAGCTGTTTGGCAATTGTTGAAAAACCGTTTAGTGGATATGGTATAAATAATTTTCCTATGGCTTATGGTATGGCACAAGAAACCTATTTCTCTAAAGGCGAATACTCAAAACAAGAGGAACTTGTCGCTGGAAGTCCGGAGTATGCTTTTAATGAATATTTGCAAGTTGCTATAGAATGGGGTATTCCAGTTTTAATTGCCATTTCTATAATTATTATTTTGTGCATAAGGGAAGGTGTAAAACAAAAAAATATAGGAATTTGTGGGGCAATAATTTCTCTTTTAGTTTTTGGACTTGCCTCTTATCCCATGCAGTTACCGACATTTATTATCACATTGGCATTTTTATTGGCTGTATGCTTAATAGGACAATCTAAAATTGGATTATTAATATTTGCATTGATAATAGGAAGTGCTGGCGCATATTGGCTGAAGAGGGACGTATCAAGAGAATGTAAAGAATGGACAGGTTGTCATATATTATATCGAGCGGGAGCATATAGAGAAGCGACGAAGCGATATGAAAAACTTTATCCTAAATTAAATAATAGAGCTATTTTTATGTACGAATATGGACATACATTATATAAATTGAAACAATATGATGTATCACTAGAGATACTGAAAGAAACTACTAGATTAAGTTGTGACCCTATGATCTTGAATATAATGGGCTTGAATTATCAAAATAAAGGGGAGTATGATAAAGCTGAAAAATTATTTATACGTTCTATTCATTTATTACCGGGAAGACTTTACCCTTACTATTTATTAGCTAAGTTATATGCTGTTCCGTCTTTTTATGATGAGGAAAAAATGATAAATATGGCTAATGTGGTACTCAATAAAGAGCCGAAAGTGCCTTCTAAGGCTATAAATACTATGCGCAAAGAAATGAGAGGCTTATTGGATGGATTTATCCCTCTGAATTCTTTCAATTCGAAAGATACGGTCAATTAGAGACAAATGACCGCTCGATTGAATCGAAACGACCGCTCCATTAGATGAAAAGATACGGTTGAAGAGATCGAAACGACCGCTTGATTTACTCCAATCGAGCGGTCGATTATTTTATATAGAGTATAGTCAGGTTGTATTCTGATAGGGATAGGTGGCAAAAATGACAAAGAATACCCCTTTATTTTTTTGCCACTTTGTCACCAACCATGAATTTATTGGAGAATAATACAGTCAGGTCCTTGTTAGTTTAGCTTCTCTTGACATTTTTCTCTCAAATCGTTCTATGTCAACCGAAAAATCTTATTAACTTTGCGAAACTTTTTGAGAAACAATAAAAATTTAATTATATGAATATCTCTTATAACTGGCTGAAAGAGTATGTCAACTTTGATTTGACCCCCGATGAAACGGCTGCTGCGCTGACCTCAATCGGCTTGGAAACAGGTGGTGTAGAAGAAGTGCAAACCATTAAGGGTGGTTTGGAAGGACTCGTAATCGGTGAAGTGCTGACTTGCGAAGAACATCCGAATTCCGACCATCTGCATATCACTACCGTCAATCTGGGAGACGGCGAACCTGTACAGATTGTATGCGGTGCTCCGAATGTAGCTGCCGGACAGAAAGTAGTGGTTGCCACTTTGGGTACCAAACTTTATGACGGCGATGAATGCTTTACTATCAAGAAGTCAAAAATCCGTGGTGTAGAATCTACAGGGATGATTTGTGCAGAAGACGAAATCGGTATCGGTACCGATCATGCAGGAATCATCGTGTTGCCGGCTGAAGCTGTTCCGGGTACTCTCGCCAAAGACTATTATAATATCAAGAGTGACTACGTACTCGAAGTAGATATTACTCCTAACCGTGCAGACGCTTGCTCACACTATGGTGTGGCCCGCGACTTGTATGCTTACCTGATTCAGAATGGCAAGCAGGCTACTTTGCAACGTCCATCTGTAGATGGATTTAAGGTGGAAAATCATGATTTGGATATCGAAGTAGTGGTTGAAAACAGCGAAGCCTGTCCTCACTATGCCGGCGTTACGGTGAAAGGCGTTACTGTGAAGGAAAGCCCCGAATGGTTGCAGAATAAATTGCGCCTGATCGGTGTACGTCCTATTAATAATGTAGTGGATATCACTAATTATATCGTTCATGCTTTCGGTCAGCCATTGCATTGCTTCGATGCCGGAAAGATAAAAGGCAATGAAGTAATTGTCAAGACATTGCCGGAAGGCACTCCGTTCGTCACATTGGATGAAGTGGAACGCAAGTTGAACGAACGCGATCTGATGATCTGCAACAAAGAAGAAGCGATGTGTATTGCCGGTGTATTCGGCGGACTGGATTCCGGTTCTACGGAAGCTACGACAGATGTATTTATCGAAAGTGCTTATTTCCATCCTACATGGGTGCGTAAGACTGCCCGTCGTCACGGTCTGAATACGGATGCTTCTTTCCGTTTCGAACGTGGCATCGATCCGAACGGAGTAATCTATTGTCTGAAACTGGCTGCTCTGATGGTGAAAGAACTGGCCGGTGGCACTATCTCATCCGAAATTAAGGATGTTTGCGTTGCAGCTCCACAAGACTTCATGGTAGAACTTTCTTATGAGAAAGTAAATTCGCTGATTGGTAAAGTAATTCCCGTGGAAACGATAAAGAGCATTGTTACCAGTCTGGAAATGAAAATCATGAATGAGACAGTTGACGGACTGACATTGGCCGTTCCTCCTTATCGTGTAGACGTACAGCGTGATTGCGATGTGATCGAAGATATTCTACGTATCTACGGATATAATAATGTAGAAATCCCGACTACGCTGAACTCCAGTCTGACTACTAAGGGAGAACATGATAAATCAAACAAATTGCAGAATCTGGTTGCTGAACAGCTGGTTGGCTGTGGCTTCAATGAAATACTGAATAATTCTCTGACTCGTGCCGCTTACTACGACGGTCTGGAGAACTATCCATCCAATCATCTGGTGATGCTGCTGAATCCACTGAGTGCCGATCTGAACTGCATGCGTCAGACATTGCTGTTCGGTGGACTGGAAAGTATCGCTCACAATGCAAACCGCAAGAATGCCGATTTGAAATTCTTCGAATTCGGTAACTGCTATTACTTCGATGCGGACAAGAAGAATCCAGAAAAAGTACTGGCTACCTATTCGGAAGACTATCACTTGGGTTTGTGGGTGACTGGAAAGAAAGTTGCCAACTCATGGGCACACCCGGATGAAAACAGTTCGGTATACGAATTGAAGGCTTATGTAGAGAATATATTGAAACGTTTGGGACTGGATTTGCACAACCTGGTAGTTGGCAATCTGACTGACGATATTTTCGCTACCGCACTTTCTGTTCATACCAAGGGTGGTAAGCGTCTTGCCTCTTTCGGTGTTGTGACGAAGAAACTGCTGAAAGCATTCGATATAGATAATGAGGTGTATTATGCCGACTTGAACTGGAAAGAACTGATGAAGGCTATCCGTTCAGTGAAGATCAGCTACAAGGAAATCTCCAAATTCCCTGCTGTGAAGCGTGACTTGGCATTGTTGCTCGACAAGAACGTACAGTTTGCCGAAATCGAAAAAATCGCTTACGATACAGAAAAGAAACTGCTGAAAGAAGTCGAACTCTTCGATGTATACGAAGGTAAGAACATCGAAGCAGGCAAGAAATCCTATGCGGTCAGCTTCCTGCTTCAGGATGAAACTCAGACGCTGAACGATAAGATGATCGATAAGATCATGTCTAAACTGGTGAAGAATCTGGAAGACAAGCTGAATGCAAAATTGAGATAAATTTAAAATTCACAATTCAAAATTAATACAAACCAATGGGAAGAGCATTTGAATATAGAAAAGCCGCAAAGCTGAAAAGATGGGGCCACATGGCTAAAACATTTACAAGACTGGGTAAACAGATCGCTATTGCCGTGAAGGCGGGTGGTCCGGAACCGGAAAATAACCCAACACTGCGTTCGGTCATCGCTACTTGTAAGCGTGAGAATATGCCGAAGGACAATATCGAACGTGCGATTAAGAATGCGATGGGTAAGGACCAGAGCGACTACAAGAGCATGACTTACGAAGGATACGGTCCTCACGGAATTGCTGTCTTTGTAGATACGCTGACTGATAATACGACTCGTACGGTAGCTGATGTACGCTCTGTATTCAACAAATTCGGTGGTAACCTCGGAACAATGGGATCATTGGCTTTCCTTTTCGACCATAAATGTATGTTCACTTTCAAGATAAAGGACGGCATGGATATGGAAGAACTGATTCTTGATCTGATCGATTATGACGTAGAAGATGAGTACGAACAGGATGACGAAGAAGGAACAATCACTATCTACGGTGATCCTAAGAGCTATGCCGCTATTCAGAAACATCTTGAAGAATGTGGTTTCGAAGATGTCGGTGGTGACTTCACTTACATCCCGAACGATCTGAAAGACGTGACTCCGGAACAACGCGAGACTTTGGACAAGATGATAGAACGTCTTGAAGAATTTGATGACGTGCAGACTGTTTATACAAACATGAAGCCGGAAGAAGGCGGAAACGAGGAGTAAGCGGATTATGGAATATGTTTATAGAACCCAGGGTACTTGCAGCACAAACATTGAACTGAATGTAGAAGATGGAGTTGTGAAGGAAGTTGCCTTTTGGGGAGGATGTAACGGAAATCTTCAGGGACTTTCACGTCTGGTAAAGGGAATGAAGGTAGAAGAGGTTATCAAGAAACTTGAAGGAGTACGTTGCAGTGGCAGACCGACGTCCTGTCCCGATCAGTTGTGCCATGCACTGCATGAAATGGGATATTAACGGAAGTCTCCCTTTATAAAATATACACTGGCCTCTGGCAATTCATTTTGCCGGAGGCTTTTTTATTGTGCCGTACCTTTCCCTATTTGTCGGTATTTTGAACCAAAATCGACCTTCGGTCGTTATTTATAAGTATATTTGTGCTGAATAAACTATTATGCAATGATGAAGAATATTTTTCAAGACTTAAAACGGAAAGATCATAAACGCTATCTGGGCGGACTGGATGTTTTTAAATATATTGGTCCCGGGCTTTTGGTAACTGTCGGATTTATTGATCCGGGCAACTGGGCATCAAATTTTGCCGCAGGTTCCGAGTTCGGCTATTCACTTCTTTGGGTGGTCACCTTATCCACTATCATGTTGATTGTCCTCCAGCATAATGTTGCTCACTTGGGGATTGTTACGGGGCTTTGCCTTTCGGAAGCCGCTACGAAATATACTCCTAAATGGGTATCCCGTCCTATTTTGGGTACGGCGGTATTGGCGTCCATTTCTACTTCATTGGCTGAGATTCTGGGAGGAGCCATCGCATTGGAGATGCTGTTTGATATGCCTATTATGTGGGGGGCGGTGCTGACCACTCTCTTTGTCTCCATCATGCTCTTTACCAACTCCTATAAAAAGATAGAACGTTCTATTATTGCCTTTGTCTCGGTGATCGGTCTTTCATTTATTTATGAATTGTTTCTGGTAGAAATAGACTGGCCGGCTGCGACGATGGGCTGGGTGACGCCTGCTTTCCCGAAGGGGAGTATGCTGATTATTATGAGTGTGCTGGGAGCGGTTGTGATGCCTCATAATCTGTTCTTGCATTCGGAGGTAATACAGAGTCATGAGTATAATAAGAAAGACGATTCGTCTATTAAGAAAGTTTTGAAATACGAGTTGTTCGATACGCTTTTCTCGATGATCGTCGGCTGGGCAATTAACAGTGCTATGATTCTGCTGGCTGCTGCTACTTTCTTTAAAAGCGGCATTCAGGTGGAAGAATTGCAGCAAGCCAAATCACTGCTTGAACCTTTATTGGGAAGTAATGCAGCAATCGTATTCGCTTTGGCTCTGTTGATGGCAGGTATTTCGTCCACTATAACAAGCGGAATGGCGGCAGGTTCTATCTTTGCAGGTATCTTCGGAGAATCATATCATATCAAAGACAGTCACTCGCAGGTAGGGGTGATCCTCTCGTTGGGAATTGCGCTGTTACTGATTTTCTTTATTGGCGATCCATTCAAGGGATTACTGATTTCGCAGATGATATTGAGTATCCAGTTGCCTTTCACGGTATTCCTGCAAGTAGGACTGACTTCATCCCGAAAAGTAATGGGGAATTATGTCAATAGCCGTTGGAGTACTTTTGTATTATATGCTATTGCAGTCATTGTTTCGGTATTGAATATAATGCTGCTGTTTTCATAAAACGAACATAAATCTATAAACTATAAAATGATGAAGATTATTACTTATAATGTGAACGGGCTTCGTGCTGCCGTTTCTAAAGGTTTGCCGGAATGGCTGGTGCAGGAGAATCCGGATATTCTTTGTCTGCAAGAGACAAAACTACAGCCGGACCAATATCCGGCAGAAGTGTTTGAAGCTTTGGGTTACAAGGCTTATCTTTATTCTGCACAGAAGAAGGGATATAGCGGTGTGGCGATCCTCACTAAGCAGGAACCCGATCATGTGGAATATGGTATGGGGATAGAAGCTTATGACAATGAAGGACGTTTTATCCGTGCGGATTTTGGCGACTTGTCCGTAGTCAGTGTTTATCATCCTTCGGGAACGAGCGGAGACGAACGGCAGGCATTTAAAATGGTGTGGCTGGAAGACTTTCAGAAATATGTGACAGAGCTGCGCAAGACTCGTCCGAACCTTATCCTTTGCGGTGACTATAATATCTGTCATGAGCCGATTGATATTCATGATCCCGTCCGGAATGCCACGAACAGCGGTTTCCTGCCCGAAGAACGGGAATGGATGACTCGTTTCCTTTCTGCAGGATTTATTGATTCTTTCCGTCTGCTCTATCCGGAGAAACAGGAGTATACGTGGTGGAGCTATCGTTTTAATTCGCGTGCCAAGAATAAAGGCTGGCGGATTGACTATTGCATGACCAGTGAGCCGGTACGTCCGATGCTGAAAAGTGCCAGCATACTGAACGATGCCGTACATTCAGATCATTGTCCAATGGCTTTGGAAATAGAATAAAAACAGAAAATAGCATGGAAGATAGAATACAAAAAGCTGTAGAACTTTTTAAGAGTGGATATAACTGCTCGCAATCTGTAGTAGCTGCATTTGCCGATATGTATGGTTTCACACAAGAGCAGGCAGTGCGTATGTCAGCCTCTTTTGGCGGAGGAATCGGGCGGATGCGTGAGACATGCGGGGCTGCTTGCGGACTGTTTCTGATAGCCGGACTGGAAACCGGAGCTACCGAAGCGACAGATCGTGAAGGAAAAGCTGCAAACTATGCGGTAGTGCAGGAATTGGCTGCCGAATTTAAAAAACGCAACGGGTCGTTGATTTGCGGAGAATTGTTGGGATTAAAGAAAAAAGAGCCGATTTCGACTGTTCCCGAAGAACGTAATACTCAATATTATAGCAAACGTCCGTGTGCTAAAATGGTGGAAGAAGCGGCAAGAATTTGGGTAGAATACCTCGAAAAACACCCTAAATAAGGGGATAAAATGCTTTTTTATTACAAAATCAGCAAAAAAAGATTCAATAAAGTGTTATATAACATAAAAATAACTATCTTTGTCCCCGAAATAAAATCTGAAAGCTTTCGGGCCGGATGATTTTTAAAGCATGTCTAACTATAATTTCAAAAGCAAATGTTGAAAGAAAAAGCAGGTGTAATCGCAGGTAATATCTGGAATGCACTGAATGAAACAGAAGGAATGACTGCCAAGCAACTGAAAAAAGCAACTAAATTGGTTGACAAAGATTTGTTCCTCGGCCTTGGCTGGTTATTGAGAGAAGATAAAGTTTCTGCTGAAGAAGTAGAAGGTGAACTCTTCATCAAATTGATCTAAGCGAGTAACTCACTTAAGCAATAAAAAAATGCGTTGGTACATGATTATAATGTTATCAACGCATTTTTTTATATTCCGCCATTTACGTATCTTTGCACACCAAAAAGACAAAATAATAAGAATTCAGAATGAAGAATATACGAAATTTCTGCATTATTGCCCACATTGACCACGGTAAATCAACCCTGGCAGACCGCTTGCTGGAGTTTACCAACACTATTCAGGTGACTAACGGGCAGATGCTTGATGATATGGATTTGGAGAAGGAGAGAGGTATCACCATCAAGAGCCATGCTATCCAGATGGAGTACAACTACAAGGGTGAAAAGTATACCCTTAACCTGATTGACACTCCGGGACACGTGGACTTTTCGTATGAGGTATCCCGTTCCATTGCTGCTTGCGAAGGCGCACTGCTTATCGTAGACGCATCGCAGGGAGTGCAGGCACAGACCATCTCCAATCTGTATATGGCTATCGAACATGATCTCGAAATTATCCCCATTATCAATAAATGTGATATGGCAAGTGCCATGCCCGAAGAGGTAGAGGACGAAATCGTAGAACTGCTGGGCTGCAAGCGTGATGAGATTATCCGTGCCTCCGGTAAGACCGGAATGGGCGTGGAGGAAATCCTCGCAGCTGTTATCGAACGCATTCCACACCCCGAAGGTGATGAGGAAGCTCCGTTGCAGGCATTGATTTTTGACTCTGTATTCAACTCCTTCCGTGGCATTATCGCTTACTTTAAGATCGAAAACGGAGTGATCCGCAAAGGAGATAAAGTAAAGTTCTTTAATACTGGAAAAGAATATGATGCCGATGAAGTAGGTGTACTGAAAATGGAACTGGTTCCACGTAACGAACTTCGTACGGGCGATGTAGGTTACATTATATCGGGTATCAAGACCTCGAAAGAGGTGAAAGTGGGAGATACCATTACTCACGTTGCCCGTCCGTGCGATAAAGCGATTGCGGGTTTTGAAGAAGTGAAGCCAATGGTTTTTGCCGGAGTCTATCCGATTGAGGCGGAAGATTTTGAGGATCTGCGTGCTTCTCTGGAAAAATTGCAGTTGAATGACGCTTCGCTGACTTTCCAGCCGGAATCTTCATTGGCACTGGGCTTCGGTTTCCGTTGCGGTTTCCTCGGATTGCTTCACATGGAGATTGTACAGGAACGTCTGGATCGTGAATTCGACATGAATGTGATTACTACCGTGCCTAACGTATCTTATAATATATATGATAAACAAGGTAATATGAAAGAAGTGCATAACCCTGGTGGTATGCCTGATCCGACGTTGATCGACCATATTGAAGAACCTTATATCAAAGCGTCTATTATTACGACTACCGATTATATCGGCCCGATTATGACCCTCTGTCTGGGGAAACGTGGAGAACTCTTGAAACAAGAGTATATTTCCGGTAATCGTGTGGAAATATATTATAACATGCCTTTGGGAGAAATCGTGATCGACTTCTATGATCGGCTGAAGAGTATTTCGAAAGGATATGCGTCGTTCGACTATCATCCCAATGGTTTCCGTCCTTCCAAGTTGGTGAAACTGGACATCATGTTGAACGGTGAGCCGGTCGATGCGCTTTCTACGCTGATTCACTTCGATAACGCGTATGATATGGGACGCCGGATGTGTGAGAAACTGAAAGAATTAATCCCTCGCCAGCAGTTTGAAATCGCTATTCAGGCAGCTATCGGGGCTAAGATTATAGCTCGTGAAACTATTAAGGCAGTTCGCAAGGATGTAACTGCGAAGTGTTATGGTGGTGACGTAAGCCGTAAACGTAAACTGCTTGAAAAGCAGAAAAAAGGTAAAAAACGAATGAAACAAATCGGTAACGTGGAAGTGCCGCAAAAAGCCTTCCTCGCCGTACTGAAGCTGGATTAAAAATACTGCCGCAAGCAATTTTTCAGAGATATGTTCTGAACAAATTGACTTGCGGTTAGTTTTTAATACACCAGGTGATTGCCTTCTGTCTGCAGAGCTTTCCTTGGCAATTACTTTTTAGCAACAAACAACTATAAATATGAGAAAAGTTCTGTCTTTTTCGGGCTTCCTGATGTTGGGGCTCGTCATTTCACAATTCCTCCCGATGATAGCGGGAGAAGGATATGGAGCTGTTAAGGTCCTGTCGAATATACTACTTTATGTATGTCTTAGTTTTATAATGATTAATGTGGGTCGGGAGTTTGTGCTCGACAAAGTCCGCTGGAAAAGTTATGCCGAGGATTATTTTATAGCGATGGCTACAGCTGCCCTGCCTTGGTTCATGATTGCTATCTATTATGTATTCGTGCTTCTTCCGCCTGATTACTGGAATAGTTGGGAGGCTTGGAAAGAGAATCTGTTGCTAAGTCGTTTTGCCGCACCTACGTCGGCCGGTATCTTGTTTACGATGTTGGCGGCTATCGGGTTAAAGTCCAGCTGGATATATAAGAAGATTCAGGTCCTGGCTATTTTTGATGACCTGGATACCATTCTTTTGATGATCCCTCTTCAGATCATGATGATTGGTTTGCGTTGGCAGCTGATTATTGTGGTGGTTATCGTATTTATGCTGTTGTCCATTGGATGGAAACAACTGAATAAGTATAACTGGCGGCAGGATTGGAAAGCTATTCTCTTCTATTCCGTTATCATATTTTTGGTTACGCAGATACTTTATCTCGGCAGTAAAGAGCTGTATGGAGAAGAAGGAAGTATCCATATCGAAGTCCTGTTGCCGGCATTTGTATTGGGTATGATCATGAAGCATAAAGAGCACGATACTCCTGTAGAACGAAAAGTCTCTACCGGAATCTCCTTCCTGTTTATGTTCCTGGTAGGTATGAGTATGCCTCATTTTATCGGAGTTAACTTTGCGGAAACTCATGCAGGAACGCATTCGGTGACAGGTTCGCAGGAGATGATGTCCTGGGGAATGATTTTGTTCCATGTTGTCATAGTCTCTTTCTTATCGAATATAGGTAAACTTTGTCCGATGTTCTTCTATCGTGACCGGAAGTTGAGTGAGCGACTGGCCCTTTCCATTGGTATGTTTACTCGTGGTGAGGTAGGTGCCGGAATTATATTTATTGCATTGGGGTATAATCTCGGCGGTCCGGCACTGGTCATTTCCGTACTTACATTGGTGTTGAATCTTATTCTGACAGGAATATTTGTCCTTTGGGTGAAAAACTTGGCTTTAAGGAGCTATAATGATTAAAAAAATCCATATATTGCGGATCAAATACTATAAACACCTTTCATTATGACAATTTTGCGTACAATGCGAAATTTCTCGTCAATGAATATCGCGGCGAGTATCCTTTTGTTTGTAGCGGCAATAGCGGCTGCTATCATTGCCAATTCTCCGGTTGCTCCGGTTTATCAGGAGTTCCTTTTGCATGAACTTCATTTGCAGATCGGTAATTTCAATCTGCTTTCGCATGGCGGAGAGAATCTGCGGATGATCGAGTTCATCAATGACGGGTTGATGACCATCTTTTTCTTGCTGGTAGGATTGGAGATCAAACGGGAGTTGCTGGTTGGTGAGCTTTCTTCCTTCCGCAAGGCGGCGCTTCCCTTTATTGCTGCCTGTGGCGGTATGCTGTTTCCGGTGATTGTTTATATGTCAATCTGTCCTCCGGGCAGTGAGGGAAGTCAGGGACTGGCCATTCCAATGGCAACGGATATTGCTTTTTCGTTAGGGGTATTAAGTCTGTTGGGAAGCCGTGTGCCGTTGAGCCTGAAGATATTTCTGACGGCTTTTGCAGTAGTTGATGATATCGGAGGTATTCTTGTAATTGCTCTTTTTTATAGTTCGCATGTGTCGTATGGGTATATTCTGATAGCCGCATTGCTTTACGTTTTACTTTATTTTATAGGAAAGCGTGGGACTACCAATAAGATTTTCTTTTTAGTGATCGGTGTCGTTATATGGTATTTATTTTTGCAATCCGGCATTCATAGTACTATTTCGGGAGTTATTCTGGCGTTTGTCATTCTGGCGAAACCCCGTCTGGATGTCGGAAAATATATCGAGCATATTCGTCATACAATTGCAGGTTTCCCGGTGGTGGAATCGGGAAGTATCGTATTGACTAATGAGCAGATTGCTAAACTGAAAGAGGTCGAATCTGCTTCCGACCGTGTTATCAGTCCTCTGCAGTCTTTGGAGGATAATTTGCATGGAGCTGTCAATTATCTGATTCTTCCGTTGTTTGCCTTTGTCAATGCAGGCGTTGTCTTTAGTGGTGGCGGTGAGTTGGTGGGAAGTGTAGGGATGGCAGTGGCAGCAGGGTTGCTGTTTGGTAAATTTGCGGGAATTTATTTCTTTACCTGGTTGGCTATAAAGATAAAACTTACTCCAATGCCGCCGGGTATGACTTGGAAGAATCTTTCCGGTATAGCCTTGTTGGGAGGGATCGGTTTTACGGTGTCGCTTTTCATAGCCAATCTTTCTTTTGGTGCAAACTACCCTGTTCTGTTGAATCAGGTTAAGTTCGGAGTGCTATCGGGGACTATTCTTTCCGGGTTATTAGGATACATTGTACTCAGGATAGTGTTACCTGTCCGAAAGCAGAAATAATTATTAGAGATCAGTCGTTCAGGCATATCGGATATTAATCAGACGATATGCCTTTTTTTTATTGTATATATAATAAGGTGAAAATAATATCTACTAATAATATTAGTTAAACAACTGCTTGATTTAGTAGATTAACTAGTTGTATTAGTTGTTTGTTTGAAAAATAGTATTATATTTGTGCCATTGGAAGAACAATAAATATGTAGACTATGAAACAGATGAAACGATTGACCGTCAAAGAGGAAGAAATTATGCGTATATTTTGGGAACATGGACCTATGTTTGTTCGTGAACTTTTATCATTCTATGATGAACCAAAACCGCATTATAACACAGTTTCTACCCTTGTTCGAGGGCTGGAGGAGAAAGGTTTTGTGGGGTATAAAGCCTACGGAAATACTTATCAATATTATGCTCTTGTTTCGGAAAAGGAGTATAAGAGTTCGGCACTCAAAGAAGTGGTTTCCCAGTATTATAATAATTCCTATATCAATGTTGTGTCTTCTTTTATTGAAGAAGAAGGGATGTCTGTTGATGAACTTAAATCGTTGATAGAGTATATAGAGCAAGGTAAAAAGAAGAAGTAATCTTTCTGTGGTTTATCGGACAGATACGATTTTTATTCTATGGACAACAACTTTTAATCTGAAAACACAATGGGAGCCTTTTTATTCTATCTGCTGAAATCCGGATGTTGCTTAGTGGTCTTTTATATTTTCTTTAAGCTGCTGATGAGCCGGAGTACTTTTTTCCGTTTCAACCGTATCACTTTGTTAGTTGGGTTGTTAGGATGTACTTTGCTTCCACTTATAGAGCTGACAACTACCGAGGAGACTTTTTTGCATACTCCGTTGTATGCCATTCACGAAATATTGCAAAGCACGGAGTCTGTCATTCTAAATCCGGAACAGATGGAAGATCCTATTCTTATACCTGAAAAGAATCCGGAAATAAGGTCTTTGAATTGGGTTCCTGTGACTTTGGCTTATATATATGGAGTGGGGGCTTTGGCGACATTTATCTGGTTATCCATGTCCACTTGCCGTTTGATTCAGTTGATTCGTACGTCAGAGAAAAAACGGTTTGGAAACTATGTATTAGTGATTCCTCAGCAGCCGACTGCTTCATTTAGCTGGGGTAAATATATTGTTATTTCAGCAGCTGACTACTCTCAACAGTCCGAAGAAATACTCCTCCACGAAACGATGCATTTGCGAAACCATCATACTTTGGACTTATTGTTTATGCAGATATTCCTGCTTATTCATTGGTTTAATCCTGTCGTTTGGCTGCTAAAGCGGGAGTTGCAGGAAATACATGAATTTGAAGCCGATAATGGCGTAATTAATACAGGCATCGATGCAACTAAATATCAATTATTACTGGTGAAAAAAGCTGTTGGTACAAGGCTCTACTCTATGGCCAATGGCTTTAATCACTCTAAACTTAAAAAACGTATCACTATGATGTTAAAAGAAAGAACCAATCGTTGGGCACGATTAAAGCTGTTGCTTGCTGTGCCCGTGATGGCTGGTGCGCTTTATGTGTTTGCACAGCCGGAAGTGAAAGAAGTTCCGCGACAGATTCAGTCTGAACTTCAGCAAAAAGAAGCGGATGATTATGTGTCTTTAATGATTTTCTTCAGGAAGGAAGAAGAGAAGTATAGTAAACTGGTCAATGGATCAAATCCACCTCCTCGGGTAAAAGAGAAGCAGGCTCATGGACTTTGGGTTAATGCTCATAATAAGATATTATTTGATAATGAATATTGTTCGGTAGATGAGTTGAAGTCTATTATAGTGAAGAATTTGTTGGGATCTTGGGAGAAAAGCAACAGGAAAGATCCTCCGGTTATTTTCTTGCAGTATGATACTGAAACTGCATTTGATGCACTCACTGCTATACTCAAAGAAGTAAAAGGGGCATTTGAACAAATTCGTGCTGATTTGTCAGCTGCATCGACTGATAAAAGTGTAGAGTATCTCGATCGGTTGTTTCCAATTCTTCTAATAGAAATGTCTCCGAAAAGATATGGATTAAAAGAGTTGCCAATGGAGCATAACTTAAAAGAGCCTTCAATGGAGGAAAAAATCAGTGGGATTGTGGTAACACTTCACACTTCGGAAGGGCAGGAAGTAATGAAAGATTTTACTTTAACGGAATTGAAGCAGAAAGTCACTGCTGCACGTGCAAAGCAAGCTGATCCGGAAAGTTTGGTTATTGGCCTCAAGATAGAAAAGGGGTGTAAGATGGGATACGTGACGGATATCAAGCAGGTGCTAAGGGAATGTAGTGCTTTGAAGATTAATTATTCAACTGATAATTAATTAGTTTATAAATAGTGTCACTATATAGCCGGCATAGTGACACCATCCAATCAATATGGTGACACTATCCTAACCGGATAGCGACACCATCTTAAAAGGTCTATAATTTTTGTTTTATTCGTCATCCCCGTCATCCGCTATTGGCAGAATTTTCTGACTTTCTTCATGCGGTAGTTGCTCCACTTGGCGTAGTTTCCGTTCAATAGCGCGGGTTCTTTTTCCCATCACTTCTTCCAGTTGGTCACCGGCACTTTGCAGGTTCTTCTGTACCTTTTCGAGTAGTCCTCCGAATTTGCTGAATTCGGTTTTAACTGCTCCCAAAACGGTCCACACTTCTCCGGTACGTTTTTGAATAGCCAGCGTGCGGAATCCCATCTGAAGGCTGTTCAATATAGCACCAAGGGTAGTCGGTCCCGTCACAACAATCTTATATTCTTTTTGTAGCGTCTCTACCAAGCTTGTTCTTCGGATTACCTCTGCGTAAATACTTTCAAAAGGCAGGAACATAATGGCAAAGTCTGTGGTGAAAGGCGGGTCTACATATTTATCGTGAATATCTTTCGCCATTTTCTTGATAGTCGTTTCCAGCTGCTTGCCGGATGATTCCATCAATGCAGTATCTCCTGCTTCGAAAGCATCGTAATATTGTTCATATACATCTTTCGGGAATTTAGCATCGATAGGCAGGTATACAGTGCTGTTCGCATCATCCTTACCCGGTAACTTAATGGCAAATTCCACAAATTCAGTTCCGCTTTTCTTGGTTTTCACATTAGCGTCATATTGTTCCGGACTCATCATTTGTTCCAGCAATGCTCCTAACTGAACTTCACCGAATGTACCGCGCATTTTTACGTTACTCAATACTTTTTTCAGTCCGCCGACGTCTTGTGCGAGAGACTTCATTTCTCCCAGTCCCTTCTGTACATTTTCCAGTTGTGAGCGGACGATTTCAAAGGACTGACCAATGCGTTCATTCAGTGTCTTCTGCAATTTCTCTTCCACCATTAGTCGCATATCATCCAGTTGCTTCTCGGTCGATTTTATCAAGACCTCTTGCTGGCGTGCCATCGTGTCGAACTTCTGGCGTTGCAGTTCTCCGTTCGTCATCATGTTCTTATGCAGTACGTCTTGTAGTTGCTGCATATTCTGATTCAGCGTTTGGGTCATTTCCATACGAAGTTCCCGGATACTGCGGTTTAGTTCTTCACGGTTCTCTTGCATTTGCTGGCGCAAGACTGTCTGCAATTGTTCCGCTTGCGCATGATTATTTCCTTTTGCCAGTGATAGTACAATCGAGATTACTGCTAATGCGGCAATAACAATGAGTAGAATCAGCTCCATCAATAAGTCAGAATTTCGTTTCCGGTTTCAGTAATCAGAATCATATTCTCCCATTGGGCAGAAGGCAGTCCGTCATCTGTGCATACCGTCCATCCGTCAGCTTCGTCAACGAATACTTCATAAGTACCCATATTTATCATCGGTTCAATGGTAAAGGTCATGCCCGGAACGATCATCATTCCCGTTCCCCGACGTCCGAAATGTTCCACATCCGGTGCTTCGTGAAACTGCATTCCTACACCATGTCCGCAAAGATCGCGAACCACGCTGAATCCGTTCTTTTCTGCGTGTTCCTGAATGGCGGCGCCTACATCTCCCAATTGTTTCCAAGGCTGTGCGGCGGCTATACCTATTTCCATACACTCTTTAGTCACTTGAACCAGTTTGTGCATTTCGGGACTTACATCACCGATCATAAACATACGGGATGCGTCGGAGAAATATCCTTTGTAAATGGTAGAAACATCTACATTGATGATATCTCCGCTTTGCAGTATCTCTGTTTTGCTGGGAATACCGTGGCATACCACATCATTGATACTGGTGCAGACACTTTTAGGAAATCCTTCGTAGTTGAGAGGAGCGGGGATGGCACCGTGTTTTGTAGTGAAGTCATATACCATGACGTCGATTTCTTCGGTAGAGATCCCTTCACGGATATGCTCCGAAATATAATCCAACAGGGCAGTGTTGATTTTGGCACTCTCACGGATTCCTTCCAGTTGTTCGGGAGTACGCAGTACTTTGCGCGGTGGGAGTTTGTAACCTTGTTTTCTGTATTTCTGTATTTTCGCTTCTACTTCAGCCGGGTAATTGGAGGGAGTAAACCGGAATCCCTTGATAAAGTTCTTCATTATTATAGGATGTTTTTTAATCGTACTACAAAGGTACGAGAATAAATGGAAAATGAAATCGTTTATCATGTGATTCCTTTTTTACCATTCATAAGAAATACTGATCTGAGGCACCCATTCCCATCTCTTTTGTATGGTGTTATATTGATATTGTACGCCGGTTTTCAATTTCCAGCCTTTACCTACTTTTAAAACAATGTCGCTGCCTAGTGTGGTTGGTATTGCTTCAGAAGAAAGTCCGCGATATCTTCGGGTGTCCAGATTTTGTTCACCATATATGTTAAGAAACCATTTTTTAGAGAGCTTATAATCCATTTGAGTTTGGATATGAAAATGGTTTGAACTTTCACTAAAGTTACTTTTACTATGCAGAGTGAAATTTTTGTTTATTTTGAGCCGTGAATAAGTGGGTAAGAAGGTAGAATTAGTCTGTCGAAAGATGTTATGAGTGTGAAAAGGTAATTTCAGAGATATGATTGTTGATTTAAGAGTCGGTAATGTTGGATCAAAGTCAACAAAGGATTTTGTATGATATAGCATGTTCTGTTCTGTCTTCTTTACGAATTCTTTATTGATTCTGATTTCTTGCTCAGAATTTAATGTTTGCTGTAGCCTCAATGAATCTTGTTTGCTCCACTCTTGTCCTGCTACGGATAAAGGGAGTAATAATAGACAAAGAGTACCTAACTGATATTTGTAAACGTCCATATAGTGTGCTAGTATAGTTTATTCTATGGACGGTGAAAAAGTGAAAATGCTGCTTTGTGTAATGAATAAATAATGGCTATTTTACATAATATGAGAATACTTTTCTTTTTTTGTATAGGTGTATTTATAATTTTGAGGTTAAAAGAGAACCGCATAGCTTGAGCAAATATGATTCCGGATCATTCAGGCACACAATATAATTCAGAAGTTTTTTTTCTTTCATATCACTATACAATTTTGCAAAAACTTGATCTTTTCTTAATAAGTCTATAGAGACAAATGTCTTAAATATGTATATACGTTCTTGACGGCTGATAATATCTCCGTATTTTGTTATCATAATTTCTTTTGAGATAGGGGACAATGTCTTCGAATATATTTGTTTGCACTTCTTTTCTGAGCATTCCAGGACTCATAGTTCTTGTTATCATTCTGTGATGTTTGTATTTAAGATAATCGTTTTGCTTTGAATACCGGTTCTATCTTCTGAATCTCCGATTCAAATCCGAACCAATAGCCATGTCCTTCTTCATCAATAGGAAGAAAACATAACCGTAGGTTCTCACGATATGAACCATATATAATTTCCCAATTATCAGGAGGAACTTGGCGTTTTGTCTTTACTTTTTCAGCGGGGATTTTCTTTAACGACATACCGGCTTCTATCCATGCAATACTGACTTGTGTCATGTAATCGGGATAATGATTCTTGCAGAAATTATAGAGGATAAGTCCTCTTTTTTCTAGGCTCAAAGGAGTGTCGATGACATCAGTCTGTACTAAATGGTCAAGTAACTCATGCAGAAAATGCGGATTTTCCAAAATGAGGGTACGAGTCAGGCTTCGCCATGTAGGTGTATTATAGAATCCGTCTAAAAGACGGGACAGATAGTGGGCGGTCTGCAATTCTTCTACGGAAATTTCTTTAGTTTGCAAAACTTCGTAGGGAGGGAGAGGAGAGTATTGAATGCCTAACTCTTCCGCCCTTCTTCGCATTTCCGTGCCGGGAAGTAATTTTAATGATTCCAGTTGTATTTCCCCTGCACCATATTCGGCAAGTGTACGAACGTCTTCAAATATTTCGGATAGATGATAGAGAGGAAGACCGGCTATCAAGTCTGCGTGTGTCTCCATGTTCTTAAGGGAACAAAGATATTTCAGACCTTGAAGGGCATCAGATAATTTTCCGATACGTCGGCTTTTCTCTAATACGGGTTCACGAAGGCTTTGAATACCTGCTTCAAGGTGTAGCAGACCATTAGGTAAAATAGCAAGTTCTTCTTTCAATTCTTCGGAGAGAAGTGCCGGATGAATTTCCAAATGGAAACAGATGTCCGGGGCATATTCACAGAAGAGGTGAAGAAGTTCTTTGGCTCGCTTATTATTATAGTTGAAAGTGCGGTCGAGTACACGCACATTTTTGATGCCATGTTGATGGATGACATTCAATCGTTCGCGGATTGCCTCCAATGAAATGGTGCGAACCGGTTTTTCACCTCCGCTGACGCAGAAAGCGCATGTGTTGAAACATCCTCGGGTAGTTTCCAGTTGTACGAAAGGTTTGCTCCAATTAAAAAAACGACTTTTCTCCGGTGAGACGAGTTGAGAGAAGTTCATGACACGGGCAATACCGTTGTCTTTATATTGGTCTGATTCGTCCAGATAGCATAATCCGGATATCTGATTCCACTCATTCACAGGGTGATTCCATACTTTTAACCAAATAGGGAATACTTCTTCGCCTTCTCCCCGAAACACTCCGTTGACAAATTTGTTCTTTCTTAAGAAGGCTTCGTTATTTCCTAAAAACTCCGGACCGCCGAGTACGATGCAGCAATGAGGTAGCAAAGCTTTGGCACGTGAAACAATATGCAACAGTTGCTCGTGATTAAATAGCCAGTTGGTAGCAGCAATAATATCCGGTTGATGGTGATAGATTTGGTTGACTACCATTCCGGTATTTTCGTTGATGGTTGCCGATACTGTACACCACTCAATGGTAGTGTCATCTGCTATTTGAGCATGTAATGCAGGCAATGCCAGCGATGAGTGCGCATAGGAGCTATTTAAATCAAGCCAAAGAAGTTTCATGTGTAAATTTTACTGTTAGTGGGGCAAAGGTACAAAAAACTTGCGTCTTAAGGCGTATAGTAAAATAAAAACGCTAATTTTGCAATAATAAACGCAATAAACTAGAAAATTATGAAGAATTTGAAAAAATACGTAGGTGTTCTTATGTTGCTGACTTTATTGGTCGGCTTTACTTCGTGCGAAGATGATGAAACTATATTTGATAGAATCGTTGGACGTACGTGGGTTGGTGATTTAGGATTTGAATCTGATGATCGTTTTCATGATCCTTTGGAAAGTGGCATCTACTTAGGCGCTGATGGATTTGGAGAGGATCAGCTATGCTACTATGATAATGGAGATTATTATGGAAAACCATTAAGACTACAATGGAGGGTGGGAAACGGAGCTCTTTATATTGATTATGGTAATGTTGCTGCTCCACGCGAATTACGTAATGTATATGTTAGTCATGGACGTATGACGGGAACTTTATATATTGATGGATTCTACTTTGGAGATGTGGAATTATATATGCAATAACGATTGATGTATTGAGTCTTTCTTTGAAGAAGGGAATAAACAGATAAGAGGAGACGATATAATAAAGGAGAGGTTGAGCTAATCAACCTCTCCTTTATTATATATCCTTTTTTATTTCTTCAGGAACAACTTCTTAAACTCTCCCGGATAAGGTGTCTCAAACTCCATTAAATCTCCCGTCACCGGATGATAGAAACAAAGTTTGAAGGCGTGGAGTGCCAGTCTTCCGATTGGGTTAAGCGATTCTTCGCCTCCATATCTTCCGTCACCTATAATAGGATGTCCTAAATTCTGCATATGTACACGGATCTGATTCTTACGTCCTGTTTCCAGATCAAGTTCTAACAGTGAATAACCGTTAGCACGTTTGATTGTCTTGTAGTGTGTGATGGATTTTGAACCACCATCATCATAATCGCTGGAGCTTACATAAAGAGTTTTATCCGTCAGCCAGGAAACCACAGTGTCATAATCCTTCTCCATTGTTCCCTCAACAACAGCTACATAACGGCGGTCAGTCACTATTTCATGCCAGTTGTCACGTAATGTCCGTTGTGTTTTTTCGTCTTTTGCGAACATCATTAATCCTGATGTATCCCTGTCCAGACGATGTACGATAAACACACGGTGCTGTCTGCCCGAGCGCTGTACATATTCATTCAGAATCGTATAAGCGGTGCGCTCTTTTTGTCGCTCGGTATTGACAGATAAGAGTCCTTGCATTTTTTCCACTACAATGATATAAGCGTCCTCATATACAATTTTCAGCAGTCTGTTATGAAATTCCTTCTTTCCTTTTTCCTTGCTGATTTGTACTTTCATTCCGGGTTGCAGCGGGAAGTTGAACTGAGTGGTGATTACGTTATCTACCAATACCACCCGTTTGCTCAGTAATGACTTCAGTTTCGTGCGGCTTGCGTCCGGCATTTTGGCAGCCAGAAACTCCATTAGTTCCATGGGCTCTTTGACTGCATAGTTCGTATATTGGGCACGTGCTTTTTCTGCAGGAGTTCTTCTCGGTCTTTTTTCCATTTCTTTTTTCTTTTGCGAACAATTCAACTAACGTATTATCGAAGCTCCAGCAACACTACATTTTCCACATGATGCGTATGCGGGAACATATCTACAGGTTGCACAGCTTTCACTTTATATTTGCCGTCAAGCAGTTGTAAGTCGCGTGCCTGCGTAGCCGGGTTGCAGCTTACATACACAATCCGCTTCGGTTCGGCAAACAGAATAACATCAACCACATCCTGATGCATACCTGCACGTGGGGGGTCGGTGATAATCACATCCGGACGTCCATGCTGATTGATAAATTCCTGAGTCAGCATATCTTTCATATCTCCGGCATAGAACAAGGCATTCTTAATCTCATTAATCTCGGCATTTACCTTTGCGTCTTCGATAGCTTCCGGTACATACTCGATACCAATCACCTGACGGGCCTGGCGGGATACAAAATTGGCAATGGTTCCCGTTCCGGTATATAGGTCGTATACCAGTTCCTTTCCGGTCAGCCCGGCAAATTCGCGGGCTATCTTATATAAATTGTATGCCTGTTCGGAGTTGGTCTGATAGAATGATTTCGGACCGACTTTGAAACGCAGTCCTTCCATTTCTTCAAACATATGGTCTTTTCCCTTGAATACATGTACATCCAGATCATTGATCGTATCGTTGCACTTATTATTAATAATGTATAGGAGAGAAGTGATTTCGGGGAATGAATCGGCAATGAACTGCAGCAGTTGCTTGAATAGTTCCATTTCATGGTCTTCCGTAATCTTGCAGATGACAATGACCATCAGCTCTCCTGTTGATGAAGTGCGGATAATCATATTCCGTAACATACCTTCCTGAGTACGCAGATTGATGAAGGAGTAATCATGCTCGTAAGCATAATCGCGTACAGCATTACGAATACGATTGGAGATGTCGTCCTGTAACCAGCATTTTTCAATAGCCAGCACTTTGTCGAAAGCTCCGGGAATATGAAAACCTACAGCATTCATCTGATCATACTTCACATCCTGCCGAACTTCATCGTTCGTGAGCCAGCGTTTGTTCGAAAAAGTGAACTCCAGTTTATTCCGGTAGAACTCTGTTTTGGCAGAACCCAGAATCGGTGAAATTTCCGGAAGTTCGATCTTTCCGATGCGTCTCAGATTGTCTTCTACTTGTTTCTGCTTATACCTGATTTGTTCCGAATAGGGGAGTACCTGCCATTTGCAACCGCCGCATACGCCGTAGTGTTGGCAGAAAGGAACGGCACGTACGGGCGACAGCTCGTGGAATTTCACAGCTTCGGCTTCGGCGTATTTGTTCTTTTTGCGCTTGATCTGCAGGTCTACAACATCACCTGGCACTACATAAGGAACAAAAATCACCAGGTCGTTTACTTTTGCGATGGCTTTTCCTTCGGCAGCCACATCCGTTATTGTTACCTTCTCCAGCAGGGGAAGTTCTTTTCTCTTTCTTGCCACTTTTACACCAATCTAATAATTATGATGCAAAAGTAGGTATTTTTTTTGGAAAACTTTCGTGTCTATGAAAATATTCCAGATTGTAATGTCGAAATTGCATTTTAATAGAAAGTTTTTTCTCAAAAAGTTTTCTGGTTTGCGAAATATACTTAGATTTGCGAACAGAAAAAAATCATAATGTAACTTTAAACACAATATTATGGATAAAAAAAGAGTTTATACCTTTGGAAATGGTCAGGCAGAAGGAAAGGCCGACATGAAGAATTTGTTAGGTGGTAAAGGTGCCAATCTTGCCGAGATGAATTTAATTGGAATTCCCGTTCCTCCCGGATTCACAATAACTACAGAAGTTTGTACGGAGTATAATACGTTGGGACGTGATAAAGTGGTTGAGTTGCTGAAAGATGAAGTAGTAAAGGCCATTGCCCGTGTAGAAGAATTGATGAAATCTAAATTCGGTGATATCGAAAATCCATTGTTGGTTTCTGTACGTTCAGGTGCCCGTGCGTCTATGCCGGGTATGATGGATACTATTCTGAACCTGGGTCTGAATGACGAGGTGGTGGAAGGTATCATCCGCAAGACTGGTAATGCCCGTTTTGCATGGGACTCTTATCGTCGTTTTGTACAGATGTACGGTGACGTTGTTCTGGGCATGAAGCCGACGAACAAGGAAGATATCGATCCGTTCGAAGCAATCATTGAAGAAGTAAAAGAATCAAAAGGAGTAAAGCTTGATAACGAACTGGAGGTAGCAGACCTGCAAGAACTTGTGAAGAAGTTCAAGGCCGCTGTGAAAGAACAGACCGGAAAAGATTTCCCGACTTGTGCTTACGAACAACTTTGGGGAGCTATCTGTGCCGTATTTGATTCATGGATGAACGAACGTGCTATCCTTTATCGTAAGATGGAAGGTATACCCGATGAATGGGGAACAGCTGTAAACGTACAGGCTATGGTATTCGGTAATATGGGTGACACTTCTGCAACGGGTGTTTGTTTCTCTCGTGATGCCGGTACAGGTGAAGACCTTTTCAACGGTGAATACCTGATCAACGCACAAGGTGAAGATGTGGTAGCCGGTATCCGTACTCCACAACAGATTACGAAGGTTGGTTCTCAGCGCTGGGCTGTACTGGCAGGTGTAACTGAAGATATTCGTGCTGCGAAATTCCCTTCAATGGAAGAAGCTATGCCGGAAATCTATAAGGAACTGGATGCATTGCAGACTAAATTGGAGAACCACTATAAAGATATGCAAGACATGGAATTCACCGTGCAGGAAGGTAAGTTATGGTTCCTGCAGACTCGTAACGGTAAACGTACCGGTGCGGCTATGGTGAAAATCGCAATGGACTTGCTCCGTCAGGGCATGATTGATGAAAAGACTGCTTTGATGCGTGTAGAACCTAACAAACTGGATGAACTTCTTCACCCGGTATTCGATAAATCTGCTTTGAAACAGGCGAAAGTGCTGACTCGCGGTCTTCCGGCTTCTCCGGGTGCTGCAACCGGTCAGATTGTATTCTTCGCTGATGATGCTGCCGAATGGCATGCTGCCGGAAAGAAAGTGGTAATGGTACGTATCGAGACTTCTCCGGAAGACTTGGCCGGTATGGCAGTTGCCGAAGGTATCCTGACAGCTCGTGGTGGTATGACTTCTCATGCTGCTGTGGTAGCTCGTGGTATGGGTAAATGCTGTGTATCCGGTGCAGGAGCATTGAATATCGACTATAAGACTCGTACAGTAGAAATTGACGGCATTGTTTTGAAAGAAGGCGATTATATTTCTTTGAACGGTAGTACAGGCGAAGTATATAATGGTAAGGTAGAAACTCAGGCTGCCGAACTTTCCGGAGACTTTGCCGATTTGATGAAACTCTCAGATAAATATACCCGTCTGCAAGTACGTACCAATGCGGATACTCCTCACGATGCGGAAGTAGCACGTAACTTTGGTGCAGTAGGTATCGGTCTTTGCCGTACGGAACATATGTTCTTCGAAGGTGAAAAGATCAAGGCAATGCGTGAAATGATTCTGGCAGAAAATGCAGAAGGACGTCGTAAAGCACTCGCTAAGATTCTTCCGTATCAGCAAGCCGACTTTAAGGGTATTTTTAAAGCAATGGCCGGTTGTCCGGTGACTGTTCGTCTGCTCGATCCTCCTTTGCATGAGTTTGTTCCTCATGATACGAAGGGACAGCAGGAAATGGCTGATACGATGGGTGTAAGCCTGCAATATATCCAGCAACGTGTAGAATCGCTGTGTGAACACAATCCGATGTTGGGTCACCGCGGTTGCCGTCTGGGAAATACATATCCTGAAATCACTCAGATGCAGACACGCGCTATCTTGGGTGCTGCTCTTGAACTGAAGAAAGAAGGAGTAGAGACTCATCCTGAAATCATGGTTCCGTTGACCGGTATTTTATATGAATTCAAGGAACAAGAGAAGGTGATTCGTGAAGAGGCTGCCAAGTTGTTTGAAGAAGTGGGCGACAGCATTGATTTCAAAGTAGGTACTATGATTGAAATTCCTCGTGCAGCTCTGACTGCTGATCGTATCGCTTCATCTGCTGAATTCTTCTCATTCGGTACGAATGACTTGACTCAGATGACCTTCGGATATTCTCGTGACGATATCGCTTCCTTCCTTCCGGTCTATCTGGAAAAGAAGATTCTGAAAGTAGACCCGTTCCAGGTGCTCGATCAGAACGGTGTAGGTCAGTTGGTACGTATGGCTACAGAAAAGGGCCGTGCTATCCGTCCGGATTTGAAATGCGGTATCTGTGGCGAACATGGTGGTGAACCGTCTTCAGTGAAGTTCTGCCATAGAGTAGGTTTGAATTACGTTAGTTGCTCTCCGTTCCGGGTACCTATCGCAAGATTAGCAGCGGCGCAGGCAGCAATTGAAGGATAGAAAGATAAACTGGTTAGAAAGTTAACTTTCTGATAATTGGGCTGTAATCGTCTCGTGAGAGAATGATTACAGCCTTTTTTGTTGGATGATGTTATTTTTAATTGTATTTGTTCAGCCCTGATAATCAGCCATTAATAATGATTTGTTTGGTGATTATTATAAAAAACTAACTAAATATTTGTTTAAGATGAAGAAGTAGCTTAATTTTGCCCCCGAAAACAAAACATGTTTTTATTTTATAACTTAAAAAGAAAGAAGATGAAAAAGGGTTTATTATTGGTAGTTGTAATGTTAGCAACTATCGCTGTAAAAGCACAGGACATTTACGTAGGCGGATCATTGAACGTATGGCGTAACAGCACAGGCAACACTACTTCTTTTAAAGTTGCTCCGGAAATCGGCTACAATTTTAATGAAACATGGGCATTGGGTGCTGAACTGAACTATTCACACGAATATGTGAAACAAGTGACTGCAAATACAGTTACTGTTGCTCCGTACATCCGTTGGTCTTACTATCAGAATGATGCTGTACGTCTGTTCCTGGACGGAACTGCTGCTATTGGTTTCGTGAAAATCAAAGATGGTGATACCACTAAAGCAGGTCAGATCGGTTTGAGACCGGGTATCGCTGTTAAACTGAACGATCATTTCTCTTTTATCGCCAAGTATGGTTTCTTGGGATATCGTAAGAATGTGAACACTTCCGGAGATTCTTTCGGTCTGATGTTGACTAGCGAAGATCTGTCTATTGGTTTCCACTACAATTTCTAATCGAGTAGTAGATAATAAAAAAATAGGAAAGGGGATTCTCTGAAATAGGGAATTCCCTTTCTTTAGTTCGCCCAGCACGAACATATTCTAACGGGTGTAAGTCCCTAAAGCGCCCTGACAACGGGAAGTATATAGCCAACGGCAAGGGTGTCCATCGTGAGGTGGAATCTGAAGGAAGCCTGCGGCAAATATCTGGTCTGACGTACAGAAACTTGATATTAAGGCTTAAGGATGTGGATAAGTTTGCTAAACAAAACGAAGTCCTATAGTTGTCCGGAACATCCAAAGTAAATCAAGCAGACATAAGATGGAAAGAATATGTCCATAACTGGGGAGGTCTCACGGGCGAGGAAAAATAAATAAATACAGTCAAGCAGTAATAACGAACCGTGAGAAGTCAGCAGAGGTCATAGTAACCGACAAGGTAAAAAAATCGGCAGTCGGTGAAGGACTGAACTTTTAATCAAACAAGTACCATTTAATACTTTATGAAAGAGTCAATGCGGAAAATCAGTAAAACGAACTGCCCACAAATGGATAGGACAGCATCCGACGAGTATGTGGGAGTGCAGACTTTTATGGAGATAAAAGATGAGCAGCTTGTGGAAGTGCAATTGGAAGAAAACAATCTGTTGGAACTCCTTCTAAGTCCATCGAACTTGAATGCGGCATACCGCCAAGTCGTAAGGAATGGAGGAGTGGGAGGTGTCGATAAGATGGAGACGAGCGAACTGTTGCCATACCTTACCCTCCATAAAGACGAATTGTTGGAAAAGATACGCAGGGGGAAGTATCGTCCGTCCCCTGTGCGCAGGTTAGAAATTCCGAAAGACAACGGTAAAACTCGCCCATTAGGTATCCCGACAGTGGTAGACCGCTTTGTTCAGCAGGCAATCAGCCAAGTGTTGATACCGCTTTACGAACCTCAGTTCAGTGACAACAGCTTCGGCTTCCGCCCTCATCGTAGTGCTCACGATGCACTGCATAAGGTGCAGGAATATGCAGACCAAGGTTATCGCTACTGTATCGGTTTGGATTTGGAAAAGTTCTTTGACCGTGTTAACCACAGCAAACTGATAGAGGTCTTATCCCGAACCGTCAAGGACGGCAGTGTAATATCTTTGATACACAAATACCTTAATGCAGGAGTTGTAGTATCTCACAAATACGCGGAGACTGCCGAGGGCGTCCCCCAAGGTGGTCCATTGAGTCCTATATTGAGCAATATTCTTCTTAATGAGTTGGACCAGGAATTGGAACGCAGGGGGCACCCGTTTGTCCGCTATGCCGATGATTGTCTGATCCTTGTCCATAGTCTTCGGGCAACGGAGCGAGTCCGTGATAGTATTTCCGAGTTTATAGAAAAGAAGTTATTCTTGAAAGTAAACAAAGAGAAGACAGAAGTCGGTTCCATCTGCGGCAAGAAGTATCTTGGACACTCCTTCTACTGAAGAGCCGACCGTAAATGTGGTCTTAATCTTCATAAGAAAAGTCAATCCAAGTTCAAACGCACCATCAAGCACCTGACCAGCCCGTAGTAGTGGTCAAGGCTACGCTTGGCTGAAACTCCACCTGACGCAATACATCCGAGGTTGGCTGACATACTATCGTTATGCCGATATGAAAGATTTTATAATCAAAACAGCGAAGTGGTACAATCGTCGTCTTAGAATGTATATATGGAAGAGTTGGAAGCGGGTACGTACACGTTTTGCCAGCTTGCAGAAGTGTGGCATCCCTCGTCGGAAATCTTGGGAATGGGCGAATACCCGTAAAGGCTATTGGCGCATTGCGGATAGTTGGATATTGCATAGAGCAATCACAACAGATAAGCTTGTAATGGCGGGTTATCCGTCAATGATAATTCTTTATACCCAATTGCATCGCAGTTAAGAGAACCGCCGTATGCCGAACGGCACGTACGGTGGTGTGAGAGGTCGGAAAACGAAAGTAGGAGGAAAACTTCTACTTCGTTTTCCTCCTACTCGATTGTGTAATCTCTATATTTTACACGTTTGTTCACAAAAAAATTGCTTTCTTAGTATTTTGCGCATATATTTGTGTCGTAAAACAAACGAGGGGATAATCCTTAGTACTTAATTAAAACTAGAAAAATTATGAAAAAGAGTGTCTTATTTATTTTATTTGCGCTGGTATCGGTTGCGGGCTTCTCACAGATTACAGGTTGGAATGCGAAAGTAGGTATGAACATTAGTAATTGGACGACTGATGAGGTTAATGCAAAAGTTGGTTTTAGAGTTGGAGTAGGGACGGAGTATGCTTTTAATGATATGTGGTCATTGCAGCCTACCCTGTTCTTTTCGACTAAAGGCGGAAAGCTGGATAGTGGTGAGATAATGGGAGTAAATGCTAAAGTCACAGTTAATCAGATGTATTTGGAGTTGCCTGTTATGGCTGCTGCCCGTTTTAATGTAGCCGACAATACGAATATAGTTGTAAGTGCCGGTCCTTATCTGGCTTATGGTGTAGGAGGTAAAACGAAGGCTACTGTGGAATATCAGGGACAGAAAGCTACGGCAAAGATGAATACTTTTGGCAAGATTGATAAAATGACTATTGAAGCGGGAGGACAAAGCCATGACATTCCTCTTGGGGATATTCTTGATCCGAGCGAGTATGATTTATCAGACATGAAAGGTCTGAACCGTTTTGATTTTGGATTAGGAGTCGGTGTTGCTTTGGAATATCAAAAGTTTATCGTAGGGCTCGACGGACAATTCGGATTGACTAAATTGGAAACTGATACCGGGAAGAACTTGAATTTTGCAATCAGTGTGGGATACAAATTCTGGTAAATAGCAAATGTACAGAAACAAATAAAAAGAAAGCCGCTGGAGATGCTCTCCGCGGCTTTTTTATTTCTGAATGATTTATTGGATGAAACAAATGCTTGAACCAGGCTGCTGTTTCTTAGTCCGCCAATTTCTTCAACTTTTTGAAATGCTCGATCACAGCCAGATAATTCTGATCCAGACAGGCATCAAATTTATTCCAGAGATCCCCCAGTACAACAGCCCCTCCAAATCCGAAATCTTTTATTTCTAGTAGATTATCTTCATTAATACCTCCAAGTGCCATTACTTTTGAGTCAATGATCTTAGCTTTCTGTGCCTCACGAAGTTCTTCTGCCGTATAAGTAGAATAGTAATTAACCTTCGAAATACTATCGTAAATGGGACTCATGAAAATGTAATCATAGAAATGCTTTCTGTTCTTCACCTCTTCTACGGAATGGCAGGAACAACTGACGTGTCCGGCATAGTCATGCGGTTCGCTCGGATTGCGTGCATTCAGGTGGATACCCATCAGATTGAACTCTTCTTTCAGATAAAAATGTTCGTGTGTCACAATGCGGCGATGATATTTTTCCGGAATCAGCGTCAGTAATCGTTCGGAATACATGGCCGGTGTCTCAGGTTTTCTGAGATGTAGAATATCCAGTCCCTCCTCGAAAAGAGCGGTAATGATCTTATCTTCTTCAACGAAGAACGTGGGCGTGGTAACTACAATTAGTTTCATTTCCTGTGTAAAGTTGTAAAGTTTAGCAAAGTTACTAATTAACTATTTCAGAAACCAACGTTTATAGTGAAAATTTGTTAGATTGCAATGTGCGCAAGTCAATAGTCCATAGTTTACCTGATAATACTTCGCCAAATCCACAGATAATCTTCAGCACTTCCGTTGCTTCGATGCTTCCTGTTACCGCAGGAGTAATGCCCATTACACCTTTGGGAGGCGGAGGCATTCGCCTCATTTCTTCTTCGTCCGGATATAAGTCCCGATAACTTTTTTTCTCTTCTCCGTAATGAAAAACGGATACCTGACCTTCAAAGCCGCAGATTGCTCCATAGACATACACTTTCCCCATTTCGGCACAGATGTCATTGATAAGATAGCGGGTAGAAAAGTTGTCGCAGCCGTCTACTACTATATCATACTGACTGATAATTTCCTGTGCGTTTTCCTCCGTCAAACGGATTGGATAAGTCCGGATAGTTATCTCGCTGTTTAGTGCGGAAAGTCGTTCGGCGGCACATATTGCCTTGGGTTTACCTAATTCTTTCTCCGAATAGAGCACTTGACGTTGCAGATTACTGATGCTGACTACATCGTCATCTACCAGTCCAATGCAGCCTACTCCTGCTCCGGTCAGATAGAGGGCTATGGGAGAGCCTAGCCCTCCCACGCCTACAATAAGAACCTTTGCTTGCTTCAGTTTCTGCTGACCGTCTTCTCCGATTTCGGGAAGGATCATTTGCCTGTCGTATCGCATCGTTTTATCTTTTAAAGTCAAAAGACTGGTCCCAATCCTTCCAGACCGGTTCACGTCCTAATTTCCTCAGGTCACGTTCCACTTCTACCGCTTTCCGTTCGTCACTCACATGGAACTGCTCCAGTGTTTGCGGGTAGCTGTAATATCCGCCCGGTTCTGTCTTGCTTTCGGCACTCATGGTTGTCACGCCCAGTGTTGCCATGTGATTTCGTATCTCGGCGCTTTCACGGGTAGAATAGGAGATATCTACATCATGATCGAAGATTCGCATGGCGAAAGTAAGCTGTGCAAGTTCCCGGTCGTTCATGATAACATTGGGTTGGAAGCCATCGTTTTCGGATGGACGCATACGGGGGAAGTTGACGCTGTATTTGGTCTTCCAGTAGTGTTTCTGCAGGTAGCGGAGGTGGTAAGCCATCATTGTCACATCTGTCCGCCATTCCTCCAGACCGATCAGGACACCCATGCCGATCTTATGGACACCCGCCTGTCCCATACGATCGAATCCATCGACACGCCATTCGAATTTGGACTTCATGCCTCGCGGGTGATACTTTTTATAGTTCGCCTTATTATAAGTTTCCTGAAAGCAGATGACTCCGTTCAGCCCGTGATGGGTGAGTTCTTTGTATTCTTCCGCTTTGAGGGGCATCACTTCAATCTGAAGGTTACTGAAATAAGGTTTTGCCAGATCGAGAGCACGGGCGATGTAAGGTACACCTGCTGCTGCCGGATTTTCACCTGTCACGAGTAAAAGATTCTCAAAAGGAGCCAGCCGTTTGATTGCTTTGTATTCGTTGATGATTTCCTCCTCCGTCAGAATCGTTCTTTTCATCGGATTACTGATATGGAAACCGCAATAGACGCAGGAGTTGGTGCATGAATTGGTGATATAGAGCGGCACAAACATAGAGATTGTTTTGCCGAACCGCTCCATCGTATATTTCTGGCTGAGGCGGGCCATCACTTCCAGATAGGGAGTGGCGGCAGGTGAGATCAATGCCATAAAATCGTTGACATCCAGATGCTCTTTTTTGCCTAATGCACGGCGCACATCGGCATCTGTTTTGGAATAGATGGCTTTTGTCGTCTCTTCCCAGGATATTTTTTCTAATTCGTCTGAGAACATTTTAATTAATTGAAAGTTGAAAATTAAAAAGAAATGAGGTTGTGACTTGGTTTGGGGATATTCACAACTCATTATTTATCACTCTTGGCATTTTTCTTCAGATCACGGGATAATCTCATGGCGCAGAAATTTGGTCCGCACATCGTGCAGTATTCTCCGTCAATGTGATGTCCCGCGCGGAAATATCCTTGTGCCCGTTCCGGATCGAGAGACAAGTCGAACTGATCTTTCCAGCGGAACTCGTAACGGGCTTTGCTCAAGGCATTGTCGCGTACCTGTGCTCCCGGATGCCCTTTGGCAAGGTCGGCAGCATGAGCGGCAATCTTATAAGTGATAACCCCTACACGTACGTCTTCTTTATCCGGCAGGGCAAGATGCTCTTTCGGAGTGACATAACAAAGCATAGCTGTACCTAACCAGCCGATTTGAGCAGCTCCGATGGCAGAGGTAATGTGATCGTAGCCAGGAGCGATATCCGTCACTAAAGGGCCGAGTGTATAAAATGGCGCATCATGGCATTTCTCGATCTGACGTTCCATGTTCTCCTTGATTTTATGCATCGGTACGTGTCCCGGACCTTCGATAAATGCCTGCACGTTCTTTTCCCATGCACGAAGTACCAGTTCTCCCATCGTGTCCAGTTCTGCAAACTGTGCTTCGTCGTTGGCATCATGGATAGAGCCCGGACGCAGTCCGTCTCCCAATGATACGGCAACGTCGTATTGAGCCAGAATATCACAGATATCGTCAAAGTGTTCATACAGGAAACTTTCCTGATCGTGCACCAGACACCATTTGCTCATGATGCTTCCTCCACGGCTGACAATGCCGCACAGACGTTTATCGGCAAGATGAACATTATGACGGCGGATACCTGCATGAATCGTAAAATAATCTACTCCCTGTTCGCATTGTTCGATCAGTGTGTCCCGATAGATTTCCCAGTTAAGGTCTTCCACTACACCATTCACTTTCTCAAGTGCCTGATAGATAGGTACTGTGCCTACCGGTACAGGGCAGTTGCGGATGATCCATTCACGTGTCTCATGAATATTTTCTCCTGTTGAAAGGTCCATCAGCGTATCACCTCCCCATTTGCAGCTCCATAAAGCCTTTTCCACTTCCTCGTCAATGCTGGAAGTGGTGGCGGAGTTTCCGATATTCGTATTGATTTTCACTAGGAAGTTACGGCCGATAATCATCGGTTCGGCTTCCGGATGATTGATGTTGGCAGGCAGCACTGCACGTCCTTCTGCTATTTCTTTACGGACAAATTCGGGAGTAATGTGAGTCTCGATTCCCAGTTCCTCACAGTTCATATTTTCGCGGATCGCCACATATTCCATTTCCGGAGTGATGATTCCTCGTTTGGCGTATGCTATCTGAGTGATGGCTTCTCCCTTTTTGGCACGATAGGGAAGGGCAATGTGTTCAAAGCGGAGATGATCCAGACTTTTGTCATCACGTCTCATTTGTCCGTATTCCGAAGTGATTTCGGGGAGTTGCTCTACGTCACCGCGTCCCACAATCCATTCTTCACGTAAGCGGGGAAGTCCTTTCTTGAGATCAATGCTCATTGACGGGTCACTGAACGGACCGCTGGTGTCATATACGTATACTTCCGGATTCGGAGTAGCTATCTTTTCTTCTCCTTCGAAGCTGACACTGGGCACTTGTTCAACTTTCCGCATGGCTACACGGATGTTCGGATAGAGTTTACCCGGCAGATACACTTTCTGAGAACGGGAAAATTTTATTTTTTGTTCCATAGAATTTTATTATCGTATTATTAAGAATAGTGAAACAAACACCACTCCCTACTTATTACCTATTACTTATCACCTATTACTTATTCCAAAAATGCAGTTAAAGGTGAACTTGCTTCTGCTATAAAGTTATCAGCCTGCAGACCCAGTCCTGCTTCGTATGCCCGTCTTCCGGCTTCGGTGGCGGCTTTGAAGGCCAACGCCATTTCTACCGGATTGCCTGCTACGGCGATGGCGGTATTTACCAGTACGGCAGAAGCTCCCAGTTCCATTGCTTCGGCAGCGTGGCTCGGTGCACCGATTCCGGCATCTACGACAACGGGGATACCGGCCTGTTCGATAATAATCTGCAGGAATTCTTTGGTTTGCAGTCCTTTGTTAGTTCCGATGGGAGCACCCAGCGGCATTACGGTAGCGGCACCGGCTTCTTCCAGTCGTTTGCAGAGCACAGGGTCGGCCTGGCAATAGGGTAATACGATGAAGCCCAGTTTGACAAGCTGTTCTGTAGCCTTCAGGGTTTCGATAGAGTCGGGGAGCAGATAGCGCGGATCCGGATGGATTTCCAGTTTCAGCCAGTTGGTACCAAAAGCTTCACGTGCCATCTGTGCGGCGAAAACAGCTTCTTCCGCATCGCGTACTCCCGATGTGTTGGGTAGCAACTGGATATTCGGATGAATAATATGTTTCAGCATGTCGTCTTCTTTGTCATCCATGTCGATGCGCTTCATTGCTACGGTTACCATTTCAGTGCCCGATGTCAGAATGGCTTGTTCCATTACTTCATTGGAATTGAATTTTCCTGTACCCAGAAAAAGGCGGGAGTCGAACTCACGGCCTGCAATTACTAACTTTTCCACTTTTCAATTATTTTATTTGATTATACATTTCATGTTCAAAATCTTTCGTGTTTCCGCTGCCGGATCCTCCGCCCGAAGAATCGTTCCGGAAAGTGCTATTCCGTTCACTCCGGTTTCGAGTATGGCGGGTATATCCTCACAGGTGATTCCTCCGATGGCTACTACCGGCAGTTCGATATTCGCTTCTTTCATCTGAGATAAAATAGCGGCATAACCTTCCAGTCCCAGAACAGGACTCAGGTTTTTCTTTGTAGTGGTAAACCGGAAAGGACCGATGCCGAGGTAATCCGCTCCGGCACGGTAGTGCTGTACGACATCTTCGAATGTATTTGCCGTACCTCCGATAATAAATGCTTCTCCAAGTAATTGTCGTGCCTGATCTATCGGCATGTCTTTTTTGCCCAGATGCACTCCGTCCACTTCCAGCTTTTTGGCAAGTTCGACGTGATCATCCAGAAGTAAGATCGCTTCTTTTTCTTTGCAGAGAGGCTTTAGTTGGAGGGCAACAGCTTCCACCTCTTCATACGGAGCTTCCTTCATGCGTAGCTGAATCCATTTACATCCTCCTTCAAGTGCCATGAGTGCCGATTCGAAATAAGTATACCGATCGGTCTGGTGGGTGATAAATTGTAGACTGACCATACTTTTACCCTCCACAAGCCGCTTTGATGACCACGAGGTTATCATTCTCCTGTAACGCGAATTTCTCCCATTCGGAACGTGGAATCATTTTGTTGTTTACGGCAATAGCGATGCCTTGTGCCGGAAGTTCCAGTTGGGCAGCCAGTTGTGTAAGGGTAGAAGCAGGAGTCATTTCCACCTCTTTGTTGTTAACTTGTACTTTCATTGTCCTATCAGTATTAATAAGTTGAAAGTAAATACAAAGAGCGTGCTTATATAGAAAGGCGATAAGAAAGAAACACAATCCCTACGTCAGTGCTAACTGCCTCAGGTTCCTAGGGTATAATCTCAGCCCCTCTTTGGGGCACCCCTTTGTCTTTACGGGAGCAAAGTAAGCGAAAAAGAAACAAAGATTCATCAAATTATCCGGTTTTTTTTCATTTTTCTTCCGATTCCCGTTTTTTGATAGGATGAGAAAAGACAAACCGTGCTCCGTTCTTATAATTCTTGTCAATCCAGATATCGCCTCCCATGCGTTGTATGGTCAGTTTGCAGATTGCCAGTCCCAAGCCTGTTCCCTGCACAAATTCGTTGAGCTTCTCAAAACGCTGGAATACCAGTTCCTGCTTGTCTTCGGGGATGCCCGAGCCTGTATCGGTCACAGAGAACAGCATACACTGGTCTTCTTCATCTATTTCATAATTCAGCGTGATACTTCCGCCGTCGGGAGTAAACTTCAACGCATTGTTCAGTAAGTTGATGATAACCTGCTGCAAACGTAGCGGATCGGTATAGAGCATATAAGGCTCTTTCGGCATCTGAAGCCTGACATCTATATCTCTTGTCCGGTTCTTTCTGGTCAGTGTGATCATGTTCTGGCAATGATTTACCAGTTCGCACCATTCATACTTGAACAGCAGTTTGCCTGATTCCAGACGTGATACATCCAGTACATCACTGATCAGTTGCAATAACAATTCGGAATTAGTCTGGATGATATCCGCATATTCCTTCTGCTCGTCCGTTGTTTCCACGGTATCGATCAGCAGGCTGGAAAAGCCGACAATGGCGTTCAGCGGTGTCCGTATTTCGTGGCTCATATTTGATACGAAGGCACTTTTCAGTTGATTGGCTTCTTCGGCACGCTCTTTGGCATGACGTAGTGCAATTTCCGATAATTCCAGTTTCTTTTTATCTTCCCTTAGTTGGGCTGTAGTCTTCTCAAGGTGATTCTTTAAGATTTTTGTCCGGTAATAATAATACAGTGAGATAAACAGTCCGCCTATCAGTACAAGGAAGGTAAATAGGATGAATTGCACTTCCGTCCGATATGCCTGAAAGAAAGGCACCTGTTGGTTGATGATAAGTGAATTGAAAGGTAGTTTCTTGTCCTGAAATCCCCATTCATGCAGTTTGTTGGCATCAAATTTGTATCTGTTGGGCAACAAATGAATGTGGCCGACATTGTTTTTCCCCTTGTCCAGAAATTGATAAGCCTGTTCTCCCATGCTTCTCCCTATTCCGTCGTATTGGGGGATATATCCTCCGATTGCCCAATAACCGATGGCGGTAGCAGTCAGGCTGAAAACAGGCAACTCTGGATTCGCTTTGGAGAAAGCATATACAGAGTTGTTCATATACGTTATGCCCCGATTGTCAATTCTCCAGATACCCAGTAGTGCAACCGAATTTTTGGGGACATCGCGTAGTTGTTTGGCGGCAGCATCAAGGGTGTGGATACGGCCGTCAATATAGGTCGTCGATATTTCCGGATAGCGTTTCATATTCTTTTTTACCCACGCTTGTTCGGCAAGTCCGTTGTAGGTGTTGTCCGAGATGAACACTAAATGCTCCATATCCGGATAAAAGCTTCGCATCATTTCTATGTCCTTATCGATATCATATTCATATGTGTTACAGTATATTATATTGTATTTGTTCATTCTTTCCGTTAAGTCGATACTCTGAGGTTCATAAGTCCGTATATCAATAGAGTCTTCCGGAATACGGATGCCGTTGCGCGATGCCATAGCGCAAAATACGGGCAGTTGTCTGTACTTCTCGTCTTCGAGGTGCAGGAAACTGCTCCACGCTTCGCCACCCAGCAGGATAACCAGCTTGGCGTTCGGATGTTTGTCCAGAATGTTGGTAAGTCTTTTTTTCCATTTTCTGGATTGATTGAGGTCGGTAACATTCATGTTTTCTACGATGGTGGAATACTTGCCACCCAGTTGGCGGTACGTTTCTACGAACGTGTTGATATTATCGTAGGTATATTTAGTATCGGAATTATAGGACGTCACGAAAAGAATCTCCTCTTCCGGTTCTTCCGGAATAGCCGCATTGCCTGTAAAGGAGAATAAAAGAAAGGAAATAACGTAGACAATGCGCCATTTTTTATTTTTTAGCTGAAGTGTCATAATTGTCTGTTTTGATTTTCGGCTATTGCAAAAATACAAATTATGCCTTTGAAATACAATAGATAGTTTAGTTTTTTATGCTAGAAAAAAGGCCGCTGTGAAATTCACAACGACCTTTTCAATAGTATAGTTTAGCTTAATTTTAATGAGTCCGGTTACATTCGTTTTTCTACCACATCCCAGTCGATGATGTTCCACAGGGCGTTTACGTGGTCGGCGCGGCGGTTCTGGTAGTCCAGGTAGTAGGAGTGTTCCCACACATCAAAACCCAGAAGTGGTTTCAGTCCGGCGCGTACAGGGTTACTGCCGTTTCCTTCTTTGGTGATATGCAGTTTACCGTTCTTGTCTACTGACAGCCAGGCCCATCCTGAACCGAACAATCCGACTGCTGCTGCATTGAATTCTTTCTTGAAGTTTTCAAAGCTGCCGAAATCACGTTTGATGGCTTCTCCCAGTTTGCCTGCCGGTTCCTTTTTCGAAGGTTTCGGAGCGAATTGGAGGAAATATAAATTGTGATTCAGCACTTGGCCGGCGTTGTTGAAGATAGCTCCATCGGGAGCGGTGGCAACGATTTCTTCTACCGTTTTGCCTTCATATTCTGTTCCGGGCACAAGGCTATTCAGATTATTTACATATGTTTGCAGATGTTTTCCGTAATGGAAATCTATCGTTTGCTGACTGATTACAGGTTCCAGCGCATTGTTTGCGTAAGGAAGTTTAGGCATTTCGTAAGTCATGGTCATAATTATTAAAGACATTAATATAGTATTCATATTGTCAAAACTTTAAATGGTTTTGTTATACTATAATAACAGCCATAGTTCGCAAAAGGTTCACGGTATTTTATTTTTATTTATAAATGTACTGTATACGTTCCACTTGCTGCGGGTTGTCATAGCTGGTGCGGCATATCCATTGCCCCGTATTGTCATACTCGTAATAGGAGTCACCGTCGATCCGGTTTCCGTACTCGTCGTACAGGCAGGTCAGGCAGCCGGACGTCTTCTGGCTGTTGCCGAAGATACGTTGGTAGACGATGCGGGTGAGGTATCCGTATTTATCATATTCATACAATTCTTTTTGCGAGAGAATCTGGTTGGGCGAATTGACAAAGAGCATATTCTGATGCTGAGATTCGGTCATTCTGCCTTTGTCGTCGTATTTGTTGACTGTATATCCCTCCATTTCCCCGTTCTTGTTGTACTCTTTGGTTTCCGTCAGTAATCCCTGCTTGTTGTAGCTGCTGACGGTATATCTGCCGTCCATGTATTTTAGAGAATCGCTTTCGATGCTTCCGTCGATACCGATGCGGCGTGCACAGCGGTAAAAGTCCGTTTTGGTTTTCGGATTAGTTTTCACTTCGAAGATGCAGTGGCCTTGCGGGTCGTACAGCCTGCTGGTTTGCACCTCGTTGATGGGTTGCCCGTTCTTTTCAGTCACGGATAATGTGGTGGTAAGCTGCCCCTTGTCATTGTAGGTGTAGCTGGTTGTAATATTGCCGGTGCTGTCGGTTTCGCAGCACTTTATCAATCGTCCTTGAGTGTAATATTTCACGGTAGTTGGGGTGGAAACAATGGCTTGCAGGATAAATGGAGCACGCAAATTCTTTGCCTGGTCACGAAATTCCTTATACTTGTGTGTTTTGAGGAATTCCTGCAATAAACCGAGCGATTCGGAGTTGACTATTGCCGGCTTCAGAAGCTCGAAGTCTGCCTTTTCACTGAGATATTCAAGATCGTTCAGGTGAGTCCGTGCACCGGTGGACAGATAAGGTGTGTTCTTATAATCATCGATAATCTGCCGGATGGCGGTGGCATTTCCTTCTTTTTTCAGGCTGTCGATACGTTGGAACAGGAAATCATCGTATAAGGTACGGACCTCGGCAAGATAGGGGCGCGGACCTCTGTCTTGATAATACTTCTGCATTTCGGGGTCTTCAAAGAAGGCTTTGAAGTTTGCAGGAGTCGGGGCCGTCTTCACCAGTTGGTAGAGCCGTACGTTTTCGGAGGCGTTGACTTGTGCGATAAATTTGCCGTTGGGATACTCCTTGACGTAAGTCTGGTAAATGATGGGAGTAGGGGCTTTGAGCATTCCTTCCAGCAGCGCCACCTCGCGGATGTTCTGCAGCCGTTGCAGCATGGCGGAATCAACCGGATATTCGGTGGCGTGAATGCTGTCCAGCAGTGCCCGGCTGAAAGGTATTTTATCTTTCGAGGCCTCCAGCAGGTTGATAATGGACTGGTCCGCCTTGTCCCGTATCTGAGAAAGCGGAATCTTTTCCCCTTCGCAGATGCCGGGGAAGTTACTTTGGGCGGCTTTCTCGTAGTAGCCGAAGTAGAGGGTGGCTGCCTGTTCGCTTTGTCCGTTCCACAGGTCGTTGAGGACGTCCATCAATGATAAATCTTCGGCATAGTACGCCTTTGTTTCGTCATCCAGTTTTTCCCTGTTCTTCTGCCATTTGTCGGCGTCATTGTCGTTCAGATACCTTAGCAGCTTTTCCATGCGGCTTTGCTTTTGTGCCATTGCTTGCTGTGGTATGCAGGCGATGAGGCACAAACATAAAATAAATGATAAAAATATACTCTTTTTCATTGCTTTGAGTGGTTAGGTTAAATAGTTAGTGATGAAAAATCATAAAAATATCTTCATTGTCAAATGAATGTTATACTTTTGTCGTATTGAAACAAATTTGAACGCCAAGGGTTTGTTAAAAATCCTCATTGTTTTTATAATGCTGTTATGAATACCAACTATATAGAGGAATTAAATGAGAGTCAGTGTGCAGCAGTGACTTATAACGACGGGCCTTCGCTGGTGATAGCCGGTGCAGGTTCGGGAAAGACACGTGTGTTGACTTATAAAATTGCCTATCTGCTGGAAAACGGCTATCAACCGTGGAACATTCTCGCACTGACCTTTACCAATAAGGCGGCGCGTGAGATGAAAGAACGTATAGCCCGTCAGGTGGGCATGGAGCGGGCACGTTATTTGTGGATGGGTACCTTCCATTCCGTCTTTTCCCGCATTCTCCGTGCCGAAGCAAAGTATATCGGATTCACTTCCCAATTTACCATTTATGATTCGGCGGATAGTAAAAGTCTGATCCGTTCCATCATCAAGGAGATGGGACTGGACGAAAAGACATATAAGCCGGGGATGGTGCAGGCCCGCATTTCAAGTGCCAAAAACCATTTGGTTTCTCCTACGGGATATGCTGCCAACAAAGAAGCGTATGAAGGAGATATGGCAGCCAAAGTGCCCGCTGTCCGTGAAATATATACCCGTTACTGGGAAAGATGCCGTCAGGCGGGAGCTATGGATTTCGATGATCTGCTGGTGTATACGTATATTCTGTTCCGCGACTTTCCGGAAGTGCTGGCCCGTTATAGGGAGCAGTTCCGTTATGTGCTGGTGGACGAGTATCAGGATACGAATTATGCCCAGCATAGCATCGTACTCCAGCTGACGAAAGAAAATCAGCGTGTTTGTGTGGTAGGCGATGATGCGCAGAGCATCTACTCTTTCCGTGGAGCGGATATTGATAATATCCTTTATTTCACGAAGGTTTATCCCAATACGAAAGTCTTTAAACTGGAGCAGAATTATCGTTCTACGCAAACCATCGTCTGTGCTGCCAACAGTCTGATCGAAAAGAATGAACGTCAGATTCGGAAAGAAGTATTCTCTGAAAAAGAACGTGGCGAACCGATTGGTGTGTTTCAGGCTTACAGCGATGTGGAAGAAGGGGATATCGTAGCCAATAAGATAGCTGAACTGCGTCGGGAACATAGTTACGGCTATGCCGATTTTGCCATATTATACCGTACGAATGCGCAGAGCCGTGTTTTCGAGGAGGCTCTTCGGAAACGAAGTATGCCCTATAAAATCTATGGCGGACTTTCATTCTACCAGCGTAAGGAGATTAAGGACGTCATTGCTTACTTCCGCTTGGTAGTGAACCCGAATGATGAAGAAGCATTCAAGCGAATCATTAATTATCCTGCCCGTGGCATCGGTGATACGACAGTTGGAAAAATCATCTCCGCTGCCACTGAAAATGGTGTCAGCCTTTGGGCGGTGCTTTGCGAACCATTGAGCTATGGGCTGAATATCAATAAAGGTACGCACACCAAACTGCAAGGCTTCCGTGAACTGATAGAAGGCTTTATGACCGATCAGGTGGACAAGAGTGCGTATGAGATAGGAACGGATATTATCCGCCGGTCCGGCATCATCAATGATGTCTGTCAGGATACTTCGCCGGAGAATCTGAGTCGTAAGGAAAACATTGAGGAATTGGTGAATGGTATGAATGATTTCTGCGCGTTGCGGCAGGAAGAAGGCAACCCGAATATTTCTCTGACAGATTTCCTTTCGGAGATTGCCTTGCTTACTGATCAGGACTCGGACAAAGCGGATGATGGAGAAAAGATAACGTTGATGACCGTTCATTCGGCCAAGGGGCTGGAGTTTAAAAACGTATTCGTAGTGGGACTGGAAGAAAACCTTTTCCCCAGTGGCATGGTGGGCGATTCTCCCCGTGCTCTGGAAGAGGAGCGTCGTTTGTTCTACGTGGCTATTACCCGTGCCGAAGAACATTGTTATATTTCTTTTGCCAAGACCCGTTTCCGTTATGGAAAGATGGAGTTTGGAAGTCCCAGCCGTTTCTTGCGCGATATTGATGTGAATTATTTGCGGTTGCCGCATGAGGCGGGAGTCAGTCGGTCGGTGGATGAAGGTGCAGGGCGTTTCCGCAGGGAAATCGAAGGTGGATTTACGCGTACGGCATCTCCTACACGAACGCCTTATGGTACTAAATTTTCCGATCGTGAACGTCCGAAGACTCAGGTGATTGCGCCCAGTGTGCCGAAGAATTTGAAGAAGGTCAGTGCGGTGAGTGGAAGCAGTACACGGTCGGCTTCAGCCGGCTCGGCATCTGTAACAGGAGTACAGGCGGGGCAGATGATAGAACATGAACGTTTCGGCTTGGGCGAAGTGATCAGGGTAGAAGGAACGGGTGATAATGCAAAAGGAACGATTCATTTTAAAAATGCAGGGGACAAGCAACTATTGTTGCGTTTTGCACGTTTTAAGGTGATAGAGTAATCATAGTAAAATTAGAGATGATCATGAGGAAACAACTAACTGTAATTCTGCTTTCTGCTCTGATGTTGAGCGGATGTGCATCGGGACGTATGGGAAATCCCGGAGCAATTGTAGGTGGTGCTGCAATTGGGGGAAGTCTGGGAAGTTCGATAGGCGGACTTATCGGAGATAATAATCGTGGCTGGAGGGGCGGATATCGCGGCTCTGCCATTGGAAATATTGTTGGCACCATTGCCGGTGCAGCGATAGGGAATGCGCTGACTGCTCCGAAACCGGACCCGATAGAGGAATATGCTTACGTTCCGGAAGTCAGACAAGGGCAGTCTCACTCTAAGTTTAAACCTCGGACGCAGACTCAGCAGCAACTGACTCAGTTGAAACTGCGCAAGATTCGCTTTATTGACGATAACCGCAATCATGCGATAGACGGGGGAGAAAGCAGCAAGATCATCTTTGAAATCATGAATGAAGGACGAAATCCGGTTTATGACGTGGTTCCTATTGTAGAGACGGTCGGGAAAGTGAAACATATCGGCATTTCTCCTACTGTAATGATAGAAGAAATTCTTCCGGGTGAGGGTATCCGCTATACGGCTACGGTCTATGCCGGAAGTAAGTTGAAAGATGGTGAAGTGACTTTCCGCGTAGCGGTGTCCGATGAGAATGGAGTAATCTGTGATTCTCAGGAGTTTACGCTGCCTACACAGCGGGCGGACTAGGACAAGAATAGCTCGAAATATTCGATTTGTTATAGTGACAGTATGTGCTCGGGATAGTGACACTATCCTTGGCACATACTGTCACTATGTTAATGGGATGGTGACACTATCCCAATACAATAGTCCGGTGCAGTCATTACACAATAAAATGAAGTATCGGTTTCATCTACACAGAAGCATTCTATATGAGTATCTGTCAAAATTTTACGTATCGGTTTTCCTTCCCAGTCGAAAACCCAAATCTCGCTGTTTAGAGTTTCTTTTTGTTCTTCGTGCATCCGATTGGTGTTTGGGTTATACAGTACATAAACATAGTTATTGGAAACGGCAATGCCTCGTGCTCCCAGTTCGGCATCAGGATTATCACTTTCCGCATACACACCGTCTGGGCTTGAATTGAACTGATAATGATAGGGTGCTAACAATAGTCTTTTATGGAGCGTTAATGTTTCCGGCTTATAGTCCCATAGCTCAAGTACATTACTGGTAGCACATGCCAGACGTTTCCGGTCGGTGTTGTAACCGAATTGTGATTGATGAAACATACCTTTAGCCGTATTGGGTATGGTTTCTTCTCCACTTTGATAGTTCGGGAAGTCGCCAGATTTGGATATAACATTGCCGTCATTGTCTAAAATAAGGAATCTGCAATCTTCAAAAACGCCGGACGCTATAAAGCGTGATTCGCTTATCGGATAGACTCTGTCGATGCTCATGGGCAGGTGTATCAATTCTCCTTGTCGCCGGATGGAAAAGTCTTTCGCGTTGAATGTATAGTTTTGCGCTGTGAAGTGCCATCGATTGTGTATGAAGGCAGACGAATCAGACAGAAAGAATTCGACAGGGCTTAAAAATTCATCAGGTCCTTGTCCTTGTGGTAGCATTTGATTTACAAAGCGTTGTTCACTAAGACTATAGCAGTATAAAAGGCTGTCTCCTTTAAAATCACCGGCATATAAGATATCTCCTTTCTTTTTTATATCCATTGGAATGGAGATAAAGGCTTCCTTCAAAGCGGTAGATTTAGCAGTTGTGCTTTCGCTAAAGGATACTCTTTTTTGTGATTCACTACAACTGAACAATGGCAATGCCAAAGTAAACAATAGAATGATGTTTTTAGATTTCATTTTGTTTTGCTTTATTTTGTACTATAACTACAAAGATAACGTATGTGTTTTGAAAAACAAGGATATTGAAGAGAAATAGGGCTAAAATATTTATAGTGAGAACATAATAATATAATTGGTATTCGGTAATTACCATATATTGTGTTAACTTTATAATTTATTTGATGGTAATTTTAGTTGCATCTTTACTAAAGGGTATATTTATTGCCATAAATAGTATTGATCCACATGGCAAAAAACTTGTCGGTAACCGAATATACTTTATTGATTTCTGTAATAATATCTTTTTCAAGCAGTTTTTTAGTTGCAGACTGTACAGAGCTTGCCGATGTCAGACTGTATCGTTTGATAAATTTCGCTGATGTGACGTTTTCTGCTTCACCTACTTTGGCAATGGCATAAAGCAATTCCTTTTGCTTTTCGGGAATATTGGATAAGATTTCCCGAAAGATTGTATCATTATATGCAACAAGGTTATCTATAGCTGTTTTGATAATTTCCAGTGTACATTCTTTCCCTTTCGGTGTATCTGCAAAAGCTTCATTGAATGTTTTTTGAATATAAAAGGTATGTCCTTTGAATAGCCGATATACTTTTTCTATATTTTCGATTTCAATATGCCGTTTTCTTTTTTGGAAATGGTCTGCGATAAATGGTATATAGATTTCCGGTGCAATGGCTTTCAGTTCCAAAATATCGGCACTGTGGTAGAATGGACGGGATGAAGATAGAAACATTTCCTGCATCATATGCCGTTCACTTCCGGCAAAGATGAAGTTGCTGTTTTCTATTTTCTGTATGTGTGTGCGTAGTAATGCTTCTATATTTTTCTCGGGATATTTAGCAATTTGTTGAAACTCGTCGATGGCAACGATACAAGGTTTGTCTGCTGCTATCAGACATTGAAATATTTCTTCCAGTGTATATTCGGGTCGATCAATATCCCCCAGTTCCAGATTGAAAGTAGGTAGATTGGTCAGCGGGTCAAATCCGAATTTACCATTGATCGATTTAAGTGTGTGGATAAACAGGCTTGCCATTTTCTTACTGCGGGGCAATAGTGTTTCATAAATTTCTTTGCCAAGCAGATAAGTGAATTCTCTTAAGCTTGATGTATGGAGTATGTCAATGAAGAAAGTATAATATTCTTCTTTTATTTCAGGTTTCTCATAACAGAAACGGATTAGTCCCGTTTTACCCATTCTTCTGGGTGAGATAATGACAAGGTTATTGCCATTGGTTAATGATTTAACCAGCCTCTCTGATTCTTTCACGCGATCGCAGAAGTACTCGGGTTCTATTTTTCCAGTTACTATAAATGGGTTAATTTCTTTTGCCATACCTATTTCAATTTTCCGTAAAGGTAGTTATTTGAATAGAATTATGCAAATCGAATAATGTTAATAAAGTATCTAGTCTTGTTTTATGCTTATTGGATATTGAATATTGTTAACAAACTTATTCTTTTTGCTTTAATATGGTCCGTTTCTTTAAAACCAAAGGCCCGTTGGTTTTAAAGAAACGGGTCGTTGGTTTTAAAGGAACGCCCTTTTGGTTTTAAAGGAAAAATGACGATTTGTATATTGTTGATAATCAAAGGTTTGGGAAATTCTGTTTTCACTCTTGTTAAATAGTAAAATATTTATATAAGTATAGCTTAATAAATAAGAGTTTTAATGCTACAATATTTATATTATGAATATTTGTTTGACTACAAAGTGGCTTTTCTTCTATTGAACTATATCTTTTTTAGATGAGAAACCTTAAATCGTTGCGAAATATGTTATCTTTGTAGTGCAAAACAACATAAAGTAAAACAAAATGAGACCTAAAAGCATAATTCTGTTATCTGTTATTGCTTCTGTCGAAGGAATTATATATGATATAAAATGATGATTATGAAAAACAAAATATTATTAATGATAATTATTGTCCTCTTTATAGGAGGATATGGTGTATTCTTTTCTCTAGTTAATGCGAAGCCTATTTCCGATTTAGCATTAACTTATGAATTAGGAAATTGTGACAAAGATTCTCCAGGTAACTGTTGTCTTAATAGTAGAATTGGTGAAGTGAGAAATATTATATCAAATTAGTGATGATTGGTAGAAATAATAGTTCGTTGATAGGATTGGTACATGTGGGAAGAGTTATTATGATAATTTTTCTAACTATGTCATCCTGTCAACGACAGGTTTCATGTCATAAAGATGGCATTGAAATCATTGATATTTTGAATAAAGATTGTCCTATACAAATCGACTTGTATGACATTGTAGATAGTATCAAATATATTCCTTTGGAAACAAGTGAATGCTTGTTGAGTGATATTGAATGTATAAAGAATGATGTAAATTTTTACTTTGTAAAAGATTCTAGAGGATTATTTGTTTTTGATGAAGAAGGACATTTTATTAATGAAATAAGTCATAGAGGAATAGGGCCTGATGAATATGTTTATTCGGATAATTTCTATTTAGATCGTGATAATAAGTTAGTATGTCTTATCTGTAATTCAGCGAGAAAGATTTTGCAGTATAGCTATATTGGAACTTACTCTAATACAATTCAATTAAATGCCAAAGATGCTAACATTGAATCTGCTATGATGTGTGGTGAAGGAGAGCTTATTGCGTATTATCCGTTATCCAATGATTATTCTCTAAGCAAAAGTGAATACAGTACATTTAGAATCAAGAATAACTTATTAATTGGCGAAACATTATTAAAAGCAAAAAAAATGGCAACCCAAAATGTACATTATTCTTTTTTGCATTATCCAATAGCGTTATTAGATGATCAATATTTCTTTATATCAGTTTTATCGAATGAGCTTTTTGTATATGAGGAGGGGAAAATTATGTCTAGATATTATCTAAATATGCCGGAAAATGAGCCAAGTGAGAGTTTTATAGAAGAACATAAAGACTTGGGCTTTTTTGAATTGATTGAAACATTGAAAAAAAATAATATAGGTTGGGGAATCACTGCTATTGAATCTTCTTCAGATTATTTATTTATGTCAATTAGTAATAAAAGTACGGTGATTTGGGATAAAAAAAGATCAATTCAAATATCTAGTATTTATGATTCTAATTTGAATCTTTATTCAGATTTGCTTTTACCTGGCGGAGTATCAAATGAGCATTTAGGCTTTTATTCTGCTGATTTTCTCTGCGCTGAAAAAGATCTAATATTGGAAGGTACAGATAAATCTCTTGCTAAATTGGTTGAAACTTTATTAGAAGACGATAATCCTATTGTGTATCAATATTTTTTTAAGAAAAATGCTATAGATATATTAATTGAAAAATATGGGATTTGATTATGACTAGAGGAAAATGCTTTCAGAAGCTAATAACCGTGATTTCCTATTCAGAATAGAAAATATTCTATTATATGAACTTGAATAATAATTTTTATAGTATAAATAGAATAAAGTCGCTCATAATGTTGTATATTGAAAAATAACCACTATCTTTATACAGAATATTATTCACTCAAACAAAATTAGTTAACCCTAAAATCTAGAAAGCGCGAGAAACTATTGAAAGACACAGAAAAACACAGCTTCTTCTATATTGCCGTATTTGGTTATATAACCACAGTATTACCTCATCAGAATGAAAAACTGAAAGCGTATCTTTTCTAAGCTTCTAAACTTTCCTGATTCAATAAAATTGAATGATGGAAAATAGGAAATGTGTTATATTGTCAATAGGAGTCACATTGGCTATCTGTGGAATGTTATGCAGTAGCTTTTGGGGGCGCTATAGTATGTTTGATAACTATTTTCTACTTTTCCCTGTCTCTTTGGGGATATGTTTGGTCACTATAACGGCCATTCTTTCATTTCTTACAAAGAAGAAAATTTTTCAATTATCTGTAGCGGATGTACTAATATCTATTTTAGTGGTTTACTATATCGTTCGATATGATTATGAACTTCAATTAGCCAATTGGAAAATAATGTATGCTATTTTATTATTGATATTATGGTATGCACTAAGGATTCTATTGATGAATGCTACAATATCTCGACCCATTCTCTTTGGTGGCATTGTTGCTATTGGTTGTATGTTGTCTATATGGGGATTATTGCAGCTTTATGGATTGCAACCATCTAATCACAGATTATTTGCCATCACTGGACCTTTTTATAATCCTGGACCTTATTCCGGTTATTTAGCTATGATTTTTCCTATTAATTTAGGTTGTCTGCTCCAGTCTATGGGGAAGACACGATATTTGTGGCTAGTAGCTTTCGCTTTGATGCTATGCATTTTGCCTGCCGGGATGAGTCGTTCGGCATGGTTAGCTTTGTCCTTTAGTAGTCTGTGGGTATTGGTTATACATTTTAAGTGGATCACTAAGGCAAAGTCTTATTTGCAGACGCATTTCTATACTGCTACTTTGCTTTATATAACTGTAGCTATTATTATTGTGTGTGCATCAGTGTTGCTTTATCAGATGAAAGCTGATTCGGCTAATGGCCGATTATTTATATGGAAGACGACGTGTAAAGTAATTGCGAATAAACCGTTGTTAGGGTATGGCCCGGGAACTTTTTCTCATGTATATGGTGAGATGCAATCAACTTATTTTGCATCGGAAAAATATACGGAACAAGAAGAAAGAGTAGCAGGAGCACCTGAATATGCTTTTAATGAATTGTTACAATTATGCGTAGAGGGTGGCATTATTTTGCTGATGCTGTTTTTGATGCTGATAGTTTGGGTAGTCGGTAAAGGAATATCTAATAAAGATTATATCGCTTGTTCCGGCCTTATCTCTTTGCTACTTTTTTCATTATCCTCCTATCCTTTTCAAGTTCTTCCATTTCTAATGATGGGAGTATTATTACTTGTAGTTTGTGTCACTAATCCTAAAGGGATAATAGAGAAGAATGCCTGTATTCCACGAATATGTACTCTATTGTTACTAATATCTATGTTGGCAGGAAATATTTTGTGTCTTTACAAACTATGCAATGTAAATGAACTTTCCCAACGTTTATATTATATAAAGGTATTACAGGATCAATCTTTACAAAAAGAGGCTTCGACAGGATATGGACGGTTATATGACTTCTTTAAACATAACTTTAATTACCTGATGAAATATGCAGGAAATTTATTTGCTCAAAAAAGGTATGATGAAGCGATAGTCATTTTAGAACGTGCAAAATTAGTAAGTTGCCATCCTAGTATTTATACTCTACAAGGACAATGCTATCAGGCTTTAGGAAACTTTGCTGATGCGGAGAAATGCTATAAAGCGGCTGCTTTATTATTGCCAATTCGTATTTATCCTTATTATTTGTTGGCAAAACTTTATGCTGAACCAGACTTTTACCATGAAACGAAAATGAAACAGATGATAAATATTGTATTGACTAAGGAACCTAAGGTATACTCTAAAGCAATACATGAAATGCGCATGGAAATGAATATTTTATTAAATAATCGAATTACTAACTAATTAAAAACTAATCAAAATGAAAAAGAAAATGATTTATGTTGTTGCCGCTCTTGTACTGGGTGCTGTAACTGTGTTTAATGTGAAGACAGTGTTGGAAGCAAATCACGTGTATGATTTGACGATGACTTCCATTGATGCGCTAAGTGAGAATAGTGATGGAGAAAGTGGTGAAAGCGGAGGAAGTACCGGAGATGGAGAAAGTGATACAGGTGCTAATATCACTGACGAAAGGGAATGTCATAATAAGAATGGCTATTGGAATATGGCATTAATATGTACAGATTCGGGGATTGAGAAACTAACTTGCGAAAGAACAGGGGAACTTACGCTTTGGGGATTTACTGTTTTTAAAGTTTCTTATAAGAAAGGAGAAAAATATGAACTTGCATGGGAACGTTGGGCATGTACAACTAGTACAGGAAATTGCTGCTTATCTGATAAACAGGGACTTAGGGTTAGATAACCGTATATATGTATAATAAAATAAGTACTATGAAACAGAAAGTCTATATGATAATGCTTTTTTTAAGTAGCATTATTGTAGTATCATGTAATCCTGAAAAAAAAACATCAAGTGAAACAGTCCGTAATCTTAATCCTTCAGAAGAACCTCTGCAAGAGACACCGATTTACAAACACGTAGAAATTATAAAGCTGGAAACGTCTCCAGTTTCCCTGATTAGTAATGTAAATCGAATAGAAATGAATGATTCTATTATATTCGTATCAGAATTTGGAAAATTGTATACATTCACAAGAGAAGGTAAATTTGTATCTCAAATTAGTAGAAAAGGAGAAGGACCGGAAGAATATATTGTCTTAAGCTCGTTTTATATCGACAATAAAAAACAGCAGGTGACAATTATAGATAATTATAAAAATGTATTAATCAATTATGATTTTTATGGGAAATATTTATCCACAGTTTCTGTGCCAGCAGGGTCCTTTCAGAGTTGTCATTACACTTTTTTGACTGAAGACAATCAGTTATTAAGTCATAATATGATGGATATGAATGATACAGAAGCATATTCTTTATTCGATATGCGCAAACAAAGAGTAAAACAGTATTTTTCGTATCAACCGATAACTGTAGGTAATTATATGTATCCTTTTTCTTGGCATCCAATGGCGAGGAGCGGCAAAGACATTGATATAATTATGCCTTTATGCGATACAATATACACTTATTCAGCAGCAACATCTTCTTTCGAACCGAAATACATAATAGAAACACCTCAAAAAATGATTCCTAAGGAGAAAATAAGAAAAAATACACCTTCCTATACTGAGGATATATGTAAGTTAAGCGAACAAGGATTCTTTACTGGATTTACTGGAATTTTTGAAACCGAAGCGAAAATTTTACTAGAATATAAAGATCAAGGAGTTGTTATGGGATATTTTTTGTTTGATAAATCGTCTAAAGCAGGACATTATTATCTAACTACTTGGAACGAGAAGTATACAACATTACCTTTTTTCAACACTATCTATGCATATAAAAATGTATTTGTAGGATATGCACAACCGAGAGATTTATTGGAACTGGAAAATCTTCAAGACGAAAAAATTCGTGAAAGCATTAAAGATTTGGAGGAAGATGATAATCCATGTTTGATTTTGTATGAACTTAAATAGCAATAGAGATGTGGAAATGTGGAACATTTATATTGTTAACTCTGAATATCTTATTATTGATAGCATTTTATATAATTAATAATGGATATAGTAAAAAAGAGAGTTTGTTGACTGAAAAAGTCAATAAACTCTTTTATGAGAATATATCATTGCAAGATAATATAATCTTATCCAAACAAGGATATTGTCAATTAGACCCCGAAATGCTATTATATACTAAAGACAGAGATAGCATACATTTGTCTGAGATCAAAAGAAAAGAATATACGCTTGTTTTAAGATATTCCACTCAATGTTGTTCTACTTGCGTAGAGGATATTTTGAGAAAAATGAGAAAATTTGAAGAACAATATCCTGATATTGACATCTTATTGTTTACAACTTATCGGGTACAAATTGAAAAAAAAGATTTTCAACGGATTTGTAGATTTTTTCCTAAAGTCTATAATGTGTTTTCACTAGGAATACCTCTTGATGAAGAGGTAGTTCCCTACTTGTTTGTCTTAGATAGAGGTATGAGAGTAATTGATACTTTTATTCCTGACAAGGATTTACCTAAATTAACCAATCGTTATTTTGAAAGAATTACGACGACTTTATCAAGGAATAAAGCATACAACTATAAGTATTATAAAAAAGAAATATAATGAAACTAATCTTTACGCTTATCTTTACTGCATATAGCATTGCCGCTATACCTATATCTGTAACGAAAGGGCCTGATGGGATAAAAATACATTGTCTCAACTCTGCAAATAATCCTTTGCTAGGATCTCCTGCTTACAAAAATGTGAGAATTGTTGAACTGGAAAAAGTTCCTTTTTTCCAGCGGATAAATAATATCCGGAAACTGGAAATGAATGATGATTATTTATTTGTCCAGACATCTGAAAAGCTATATACCTATACCTTAAACGGTGAATTAATGGCTGAAATCGGAAGAAAAGGCGAGAGGGAAGATGACTATAGTGAGCTAAGTACATTTTATATTGATAACAAGAAGAAACAAATCACCATTATTGATGGTGTTCAAAACAAATTGATCAATTATAATTTTTGGGGAAACTATATGTTTACAGATACTATTTCTGAAGGTGCTTTCAAATGGTGCTATCAAACTTTATTAATTAATAATAATCAATTGTTGAATTATCATGGGATGAGCATGGATAACACAGAACCTTATTCTTTATTCGACCTGACCAAAAAAGAAGTCATCAAACGATACTTTTCATATCAGCCGATTACTTTGGGCAATTATGTGTATCCTTTTTCTTGGCATCCAATGACACGTGCAGATAAAGATATTGATGTAATTATGCCATTATGCGATACGGTATACACATATTCAGCTGCATCGTCTTCTTTCCAGCCAAAGTATATTATCGAAATGACTCAGAAAATGGCGCCTAAAAATAAAATCAGAAAGAATACGCCCTCTTATAGTGGAGATTTATTAAAGTTGGATCAGCAGGGGTACTTCACCGGATTTGACGGAATTTATGAGACTGATACTAAAATTTTGTTACAATATATGTATGGTATAACTTTAGGATATTTCTTATTTGATAAATATACTAAAACAGGTAGTTTTTATCTGTATTCACAAAATGATAAAGGCAAAACATTCCCTTTTAATGTAATCGTTCATTCCTATAAAAATGAATTTGTTGCATTCGGAAAAGGGAAGGAGTTACGCTCATTAACTCATATAAAAGACAAAAAGGTCCGAGAAAAAATAGAAAGTCTGGGAGATAATTCTGCATGCTTAATTTTTTATGAACTTGAATAAGAATAGAAAGCAATGAAGCGGGCATTAAAAAAGTTTGGTTGGGCATTATTGGGACTTTTCATATTGTTCCAGATTTATTTTTCAGTCAGAGTATACTGGCTGGTATCTTGTACGATTCCGACTTATTCAATGTCTCCCACCTTGGTTGGTGGAGATTACATACTTGTTTCTGTGCAAATTCCCGGACGTAGAATATACAAGAAAGATCCTTTACGGCCGGAACATTATCTTATTCATCGAAGGAAAGGAGCACATGGCGTGAAGAAGGGAGACGTGGTAGTATTCAATTTTCCATACGCAAAACAGAATGAGAAAATGATTCTGTGTGATGAAGTGTTTTATTGTAAACGTTGTGTGGCACTTCCTGGAGAGATATATCAATGGAGGACTAATGAAGGAACAAAAACTGTATATCTGCCTAAAATAAATGATACTATACGAATTGATACTACTAACTACAGTGATTACTATAAATGTATTGAATATGAAACGGGATTACCTGTGAGAGTATCTGAAGAGGGCAAGGTGTATCTTGCAAATACTTTACTGGAAAGTTACTGTTTCCGACACGATTACTACTTTATGCGGGGAGATAATGTAAATGATTCGTATGATTCCCGCTATTGGGGGGTATTACCCGATGATTTTATTTTAGGAGTAGGGAAATGTATCTGGTTTTCCAGAGATCCTAAGACCAAACAGATAAGATGGAATAGAATATTTAAAACAATATAGGATGATGATGAAATATATAAGATTAATAATTCCTTGTATTGTGCTTGCTTCGGTATTCGTTGCATGTTCATCAGCTGATAAACGGTTGGAATATGCTCTCTCTTTTGCCGGAGATAATCGGGGAGAGCTGGAAAAGGTTTTGGAACATTATGGACAGGAACCTGAAAAGTTGGAAGCAGCACGTTTCCTCATCCGAAATATGCCTCATTGGTATGCTTACGAAGGGTGGCAGCTGGATTCTGTTCGTCAAATGCTTGCATTGAGAAAGTTGGATAAGGAATCGATTAAGAAATGGAAGCAAGTTTCATTTTACTCTTTACCTAAAGTTTATGATGCACAGGTAATTACTAGTAATTATTTAATAGAGAATATAGACCTGGCATTCAAGGTATGGAAGAAATATCCTTGGAACAGAAGTCTTGACTTTGATGATTTTTGCGAATTCATCTTGCCTTACCGCATTGATAATGAACCTTTATCATCGTGGAGAAAACTTTATTATGAACATTATACTCCCATTCTAGACTCTCTTTATCATGGAGAAGATGTGGTGTATGCTTGTCGGATGGTATGCGGAGAATTGAAGAAACGAGAGTTGTATTATTTTACAGAACTTATTATACCACACATGGATGGAGAATTTCTGTATCATCATCGTATTGGCTATTGTAGAGAATCATGTGATATAACACTGTATGCTATGCGCGCTTGTGGCATTCCAGTTGCAACTGAATTCTTCAGATATTCTCCCGAGTATCAGCATTATCATACATGGAATACATTACGGGATACAACAGGACGTTTCATTCTATTTGAGCCCGGAAAAATTGATCCAACACGAGATAAGATAACTACGGATAACAGAAAGAAGGGGAAAGCATATAGATATTGTTTTGGTGAACAAAAATCAACGGCTTTACTACTTAATGTAAAGGATATAGGAATACCTAAATTTTTCAGGAATTCCTATATAAGAGATGTAACTGCCAATTATTTTGGTGAAAACGAGGTGACGGTACCTATACAAAAAGAAGAACGATATATTTACTTGGGGGTATTTCGTCCGAATGGATGGATACCTGTAGATATGGCGATAAGTAACGGAGATAAGGTGACTTTCCATAACCTTGAGCCTAATATCATTTATCAAACGCTCATTTTCGATGGTAAGCAGTTGCATCCGGCTGGCTATTCGTTTATTTTCAGAAATGGCAAGGCCGAGTTGCTTGAACCTGACAGGATAAATAGAGAGGAAGCTGTGTTGAAGAGAAAGATGTCTATCAAACCAACTATCTCCGAATGGTTATATAGATCAACCAGAGGCGCTAGGATAGAAGCAGCCAATGATACTACTTTCAGACAAGCTGATTTATTATATCAGATTAAAGATTCGTTTACAACTAATTATTATGAGTTCTGTCCGTTGCATTCGCATCAGAAATATAAATATATTCGTTATGTTCCTCCGGTAGGCACTAGAGTCGAGTTGGCGGAGTTGGCTTTGTATGAAGATACTTTAGGTAAGGCGAAAATTTCTATGCATGCGATGACTTCTTTGAAACCGATTGACAAGATAGGGAACATTACAGATGGTAATATTCTAACTTATTTTCAGGCAACTGATATGACATCCGCTATTACTTTTAAGTTAGAAAAAGAATCTTCCATCAGTAGGATAACTTTTTCTCCCCGTAATGATGATAATTATATTAGTCCGGGCGATGTCTACGAATTGTTTTATCAAGATGGAGTGTCTGGTTGGCAATCTTTAGGAATTCAGACTGCTGTTACTCGGGAGGTCCGTTATATTGTACCGAAAAATGCATTGTTGTGGCTCAGAAACCTTACGAAAGGGCGGGAAGAACAAATATTTATTTATAGAGATAAAAAGCAATATTTTACGATTGATATAACTACTGACTCATTTAATCGCAATAAAATAAATGAGTGAAGAAAAAAATGACTGTACAAACTTGATTAATAGATATTTTTGTCTAAATTTGGCAAACATGATACAAACTTACATACAGTATACAAGAAATTATATGTGAGATAATTAGAATAAACAAACCAATAAATACGATGAAAAATAATTTTACATGGTTTTTACTGTGCCTTGCATGTATGATGACGCTCTCTTGTTCCGACAAGAAGAATACTGCAGATGAATCGGAGAAAGGCGTCTCCACAGTCCTTCCAGATACGAAGAATGAAGTAGCTGTTCAGATATTGAAGAAGCGTGACTTTCATCACGAACTGGTGAGTAACGGCAAAATCAGTGCCCGTGGCAAAGCCGATCTGCGTTTTGAAACCGGTGAAGTCATCGCTCATATCTATGTGAAGAATGGTGACCGTGTACAGAAAGGGCAGAAACTGGCTGATTTGGATAAATTCCGCCTGGAACAGAAATTATCCCAGTCGGAAGATGCTTTACTGAAAGCCGAACTGGAATTGAAAGACGTACTGATCGGGCAGGGATATTCTCCTGACGACTTTAGTAAAGTCCCTGCCGAAACAATGAAAATCGCCAAAGTAAAAAGCGGGTATGAACAGTCGAAATCCCAGTATGAACTGGCGAAAAGAGAGATGGAGCATGCTACGTTGATTGCTCCTTTTGACGGTGTGGTAGCCAATTTATTTTCGAAGCCTTATAATCCGGCAAATACTTCTGAAGCATTCTGTACTATTATTGATTCCAAAGGAATGGAAGCTGATTTCACAGTGCTGGAAAATGAACTTGCTTTTATCAGGATGGGAGATAAAGTGGTAATTACTCCTTATGCCGGAGGAGATGCGTTTGAAGGCAGTGTATCAGAGATAAATCCATTGGTGGATGCCAACGGCATGGTGAAAGTGAAAGCATTGGTAAATGCGGGAGGAAAACTGTTCAGTGGAATGAATGTAAGGGTAAGTGTCCGCCGTTCGCTGGGAGAGCGGCTGGTTATTCCGAAGAGTGCCGTTGTATTGCGTTCCGGCAAACAAGTGGTATTTACCCTGAAAGACGGCAAGGCAATGTGGAATTATGTGAATACGGGACTGGAGAATGCGACAGAATGTGTCGTCTCCGACAAGTCGCAGAAAGGCATTGAGGATGGTCTGCTGGAAGGAGATACGGTGATTGTCACCGGAAATCTGAATCTGGCGCATGAGGCGGAAGTCTATGTTAAATGAAGAATTAAGAATTAAATAATGAATCTATGATAAAATTCTTAATTCAGCGCCCTATTGCCGTATTGATGGCCTTTACCGCCTGTTTCATCATCGGACTGGTGACGTACTCTACGCTACCTATATCGCTGCTTCCCAATATCGCTATTCCTGAGATTACGGTACAGGTGGCGTCTGCCAATACCTCTGCCCGGGAATTGGAAAACACGATTGTCAAACCTTTGCGGGGGCAGCTGATTCAGGTCTCTACCCTGAAGGATATTCATAGTGAATCGAGAGACGGGGCGGGCATTATCCGCTTGTCATTTGAATATGGAACGAATACGGACCTTGCCTTTATCGAGGTAAATGAGAAGATAGATGCCGCCATGAACTATCTTCCGAAAGAAGCGGAACGCCCGAAGGTAATCAAAGCGAGTGCAACGGATATTCCTGTATTCTATCTGAATCTGACACTGAAGAATGACAGTGCTTACGGAGCTACGGAACAGCACTCCTTCCTTGAATTGTGTGAGTTTGCCGAGTCTGTCATTAAGCGCAGGATAGAGCAGCTTGAAGAAGTTGCCATGGTGGACGTGACCGGAATTTTGGAACGGCAGGTACAAATAGTGCCCGACAAGGACAAGCTCGCCATGATGGGACTCTCCATTGGAGATATCGAATCGGCTTTATCTTCTAATAATGTGGAACCGGGCAGCATGACAGTGCGAGACGGGTATTATGAATACAATATTAAATTCTCGACATTGCTGCGTACGGCGGAGGATGTGGAAAATATTTATCTGCGTAAGGATGACCGCATCGTACAGTTAAAAGACTTCTGCAAAGTAAGCGTCGTACCCGTAAAGGAAAAAGGAGTATCCCTATCCAATGGCAAACGGGCGGTGAGCCTTGCCGTCATCAAACAGGCGGATGAGAACATGGATAAGATGAAGCAGGCGCTGGTAGGCACGATGACCTATTTTCAGTTAGTATACCCGGAGATCGATTTCAGCATCAGCCGTAATCAGACGGAACTGCTGGACTACACCATCTCTAATCTGCAACAGAATCTCTCCCTTGGTTTTCTCTTTATTTGTCTGGTAGCGGTTCTGTTTCTGGGAGATGTAAAGTCTCCGCTGGTCATCGGACTCAGTATGGTGGTGTCCATCGTGATCAGCTTTGTCTTTTTCTACCTTTGCAATATGTCTCTCAATATCATTTCACTTGCCGGATTGATCCTGGCATTGGGAATGATGATTGACAGTTCGATTATTGTGACTGAGAATATATCGCAATACCGTGAACGGGGATACTCCTTGCGTCGTGCCTGTGTAACGGGAACCAGTGAAGTGGTCACCCCCATGCTGAGTTCTTCTCTGACGACTATTGCCGTCTTTGCCCCGCTGATTTTTATGAGCGGTATTGCAGGCGCTATTTTCTTTGATCAGGCTTTTTCTGTCACTGTAGGACTGATGGTGTCTTATCTCACCGGTATCATGCTGCTTCCCGTGCTTTATCTGCTGGTTTACCGGACAGGTGTCCGCACCCGGAAATGGAAGTGGCTTTCTTTCAAATTTAATAACCCGATCAAGGATCACACGCTGGACCGCTTCTATGATGCGGGTGTCGACTGGGTATTCCGCCATAAAACGTTCAGTGTACTGTTCTGTGTGATTTCCATTCCGCTTTGCGTATTCTTCTTTTTCTTTATAGACAAAGAACGGATGCCCGATATTGAGGAGAATGAACTGATCGCCCGGATAGAATGGAATGAGAATATCCATGTGGATGAAAACAAACGACGGGTGGATGAACTTTTCAAGGAACTGAAGGATGAAGTATTGGAGCAAACAGCCTCTATCGGCAGACAGGATTTCATTCTCAATCGGGAACGGGAACTGTCTTCTTCCGAAGCGGAACTTTATTTCCGTACGGAGACTTCCAATGCTATTGCCTCTTTGGAACAGGCGGTATACCGGAAACTGAAGGAACGTTATCCGCTCTCTGTCATTTCTTTCTCTCCGCCGGAAACGGTATTTGAGAAACTCTTTGTGACGGGTGAACCGGATGTGGTGGCGGAATTTTACACCCGTAATAAAGCGGAAGCCCCCAAAGCGGAAGCAATCCGTAGCGTTGAACAGGAACTGGGACGAAAAACCGGAATCAATCCGATAGGTATCGCCTTCGAAAACCAGTTGAATCTGAGTATCAGTAAAGAGAAACTCTTGCTCTACCGTGTTTCCTACAACGAACTGTATCGGGTACTGAAAACGGCTTTCCGGGAAAACAGTGTGACGATGCTGCACTCTTATCAGCAATATTTGCCGATCAACATTGCCGGGGATGAAAAGACCGTGAACGAGGTGTTGCAGGAAACACTGGTGCAGACGCAACCGGACAACCGTGGGAATGTCGATTTTATACCGCTTCGGGAATTGATCAACGTAGCTCCCGCTGAAGACTTGAAAAGTATTACTTCCGGACGTAACGGCGAGTATGTCCCGTTCGACTTTTACGGCGTGCAGGATGCGAACCGGCTGATGCGTGAAGTGAAACAGGTGGCGGAGGAAACAGGGGACTGGGATACGGGCTTCTCCGGCAGTATCTTCTCCAACAAGGAGATGCTGGATGAACTGGTCGTGATCCTGTTGATCTCACTGCTGCTGATGTATTTCATTCTTGCCGCACAGTTCGAGAGTTTTCTGCAGCCGTTGCTGGTACTGGCGGAAATCCCGATTGATGTGGCATTTGCTTTACTCTTGCTCTGGATATGCGGGCATACGCTGAATCTGATGTCTGCCATCGGTCTGATTGTGACCTGTGGTATTGTAATCAATGACTCTATCCTGAAACTGGATGCGATCAATGAACTGCGCAAGGCAGGCGTTCCTTTGCTGGAAGCTATTCATGAAGCAGGCCGCAGGCGTCTGCGTCCGATTATCATGACTTCGCTGACGACCATCTTTGCCATGGTGCCGTTGCTGTTCTCCTCGGATATGGGATCGGAACTGCAAAAGCCGTTGTCTATCGCCATGATAGGCACGATGTCCATCGGTACGGCGGTCAGCCTCTTTATCATACCGCTGCTTTACTGGTTTATCTATCGGGGAAAAAGCGGGAATCACAAACCAAATGAAAAACATGTTGAATTATGAAGAAATCATCCGTTCTTTTTGTATTGATGGCAGCATCGGGGATATGTTTCTCTTCAGTATATGCCCAGAAACGTCTGGTGCTGGACTTGAACCAGACTATCGCTTTAGCTAACGACAGTTCGCTGGAGTCATTCCGCACACAAAATATGTATCTGTCCGGTTATTGGGAATACCGGACGTACCGGGCAAACCGTTTGCCGAGTCTGACAATGGACCTTACCCCGGCACAATATAACCGGGATATCACGAAACGTTATGATTCGGGACAGGACCTGGATGTCTACCGTACGCAACAGTCATATTATGCCTATGGAGGATTAAGTGTCCGTCAAAATCTGGACCTGACCGGAGGTACGTTCTATCTGGAGTCGAACCTTGCCTATATGCGTAATTTCGGGGATAATAGTGCGACACAGTTTACCAGCGTCCCGATACGGCTCGGTTATTCGCAGAGCCTGGTCGGGTATAATCCTTTCAAATGGGACCGGAAGATCGAACCGCTGAAATACGAGCGTGTGAAAAAGGAATTTCTTTATAATGTGGAAAAGGTTTCGGAAACGGCGACGAATTATTTCTTTTCGCTGGCGATGGCGCAGGCGGAATACAAACTGGCAAAGGAAAACCTCGCATCTACGGATACTTTGTACCGCATCGGACAGCAACGGCACCGGATCGCCGCTATTTCACAGGCGGACCTGTTGACTTTAAAGCTGGATAAAGTGAATGCACAGAATACATTGCAGAATAGGGCAAGCGCCTTGAAACGGGCAATGTTCTCACTGGCATCTTTTCTGAATCTGGATAAGAATACCCAGATCGAACTGGAGCTTCCTTCACGCCCAAGTATGATGGAGATTCCGGTGGATGAGGCTTTGAGATGGGGAAGGAGCAATAATCCGCAGTTGCTGGAACTGAAGCAGAATGTACTGGAAGCGGAGCGGAATGTGGACAGAACAAAGAAGGAATCCCGTTTCAATGCCAGCGTGAATGCCAGTATCGGTTTCAACCAGGTGGCGGAAAACTTCGGAGATGTGTATCATAAACCGATGCAGCAGGACTTGGTAGCGGTCAGCGTATCGATTCCGCTGCTGGACTGGGGCGTTCGTAAGGGCAAATACAACATGGCACGGAATAATCTGAATGTAGTGAAGATTTCGGCACGTCAGGATGAGATCAGTATTGAGGAGGAAGTCATCATGACGGTGAGTGATTTTAATATCCAGCAGCAGTTGATTGCCAGTGCGGAAGAAGCGCTGGACCTGGCGATACTGGCTTATAATGAGACAAGGCAACGTTTTATTATCGGTAAAGCGGATATTAATAGTCTGACGCTTTCGCTCAACAGGCAGCAGGAGGCGCAGCGCAACTACATTTCTGCCTTGCAGAACTACTGGCTGAATTATTATAAAATACGTCGTCTGACTTTATTCGATTTTGCTACGAAGCTTTCTCTTTCGGATCGTTTCGACTTTAATGGAGGAAGACTGATTAGATAGTAATTTCTTTTGGGATATAGACAAATGAATCATGCAAGATATAGGTTCTGAAATTAAAAAGTCATCAAAGGCTTCCGCTTTTACGCTCATTGTCGCTTTTATCAGCGTGGCGTTGGTCGGGCTGGCACTTGTTCCGTTGCTGCCGGTGAAGCTGAATCCGTCACGGACCTTACCCGGATTTTCTGTATGGTTCGGCATGGGAGGGACTTCGGCGCGTGTCGTGGAGATGACGGCTACCAGCAAACTGGAGGCGATGCTTGCCCGTGTCAAGGGAATACAAAGCATATCTTCGACTTCCGGCAATGGCTGGGGAAGTATAAATGTGAGTCTGGACAAGCATGCAGATGCGGCTGTCGCACGTTTTGAGGCTTCGACCATCATTCGTCAGACTTGGCCGGAATTGCCGGCGGGAGTTAGTTACCCGTACATTCAGATGGCAAGTCCGGAGCAGAAAAGTCAGGGACCTTTTATCGCATTCACGATTAATGCGCCTGCCACTCCCAGTCTGATTCAGAAGTATGCGGAGGAACATATAAAGACACGCCTTGCGCAGCTTCCGGGAATCTATAAGATAAACGTCAGCGGAGCCACACCGATGGAATGGCGTCTGGAGTATGATTATGAGCAGTTGCGTGCGTTGGGGGTGAGTACGGATGAAATTAGTCAGGCAGTCGGTCTGCATTATCAGAAAGAGTTTCTGGGGACTTATGATGTGGAACAGGCGGCTTCGGGCAAGGAATGGATTCGGTTGGTGCTGATGCCCGAACATGATAACCGGGAGTTTGACGCCGGGCAGATACAGGTGAAAGTGAAGGATGGGAGAATCATCCGCTTGGACGAACTGGTGAAGGTCGTCCGTATGGAAGAGCAGCCTCAGAGCTATTACCGGATCAATGGGCTGAATTCGATTTATCTGTCTGTTGTCGCTGAAGAGGCGGCTAATCAGCTGGAACTGAGCAAAAAAGTACAGGCGTGTATGGATGATATCAGACTGTCGCTTCCGGCGGGATACGAGATTCATACCAGTTATGATACTACAGAGTTTATACATGACGAGCTGAACAAGATTTATTTGCGTACGGGAGTGACGGTGGCTATCCTGCTCTTGTTTGTACTGCTGATTACTTTCAGCCCCAAATATCTGTTTTTGATTGTCACCAGTCTGACCGTGAATATGGCAATAGCCGTTATCTTTTACTATGTCTTCGGACTGGAAATGCAGTTATATTCTTTGGCGGGTATCACGGTTTCACTGAACCTGGTGATTGATAATACGATTGTGATGAGTGATCATTATCTTCGATGTAAAAACCGGAAGGCGTTCATGTCTGTATTGGCGGCTACACTGACAACAATGGGAGCGTTGGTCATCATCTTCTTTCTGGACGAGAGGATTCGTCTGAATCTGCAGGATTTTGCCGCAGTGGTGATGATTAATCTGGGAGTTTCATTATTGGTTGCTCTGTTCTTTGTACCTTCTTTGATTGATAAAATCGGGTTGAAACGACGCAGGAAGTCTTCTCTGACCGGAGTGAAGAGAAAATGGAAAATGGGGAATACCCGTTTCTTAGGATGGCTGCGTTCGAAGATGCGAAGGGGGCCGGTCTATTTCAGTCATTTCTACAGGTGGCTGATACAGAGGCTTTGCCGCTGGAGAGTAGCGGTTTGTCTGTTGCTGTTGCTGGCATTCGGATTACCGGTCTTTCTGTTGCCGGAAAAGATGGATGGGGATGGCAAATGGGCAGAGATTTATAATAAGACACTGGGGACTCCTACCTATAAGGAAAAGGTGAAACCGATAGTGGATAAAGCGTTGGGAGGAAGTCTGAGGCTGTTTGTGCAAAAGGTGTATGAAGGGAGCTACTTTACCCGGAATGAGGAGGTGGTGCTTTATGCCAACGCCAATTTACCGAACGGCAGTACGCTTGAACAGATGAATGCACTGATCAAGCGAATGGAAACTTATCTGAGCGAGTTCAAGGAGATCAAGCAGTTTCAGACATCGGTAGAAAGTGCCCGCAGGGCATCTATCAGCATTCGTTTCACAAAGGAAAATCAGAAAAGCGGGTTCCCATATACGCTGAAAGCTAACATGATCAGTAAAGCTCTCCAGTTGGGGGGAGGAGATTGGAGTATTTATGGATTACAGGATCAGGGATTCAGTAATAGTGTACGCGAGAATGCGGGATCATTCCGGGTGAAAATGTACGGATATAATTATGATGAACTTTATAGCTGGGCTACAAAACTGAAAGAGGTCTTATTGTCTCATCGCCGTATCAGGGAAGTTACGGTCGGTTCCAATTTCTCGTGGTGGAAGGATGATTATCAGGAGTTTTATTTTGAGCTGGATAAACAACGGATGATCGGAGCGGGGATCGGAGCCGGAGAACTGTTTGCTGCTATTCGTCCCATATATGGGCGGAATCAGGAAATCGGTTCCGTTGTTACCGAAGATGGAACGGAAAAAATCAAACTCTCTTCCCGCCAGTCGGATCAGCGGGATATATGGGCCATGCAGTATTATCCTTTCCGTGTAGGCGATAAAGAGTATAAACTGGCGGAACTGGCTAAGGTAGAGAAGGGACAGATGCCGCAGGAAGTGGCGAAGGAGAATCAACAATACCGCTTATGCCTGCAATATGAGTATATCGGTGCGTCGGAACAGGGAAATAAGCTGCTGAAAAAAGACCTGGAAGAGTTTAATGAACTTCTCCCGATGGGATATAAGGCGGAAGCGGAAAGTAATAACTGGTCATGGGGTGGAGGTGCCAACAAACAGTATCGCTTGCTCCTGATTGTGATTGCTATCATTTTCTTTATTACAAGCATTCTGTTCAATTCGTTGAAACAGCCGTTAGCGATCATCTTTGTCATTCCGATCTCTTATATCGGTGTGTTTCTGACGTTCTACTGGTTCAAGTTGAACTTTGACCAGGGTGGTTTCGCTTCGTTCATTCTGCTCTGCGGTATCACAGTGAATGCCAGTATTTATATTTTAAATGAGTACAATGCGATTCGAAAACGCTTTCCCTGCCTTTCTTCTCTTCGTGCTTACGTGAAGGCATGGAATACGAAAGTGATCCCTATTTTTCTGACGGTTGTTTCTACCATCCTTGGCTTTATCCCCTTTATGGTGGGAGCAGAGAAAGAAGGTTTCTGGTTTCCTTTGGCTGCAGGTACTATCGGTGGACTGGTAATGTCCGTGATCGGCGTGTTTATTTTCTTGCCGGTACTGACTTTGAATAAAAAGAAGATGATGGTGAAGAAGCCTTGAAGAAATAAATTAGCTATTAGCATATTTCGATTAGCTAATAGCTAATTTGTTTTTGCTAATAGCTAATCGAAATAAGGTATAGGAGATAATTCACCAGTTATTTCCTGCATTGCTGCTGCCGATCAGCATTTCTACCCGTTGCTTATACAAGTTGGCTCCCTCAGCGATGTTCTTTCCCGCATCTGCGGTTCCCATTCCGTAAACAACAACAGGCGTTTGCCACGACATCCCCGAATGAATGGCACTAACCTGATAAGGACGTAAAAGCTCATCCACTGTGAAGCGGTTTCTGCCTCCGCTGCGGTATGCCTCATATTCGGAACCTGTGGTGGTTACTACTGTCAATGGTTTCCCGGCTACTGCCGGAGTCTTGGAAAGGAAGGTGAATACTTCGTCCTGCCATTTTTTGAGCAATGACGGCGCAGCCATCCAATGAAAGGGAAATTGATAAATGAGGGCGGAAGCATCGGAAATGATTTTGCTCCATTCGTCAACATCAAAAGAAGCGCCTTGCTGGTCGTAAAGATTGAATACTGCTACGCCTTCAATATCACTCACAGCATCAATCAGTGCTTTGTTTGCTTGTGATTCCTTCATATTGGGATGCGCCAGGAGAATCACCACTTTTCTTAAATCTTTATTCATAATCAATCGGGTATTTAGGATGAAACAACTACATCTATAATATACAAGGTCTAAAAATAAGAAAAAGTTTTCGAAACTCAATATCTTAATTAAAAATAAAAGAATCTCTCTTTGCTTTTGAATTTGTATTTTTGCAGGCACGTCCGTAAGGCGTTATTTTAGATAATAAATTTATATATGATAGATTTCACCCAATTTCCTTCTCCTTGCTATATTATGGAGGAAGAACTCTTGCGAAAGAACCTGTGTCTGATAAAAAGCGTAGCCGACAGGGTAGGAGTAGAGATTATTCTCGCCTTCAAGTCATTCGCCATGTGGCGTTCATTTCCGATATTCCGCGAATACGTGGAGCATTCCACAGCAAGTTCTGTGTATGAAGCGCGTCTGGCATTGGAAGAATTTGGAAGTAAAGCCCATACTTATTCTCCTGCGTATACGGAACAGGATTTTCCGGAAATCATGCGTTGCAGCAGCCACATCACTTTTAATTCAATGGCACAGTTCCGTCGTTTCTATCCGATGACAGTGGCCGAAGGAAGCGGAATCTCCTGCGGTATCCGTGTGAATCCCGAATATTCGGAAGTAGAAACAGAACTTTATAATCCGTGCGCACCCGGTACCCGTTTCGGAATGACCGCCGACTTATTACCGGATACCTTGCCCAAAGGAATCGAAGGTTTCCATTGTCATTGTCACTGCGAATCTTCTTCTTTCGAGCTGGAACGTACTTTACAGCATCTGGAAGAGAAATTCTCCCGCTGGTTCCCGCAAATTAAATGGCTGAATCTGGGAGGCGGGCATCTGATGACCCGAAAAGATTATGATACAGAACATCTGATTAAATTATTGCAAGACCTGAAAGCACGATATCCTCATTTGCAGATCATCCTTGAACCCGGTTCTGCTTTTACATGGCAGACAGGAGTCCTGACTTCGGAAGTGGTAGATATCGTTGAGAGTCGCGGTATCAAGACGGCTATTCTGAATGTGAGTTTCACCTGCCACATGCCCGATTGTCTGGAAATGCCTTATCAGCCTGCCGTTCGTGGTGCGGAGATGGGGAATGAAGGAGAATTTATTTATCGTTTGGGAGGTAATTCTTGTTTGAGTGGTGATTATATGGGATTATGGAGTTTCGATCATGAGTTGCAGATCGGAGAACGGATTGTGTTCGAAGATATGATTCACTATACTATGGTCAAGACAAATATGTTTAACGGAATCCATCATCCCGCCATCGCTTTGTGGACAAAAGAAGGGAAAGCGGAAATATACAAGCAATTTTCTTATGAAGACTATCGGGACCGAATGAGTTGATAATCAAAACAATTGTTTGTTTGCGGAAACAAAGTGTGCAGATTCTTGTGAAAAAAAGATGCAGAATGTTTGCAGAATTACGGAAAATCCCTACCTTTGCAACCGCAAACGAAAAAATGCGGAAATAGCTCAGTTGGTAGAGCATAACCTTGCCAAGGTTAGGGTCGCG